>Ga0209755_10004465_pt1 | contig 16535 bp, 24 predicted proteins | sample TergutCo191P1_FD_187301 | JGI IMG/M metagenome (GOLD analysis project Ga0209755, IMG submission 187301) | Cornitermes sp. P1 segment gut microbial communities from Petit-Saut dam, French Guiana - Co191P1 (SPAdes) (version 2) | ecosystem: Host-associated > Arthropoda: Insects > Digestive system... | reverse complement strand
ATCGCATTGGCGACAAGCCGAGCGAAAGGCATAGAAAGCCAAGAATGACATGAGTCAGGACAACGCGATAAGACCCCGCCCCTCATGGTATACGAATCCAGAGAAGGCCGCAAAATCATATAATAAGAATGACATGCGGCTACGCTCAGAATGACATTTGTATCCCAACTTGTCATCCTGAATGAAATGAAGGATCCATGGATTCTTCGCTACGCTCAGGATGACATGGGTGCCTTAGAATGACATGAAAGCTCAGGATGATGGGGAAAGTGAACGGCAGGTACTTATCACCTGAATCAGTTGTTGTATATGGTGAGGGTATACTTCGCCGATGTTTCCAATGCGGAAGGTGTCTGCCTGTGAAATCTTTCCTGGGTAAAGAACAAAACCCCGAACCTTCACTGCTTCATAGAATTCCTTGAAGTTGAAAGCAGCATCTGGATACAAAAACGAAGTAATAATGGGAGACTGCATTTCATCTGCCAGTAACGGTTCAAAACCAATTTCGCGCATACCTTCCACTAAAATGCGGTGGTTTTCAACATAGCGCGCGTGGCGAACCGAAATGCCGCCTTCTGCATCTAATTCATCTAACGCCTGGTAAAATGCGCGAACCGTATGCGTTGGTGAAGTGTAGCGCCACTTGCCGGTCGCATCCATTTCGCGCCATTGGTCAACCAAATCAAGGCAAAGCGACCGCGCATTCCCTGCGCACGCTTCCAGGGTGTCGCGGCGAGCAATCACGTAGCCAAAACCGGGCACCCCTTGAATGCACTTATTCGAAGATGAAATAAGGAAATCAATCCCTAATGTTTCCATATCCAACGGAATGCCACCGAAAGAACTCATGGCATCCACAATGAACACCTTGTTGTATGCGCCCACAACGGCTGCAACCTCTTCCAACGGATTAAGTATGCCGGTCGTGGTTTCGCAATGCACCATGGCAACATGCGTAATACCCGGGTTAGTATCGAGCAGCGTGTCGATGTGTTCAACACGCGGTTGTTCGGTTTCAGGCACGCTATATTCAAGGTAGTCGATTTTCAAAACGTCTGCCATTTGCACCATACGTTTACCGTAAGCGCCGTTGGTGATTATCAACAATTTGCCCGCCGCGGGAAGAGCCGTTCCCAGCGTTGCTTCAACAGCAAAAGAACCACTCCCCTGCATCAGCACCGTGGTGTAATCTTTGGTGTTTTGCGTCGCAAGGGCGCACAAGCGCAAGCGAATATTTTGCACGATACCTTCGTTATAATCTGCCTCCCACGTACACCAATCGCGCAACAAAGCATTACGCACGCCTTTCGATGTTGAAAGGGGTCCGGGTGTTAAAAGCAGGTAGGGGTTTTCGGGAATGAAATCAAGCGTCATCAGAGTTCCTTTTCGTTGATGGCGGTAATCAGCTTTGGTAGCTGGGTAATGTCGTCAATAACGTAATCTGCGCCAGCAACAAAATATTTGTGCTTGGCGTCTTCAAAAAGCCAATCCAACTGTTCGGAAGTTTTTTCAGAAAGTTCTTGTTCACTCAAGCCGAGTATACTTGAGCCCTTCAAAATGCCGACACAAATACAACCCGCATTTCTGCCTTCTTCCATATCTGCCACTGTATCGCCAACCTTCACTACTTCGTTGATGTTGGCAATACCCAACTGCTCAAGATTGCGCCATACCATATAGGGGAAAGGGCGGCCAATATCGCCCACTTCATCGGGGCACACCAAGCAATCAGGCGCATACCCTTTCGCTTGTGCTAAAGGTGCCACCACATCCATCATAGGGCGCGTGTAGCCGGTAGTAGAACCGAGTAAAATACCCATGGCGCGTAGTTGCTTTACTGTTTCTACAGCACCGGGCAAAGGATCGGTGTAGCGTTCTAGCACCTTGAAAAGGGCAGGTTCAAAGGTTTCATAAATTGCATCAATATCTTTTTGCGAAGGCGCAGCGCCGGTCTTTTTTTGCCAAAGTGATGCCAGTCTTTTTCCTTCGAGCATTGTCTTTATATGGGCGCGTTTTTGCATACCCATAGGCGCGCGAGTTTCATCCATAGTTGGCGTAATTCCAAAAGCCTTAAAGGCTTCAATGAAGGCATCAACAGGGGCAAAACAACCGTAATCAACGGTGGTTCCTGCCCAATCGAGAATGATTGCCTTCGTAGTCAACTGAGTCATGTGGTGCTCTCTTTCTTGTTGGTTTTGTACTTGATAAATTTAATCGCCGCTTCATACAGAATGCGTACGAGAACGTTGACTCCTAAAATAAGAAGGGTCATGGCAGCCGCTTGGCTTACCCTACCCGCTTCTTCAATGTGGGTAATCGCAACAGCCGCCACACCAAACGAAGAACTGGTTAAAAACACCAGCGCGGAAACGGTGACCATAGCATTGACGAAAAAGTAGAGAAAGATTTCCAAAATAGCGGGAAGCGAAAGCGGAACACTGACGCGCAGAAACGTTTTCCAGCGCGGCACACTCATGCTATCCCCCACGCTTTCGTATTCCTTGTCAAGCTTTTTCAGACAAGCAGATGCTGTTAAAAACGGAACCGAAAAGAAGTGAAGAACGTTGGCAATCACCAAAATAATAATGGTTCCGTAAATGAAGTGAAAAGGATTGCTCGGCACGTTGAAGAAGAAAATGAACGATAGGCCAATCACCATTCCTGGCAGTGCCATGGGCAGAAGGGCCAGCAAGTTTCCATAGCGGCGAAGCGTGCGCATGCCGCTGGTTTTTTCTACCATATAGGCGTACACGAATACGAATACGGTGCCAACAACTGCCGTTAAAAGTGCCATTAAAAGTGAATTGAAATAACTGCCGATACCTCCTGCGGATGCATGGAAGTTAAAGTTTTTCAAGGTGAAGCCTAAGTTGTAGGGGTAGTATTCGGTGAAAGCTCCCACCGCCAACGACCCGATAAGCGCCAAAAAACAAAGGGCCACAACGGCGCAAAGCGAAAAGAACATTATGTCGCGTTTGCGATTTTTCTTAATACGCAATTCTGTTGCTTTCGCGCCGAGCGTTCCTGCGTTTTTGCTGCTTACCAAGCGATTGATAATGAAGGAAATTACGGCGGGCAAAAGCAGAATAGTACCAACTACCGCGCCCATATTCATATTGAATTGACCAACAACTTGTTTGTATATGTCGGTAGCAAGCACATTAAAGTTTGCACCGAGCACTTTTGGAGCACCAAAATCGGTGAAGGCAAGTGTGAAGCAGACGAAAAATACACTGACGACGGTAAATTTGATTTCTGGCAGAATAATTTTTATGAGCTTCTTAAACGGAGAAACCCCCATGGAATCAGCGGCTTCATAGAGCCTTCCATCTGCAAATTCCAACGCGACATAAAACATCAAAAACGCCTGCGGGAAAGTAAAGATAACCTCTGAAATGATAATGCCTAATCGCCCATATATCCCGATATCTACGCATAAGAAGTTCGTAACAATTCCTTGCTGACCGAATAGATACACCAAGCCCAAAGCGTGCGCAACCGTAGGAATAAAAATTGGTACAAGCGCGATATATTTGAAGAACGTTTTCCCGATTATGCGAGTGCGTGTTAGTGCGTAGGCGTAACAAAACCCAAGTGTCGCGCTGATGATTGTTGCCCAAAAAGAAATGTCAATCGTATTAAAGATAGAGGTGCGCAATGTTGGCGTACTGAAATAATCAATGTAGTTTTGAAGACCAACGAATTCGTTTGAACGCGAGAGAAACGCTTTCGAAAAAAGCGAAAACAGGGGGAATATCAAAACTATTGTTATCAGAACCAGACAAGCAAGCAAGATAATAAGTTGTGATTTGTTTACCCCTTGAAGTCTTTGTTTCAGTTTGCTTACCATGGAAAAATCAACCTGCGATTCTCTCATGATAGGTTATAAGGTGCTCTTGCGGCATTCGCACAAAAAGTGAGCCGTTTTCCACCAAACTTAACCTGTCGGCTTTTTCTGATGTGATATCCAAATAGATCTGGGTCTTATTTGACAAGACACCATGAACCCGAGTGAGAGGCCCCTTGAATTCAAGTTCCTTGATCTCTACAACCGTATCGAACTTGTTACCATCTTCAGCAATAATTACATTTTCAGGGCGTATAGCAGAAACTTCCCCCTTACCTTCAAAGAAGTTCATCGACCCAATAAAGTTCGCCACAAAAGGTGTTGCAGGACTATCGTAAATTTCTCGCGGGGTGCCAATTTGTTCTACTCGAGAATTATTCATTACAATTATGCGGTCGGCCATGGTAAGTGCTTCTTCTTGATCGTGGGTAACCATAATTGCTGTAATTTTGAGTGACTTTTGAATGTCGCGGATTTCAGTACGTAAGCGTGCGCGAACCTTCGCATCGAGCGCAGAAAGCGGTTCATCCAAAAGTAAAAACCCGGGGGAAAGTGCGATGGCACGAGCAAGAGCCGTTCGCTGTTGCATACCCCCCGAAAGCTGGCGCGGGTACTTATCTTTGTGCTCAAACAAATCTACCATGCGAAGCGATTCAGATGCCTTTTCATACATCTCTTCTTTCGAAAAACCCTTTTTCTGCTGCAAGCCAAAGAGAATGTTACCTATCACCGTCATATTAGGGAAAAGAGCATAGGACTGAAACACGATTCCAAAATTCCGTTTTGATGGCGGCAGCTTCGTTGCATCATTTCCATCAATGAAAATTTGACCAGAGGTGGGTGTTTCCAAACCAGCTATGATACGAAGGAGGGTTGTTTTCCCGCAGCCAGATGGACCCAAAATGCAGACCAATTCACCTTTTTGAATGTCTGCGTTGATACCGCTCAAAACGGTTTGTTTATCGAATGTTTTGGTGATATCTTTTACTTGCAAAAACATGAGAATCCCTTCCAACAAGACCCGCGAATCCCTCCCGCGGTTGATGCGCGTTTTGTAGCGCAACATAACCGGGGAGGGAATTTAAGCGAATCTTTTGCTTGTTATTTAGCTTCAGATTTTCCGTCAAACAGTTCCGTCCAACGATTAAGGATGTCTTCGCGATTCGCGGCAATCCATACCAAGTCGTTTTCAATCAATTGCTCAACTGGATCAAAGCTGGGGAATCCGTCGTAAGTCGAAACATTACCGTTGGTGATGATGGGGTAATTCTGAGCGTAGAGGTTCATTACTTCATCAGTAATTGCCCAATCCAGGAAAGCTTGAGCAGCAGGGTTAATTTCTGCCTTCTTCATGAGTGCATTAGCTTCCAAATCCCAACCTGAACCTTCCGCAGGGAATATAACCTCAACGGGTGCACCTTGGCTCTTTTGGCTGATAGCCGTGAAACCGAAGCTCACGCCAACCACACATTCGCCACTAGCTGCCATGCGAGCAGGTTTAGAGCCAGAGTGGGTGTAGTGCTTGATGTTTTCATGCAGGGAGTTCATGTAATCCCAGCCTTTTTCTGAATCGCGGTCGTTCAGCTGAAGGAGACCGGTGACGGTCAAAAGGCCCGTTCCTGAAGAAGCAGGGTTCGGCATTACCACGTGACCTTTTAATTCTGGGCGCAGCAAATCTTTGTAGCTCTTGATGTCTGAGGCCTTGAGACCCAGTTTTTCGATTTCAACCGTGTTAACAACGAATACGGTTTCCCATGCGTCAATGCCTACCCAAGTGGGAACAACTTTGTCAGACTTGAATTGAGGCAAGATGCTTTCCACGCCTTGAGGAGCATAAGGCTCGAGCATTCCTTCTTCTTCCAGAACGAGCAGTGATGATGCTGCTGTGCCCCAAACAACATCGGCTACAGGATTGTCTTTTTCTGCCAGCAAACGTGCTGTGATGATGCCCGTAGAATCGCGGACGATGCTCACTTTGATTTCGGGGTATTGCTTGTTGAATGATTCCAAGTATTCTGAGGCAACTTCATCTTCCAATGCGGTGTACACGGTGATTTCGCCGTTTATTGGTGCTTCCGCCGAGCCACCATCATTAGTGGTAGCAGCTGTGTTGGTGTTGCCGCCACAACCAACCGCCATAAACGCGCTTGTTGCAGCTAAAAGAACTACGAGTAAGACTGATGTAAACTTTTTCAATTTTTTCTACCTCCCAGTAGTGTTCGAGTTAACCATCTCGGAAACTATATCGCCCGAATGTAAACCTGGAGGCAGAAGTGCGTAAAGGTTGCGTAAAGGTCTTGTTAAGTGATCCTGTCATCCTAGGCACATGTCATCCTGAGCGTAGTCGAAGGATCTAGCCTCATGTCATCCTAGGCACATGTCATCCTGAGCGTAGTCGAAGGATCTAGCCTCATGTCATCCTGAGCGTTAGCGAAGGATCCATGGATTCTTCGGCTTCGCCTCAGAATGACAACATAGGGAAGCAACTTCTTTGTCGTCCTAAATGAAGCCTCATGTCATCCTGAGCGTAGTCGAAGGATCTAGCCTCATGTCATCCTGAACGTTAGCGAAGGATCCATGGATTCTTCGGCTACGCCTCAGAATGACAAAGGCACCTCAGAATGACAAAGGCGCCCTATAATGACAAGGGCGCCTCAGGATAACAAATTAGTTCAGGATGAGATTTACAGGTTTAAACCTGCTTCAACATCAGCAAATACGACATCTGGGTCTCGATCGCCATCAATGGAAATCAACAAATCGCAGCCACGATAGTAATCAATCAGTGGGGCTGTTGAGGTTTCGTACACATTCAGACGATTGCGTACTGTCGCTTCGTTGTCGTCATCGCGCTGATACATTTCTGCGCCACACTTAGGGCAGGCGCCGTCAGCAACAGAACCAATGCAGCCACAAAGAGCACACATACGACGAGAGGTTAAACGGTTAACGATAACTTCTGAATCTACGTCAATTAAAAGCGCTGCATCAAGCGGACGGTTAAGCCCAGACAGTTCCCCGTCTAAAGCAACTGCTTGCATGGAAGTGCGCGGAAAGCCATCAAGAATAAAACCTTCAGCCGTATCAGGTTCTTGCAGGCGTTCTGCCACCAAACCAATGATGACTTCATCAGGAACTAATTCGCCAGCATCCATGAAAGACTTTGCTTTCACTCCCAAGGGAGTGCCTTCTTTTACTGCTGCACGAAGCATATCTCCGGTAGAAATATGAGGAGTCTTGTACTTTTCTACCAACTTTGCCGCTTGCGTTCCCTTGCCGGCACCAGGGGCACCCAGTAATACTATATTCATAGTAAGTATCCTTTCAAAACCACCTCTGCAAGCAATAATTACTTGAAGAAGCCGTCGTAATTGTGCATCTTAAGTTGTGATTCAATCTTGCTCATAGTGTCGAGCGCAACACCAATCATAATCAGGATTGAAGTGCCGCCAAACGCCATTAAGAGCTGATTATCCGTGAACCCAAAAACAACCGAAGGAATAACTGCGATTGCTGCAATAAACAAACCTCCTGGCAAAGTGACGCGGTTGATAACGTTTTTGATGTATTGCATGGTTGCGACACCAGGACGTACACCAGGAATAAAGCCACCTTGCTTACGCATGTTATCTGACATATCCTGCGGATTAAATACCATGGTGGTATAAAAATAAGCAAAGAAAACAATCAGAACCAGAGTAAGAATCCAGTTAACCCAGCCTTTTGAAACGGCATCACCCACAACTTGCAACCATGCAGCACTGCTAAAAAGAGCGGCAATCTGTGCGGGGAAGTAAATCAGACAGCTTGCAAAAATGATAGGGATAACGCCTGCAGAGTTGACCTTCAAAGGAATGTAAGTGGTTTGCCCACCCATCATTTTGCGACCCTGCATACGCTTTGCGTAGCTTACCGGTATGCGGCGCTGCGCACGTTCCACGTAGATAATTGCTGGAATACACGCGATAACCACCACAATGGTGAATACGCTAATTGCAAGACCCATACCAAAATCGCTTCCAGCACGAACCTGCGAAATAATCGCGGAAGGCACACCAGCAACGATACTGGTAAAGATGATAAGCGACATACCATTACCGATGCCACGCTGCGTGATGAGTTCGCCCATCCACATGATAAACGCAGTGCCTGCTACCAGAGAAAACACAACAACGATATTCGTCAGAATCATAGGAACTTGGTCGGTAAAGACAACACCGAAAGAAGGTGATTGGAACAAGAACAGGTAACCAATGGCGTTAATCAAACCAAGACCCAAGGTCAAATAGCGGGTGGTTTGAGTAATTTTCTTGCGCCCTGCGTCGCCTTCTTTTGCCCAGCGACCCACGGTAGGGATAACTCCCTGCATGAGCTGCATGATAATTGAAGCCGTAATGTAGGGCATGATGCCGAGCGAAAATACGGAGAAGTTCGAAAGTGCATCACCAGTGAGAACGTTAAGCAACCCTAAGGCGCTTGACATCCCACCTTCTGAAGCCATTGCCGAATATTCGCCAAAAGGAATACCGGGAACTGGTACGTATGCACCAAAACGATAAAGCATCAAAATAGCAAGCGTGAAGAGAATCTTATTCCTCAACTCAGGTACTTTAAATGCTGCAATAAGTGAATTTAGCAAGGCGTTTCAACCTTCCCTCCACACGCTTCGATTTTTTTCTGAGCCGAAGCAGAGACTTTGTCAACTTTAACGGTAAGCGATTTGGTTAATTCGCCATCGCCTAAAACCTTAACGAGAGCATCAGCGTACTTAATAATACCTTTTGCTTTCAGGCTTTCACCATCAACAACATCTCCTGCTGCGAAGTGAAGCTCGAGGCGGCCAACGTTTACCGGTACATATTCAACATGGTTGATATTGCGAAAACCAGGTAGTTTTGGTAAACGACGTGCGAGAGGCGTTTGTCCGCCTTCAAATCCGGCGCCCTTAGCACCACCGGCACGAGATTTTTGTCCGTTGTAACCACGACCAGCAGTTTTACCGGTACCAGAACCTGGTCCACGGCCTACTCTCTTGCGGCTACGCTTCGATCCCTCCTGGGGAACTAAATCTTTCAATTCCATGTTGAAAACTCCTTTTCGCTTTTACAGAGCTTTTGCTCTGTGCTGACAGCTCGCCGCCAGCAAACTTCCTTTTTTATTTTACCAAAAACATATTCAATTTATAAAACTTCATATACCTATGAATCAACCCCATGGATCCTTCGCTTCGCTCAGGATGACGTAGGGGTGGAAAAGGTTTCTGTGGTGCCGCTAATTGGTGGGAAGTTTCAAGCGAAGCGTACTTCGTACGTGAGCTTGAAGCAGCGCACCAAGGAGCGGTGCCACAGGAAGCTTCGTACGTGAGCTTGAAACAGCGCGCCAAAAAGCGGTTCCACAGGAAGCTTAAAGCTCCTCGACAGTTACGAGATGCTTCACCTTAAATATCATCCCCCGAACACAAGGATTATCAACCTGTTCAACCGTACGATTAATCTTCCCCAATCCGAGAGCCTTCAAAGTTGCCCCTTGGTCATACTTATAACCAATTGAGCTTTTAATTTGGGTAACTTTCAAAGTCTTCTTTGTTTCTTTTTTTGCTTGCGCCATGATTAATTCTTCTCCTTCCAGCCATACATCTGGCCGATAGAAATACCACGACGCTTCGCTACATCTTGCGGGCTTTGCATATTCTTTAAGCCTTCGGCAGCAGCCTTCACGATATTCATAGCGTTGTTCGTTCCCAACGATTTGGTCAAAACATCGGTCACACCGGCGAGTTCCATAACTGCACGCACAGGACCACCAGCGATTACACCCGTACCAGGAGTAGCAGGCTTCAGCAGTACACGACCTGCGCCATAAATTCCCATGATTTCATGGGGAAGCGTCTTTTCAGGAGTCAAAGGAACGGCGAACATGTTCTTTTTCGCGTCTTCGATCCCCTTCTTGATAGCGATAGGTACTTCTTGTGATTTACCCATGCCCACACCGACGTTTCCCTTGCCGTCGCCTACAACGACGAGCGCGGTCAGCGAAAAGCGACGACCACCCTTGACAACCTTGGAAACGCGATTGATGTATACCACGCGTTCCTGAAGCTCAGGAACGGCAGGTTGGTTTTCTTGTTGTTTACGAGCCATTGACTAACCTCTCCTAGAATTTGAGTCCTGCTTCGCGAGCACCATCAGCAACCGCCTTGATGCGCCCGTGGTACAGGTTGCCGCCACGGTCGAATACGATTTCCGAAATGCCAGAATCTTTTGCTTTTTTACCAATTAGTTCACCAAGAGCAGAAGCGCCTTCTACCGTTGCGCCGCTTTTCTTGGTCTTCTTGAATTCAGCGCCTAGCGTTGATACTGCGCAAAGCGTCTTTCCTTCAACATCATCAATGACCTGTGCATACATGTTCGCGTTTGAGCGCGTGATGCACAACCGAGGACGAGCTGCCGTACCTGAAATCTTACCGCGAACACGGGTATGACGACGGCGCAGTCCTGCTTGTTTTGCTTGAAGTTTTTTCATCTTCTTACCTTCAATCCTTTCAATCAGCTTGCGCGCTTATTCGCTCTTGGCAGCTTTGCCAAGCTTGCGACGGACAACTTCGCCTTCATAACGAATACCTTTACCCTTATAGGGTTCAGGTTTACGCCATTTCCTAATATTTGCTGCAATTTGACCAACATCTTCTTTGCTCGCCCCTGAAACAATAATTTCAGTTTGGGTGGGAACCTCAAAGGTAATTCCCGCAGGTGCCTTTACGTTCACCATATGAGAATAACCGAGCTGCAATTCCAGATCGCTGCCTTTCAAAGCGGCACGATAACCAACGCCTACCAGCTGAAGTTTCTTGCTAAACCCGGTGGACACCCCCACAACCATGTTGTCGATAAGGGTGCGCGTCAGGCCATGGAAGCTTCTTGCTTCACGGCTGTCATCGGGACGTTCTACGATGATTTCGCTGCCTTCTTGCTTGATTTTCATAATTGAGGGAAGAGTGCGAGAAAGTTCTCCTTTTGCGCCCTTCACCGTTACGGTTGTCCCATCGATTTTTACTTCAACACCGGCAGGAATCGTAATAGGTTGCTTACCAATACGTGACATTGTGAACCTCCCTTTCCTACCAGATATAGGCGATAACTTCGCCACCGATGCCGGCTTTGCGGGCATCGCGGTCGGTCATTACGCCACGGCTTGTTGAAATGACGGCCGTTCCCAGTCCTCCAAGAACGCGGGGCAGATCGTCTTTGCCTGCATATATACGCAAACCAGGCTTAGAAATACGCTTAAGACCACGGATGGTCCTGTCTTTCTTTTCGCCATATTTCAGCGTAATTTCCAAAGAATCACGCGGCTCGCCTTGTTCAATATCGAAACCTGCGATATAGCCCTCTTCTTGCATGATTCGGGCGATTTCGGCAAGTTTTTTGCTCGACGGCATGCTTACCGTCTGCTTGCCCGCAGAATTTGCGTTACGCACACGCGTAAGCATATCTGCAATAGGGTCATTCATACTCATGGTTTATTTCTCCTTTAGTCCTTGATGAGCCGAAACATCTGGTTCGTTAGCGCCCTTAACGCTTTCGCCTAGATCCTCGACACCGAGACATACCACTTACTTACCAAGAAGCTTTCGTAATGCCGGGCAGTTCGCCATGGTTTGCCAGTTCACGAAGGCACACTCTGCACAAGCCAAACTTGCGATAGTACGCACGAGGGCGACCACAGCGTTCACAGCGATTGTGCTGGCGTGTCGAGAACTTGGGTTCACGTTTTGCCTTAGCGATCATCGATTTCTTTGCCATTCAGTTCCTTCTTTCTTTATACCTAATCTGCTTCTCACAGATTAAAGTCACTAATATGAGCTCTATGCGGCCTTGAACGGGAAGCCGAGAGCCTTAAACAACGCCAGAGCTTGGTCGTTATCTTCGGTCGTCGTTACGAACGTGATATCCATACCGCGAGTACGATCAATCTTATCGTAATCAACTTCCGTAAAAATCAGCTGTTCGGTTACGCCAAATGAATAGTTGCCGCGACCGTCAAAGCTCGTCAATGGAATGCCGCGGAAGTCGCGTACACGAGGAAGAGCCGTTGCCAAAAGGCGGTCGAGGAATTCCCACATACGGTCGCCGCGCAGAGTTACTTTTGCTCCAATAGGCATGCCAGTACGAATTTTGAAACCAGCAATTGATTTCTTTGCACGTGTTACCATAGGTTGTTGCCCCGTAATAACGCGCAGGTCGTTCACGGCACCATCGAGCAGTTTTGCGTCTGCAGCTGCACCGCCAACACCCATGTTGACCACGATTTTTTCAAGGCGCGGTACCATATTAGCGTTAGCAAGTTCAAGCTCTTTTAAGAGTGCTGGTGCAACCTCTTTGTTGTACTTTTCCTTCAAGCGAGGAATTGCCATTTTCTTACCTCTTTCGATGAATTAAACGCAAGATTTCTGACCCTGCGTCCCTCGGATTATTCCGGGGGTCATAGCGAACTGGCTGGGTAACCCCAACCGGTTCATTTTATTTATCAATACCTTTGTTGCACTTCTTGCAGAAACGAACCTTTTTGTTCTGTTCGTCACGCTGAATTGCAATGCGCGTGGTTGCCTTACAGTGAGGGCAAATGATAGCTACGTTCGATACGTGAATCGGAGCTTCAATAGTCATAATGCCACCCTGCGGGTTTTTCTGGGTGGGACGTTGCGCTTTCTTAACAATGTTAAGTCGTTCTAAAACTACCCGTTGCTTTTCGGGAAGTGCGCGCAATACGGTTGACTCCTTGCCTTTGTCTTTCCCTGCAAGAACTTTAACCTTATCTCCCTTTTTAATCTTCATTTTGGTCATGGTGCACACCTCCTTTTAGAGCGTTTCTGGTGCCAAAGACACGATTTTCATATATTTTCTGTCACGCAGTTCGCGAGCAACCGGTCCAAAGATACGGGTGCCGCGCGGTGCGCCGTTTGCATCAATAAGTACTGCAGCGTTTTGGTCGAACTTGATATAGCTACCGTCTGCACGACGAATTTGCTTTTTCACCCGAACAACAACGCAGCGTACCACATCGCCCTTTTTCACGTTTCCGTTAGGCATTGCTTCTTTTACACTGCAGATGATGACATCGCCGAGACTTGCATAACGGCGCTTCGACCCTCCGAGTACCTTGATGCACTGCACCTTGCGAGCGCCGGAGTTGTCGGCCACTGCGAGCATGGTTTGCATCTGAATCATTTGCTTACCCTGACTTTCTCATAGCAATAGTTTCACGAAGAAACTATTTGGCCTTCTCGATGATTTTTATTAGACGCCAACGCTTCAGTTTAGAAAGCGGGCGGGTTTCCATGATTTGGACGGTATCGCCAATACCGGCGGTATTTTCCTCATCATGAGCATGGAACTTCTTAGTCACGGTCATCATCTTGCCATAAACAGGATGAGGCTTACGTTCCTTGATCTGTACCACGCAGGTCTTTTCGCCTGCAGCACTGACTACTACACCTTGGCGAACTTTGCGAGAATTGCGTGTTTCACTCATATTTTCTCAACCTTTCTTTAGTTCGCCGCTAAGGCGCTCAGTTCGCGAGCGCGCATTTCGGTCTGTATACGTGCAATGTCTTTCTTTACTTGCTTTACGCGAGCAGTATTGTCTAACTGGCTGGTTGCCATCTGGAACCGCAGGTTGAACAATTCTGCACGGGCTTCCTTGAGCTTCGCGCCTAAATCGTCGCTGGAAAGCTCACGAATTTCTGTGGATTTCATTTATGCCTGCCCTTCCGTTTCGCGCGTGACGATTTTGCACTTGTTGGGCAATTTGTTGATAGCAAGACGAAGCGCTTCGCGAGCTACATCATCTTCAACACCGTCAATTTCGAACATAATGCGGCCTGGCTTTACTACTGCTACCCAACCTTCCGGGTTACCCTTACCAGAACCCATGCGGGTTTCTGCAGGTTTCTTCGTAATAGGCTTGTCAGGGAAAATAGTAATCCAAACCTTACCACCACGCTTCATGTAACGAGTCATCGCAACACGAGCAGCTTCAATTTGGCGGTTCGTGATCCAACCAGCTTCCAAGGCCTGAATGCCATAAGAGCCGTTGTTTAAAGTGGTGCCTCCCTTGGCTTTACCCTTCATGGAGCCACGTTGCACCTTGCGGTGCCTTACACGTTTTGGTACGAGCATTTACTTTGCCCCCCTCTCGTTACGACGGGAACGGGTAGGACGAGAGCTTCCTTCAAGGGCTGGCTGCATAGCCTTTTGCCCCGGAAGCACTTCGCCATGATAGACCCACACCTGCACACCAATGGAACCCATGGTGGTAGCAGCTGTAGCGAATCCGTAGTCGATTTTGGCACGCAAAGTGTGCAAAGGTACGCGACCTTCACGATACCATTCGCGACGGCTCATTTCTGCGCCGCCAAGACGTCCAGAACATTGAATACGAATGCCCAGCGCGCCACTCTTGCGAGCAGACTGCACTGCTTTGCGCATTGCGCGACGGAAAGCCACACGGCCTACCAGTTGTTCAGCAATGCTTTGTGCGATCAACACAGCATCCAGTTCAGGTCTTTTGATTTCAATAACCTCAACAGACACCGGTCCTGAGGCTATGGTTTCCAACGCTTTGCGCAGCGTGTCGATTTCGGCACCTTTTTTGCCGATAACAACGCCAGGGCGTGCGGTGGTAATGATGACTTTGATTTTGTCGCCGGCGCGCTCAATCTCTACTTTAGAAACAGCGGCACGAACGAGATAATTTTCAAGGAATTTGCGGATTTCCAGATCGTTCTTGAGGTTTTTTGCGTAGTCCTTGCCGGAATACCAGCGGCTGCGCCACTCTTCGGTGATGCCTAGACGAAATCCTGTGGGGTTAACTTTTTGACCCATTAACTTTATGCCTCCTCTCGCGGTGCAACGATAACAGTGATGTGGCTGGTACGCTTGCGGATACGCGAAGCTGAACCTTTCGCCCGGGGGCGAATGCGCTTCAGTGTTGGTCCTTCATCAGCAAAGGCGGCTTTCACCATCAAAGCTTCTGGACGAACATGAGTCTTTTGTTCCGCATTAGCAACCGCGGAGTTCAAGGTTTTCTCAACCACTTCAGCTACAGCGCGATTGGTAAACTTCAATATTTCGCGAGCAGCGATAACATCTTTGCCGCGAATTTGATCGATAACTAAACGAGCCTTACTGGGTGACACGCGAATAAAACGCGCAACTGCTTTAGCTTCCATTATGCGCGCCTCCTATCGTTTGCCCTTGTCGGCACTGTGGCTGCGGAAGGTACGCGTAGGTGCGAACTCTCCCAGCTTGTGGCCGACCATAGATTCGGTTACGTAAACGGGCACGTGCTTGCGTCCATCATGAACCGCGATGGTATGACCTACCATTTCGGGAAAGATGGTGCTGGCGCGAGACCAGGTTTTAATGACTTCCTTTTCGCCTGCCGTGTTCATCGCTTCGATGCGATCTAAGAGACGCGGTTCAACAAAAGGACCTTTTTTCATGCTTCTGCTCACTGGCTAACTCCTAACCGCTATTTCTTGCGACGGCGAATGATCAAGCGGCTCGAAGCCTTCTTGACATTGCGCGTACGATGGCCTTTAGTTGGAACACCCCAGGGGGTAACTGGATGACGTCCAGCAGATTTATTCTTACCTTCGCCACCACCGTGTGGGTGGTCGACCGGGTTCATGGCAGTACCGCGAACAGTTGGGCGAATACCCTTCCAACGGTTACGTCCTGCTTTACCAATTTTGATGTTGGCATGTTCAGAGTTGCCAACTTCGCCGATGGTTGCACGGCAATCAATCAACACACGGCGCATTTCTGAAGAAGGCATACGTAAAATCGCGTACTTTCCTTCTTTACCCATCAGCTGGATGCTGGTTCCTGCGCTGCGAGCGATAGCCGCGCCGCGACCTGGCTGCAGTTCAACTGCGTGAACAATGGTACCAACAGGAATTGCAGAAAGCGGCAGTGCGTTTCCGGGTTTGATGTCGGCATCTTTGCCACTCATGATTTTGTCGCCAACGCAAAGACCCTTTGGATGAAGAATGTAGCGCTTTTCGCCATCAACATAATGAAGAAGGGCGATGCGCGCACTACGATTGGGGTCGTATTCAACGGTTGCGACTTTCGCCGGGATGCCGTCTTTGTTGCGCTTGAAATCGATGATACGGTAACGACGTTTTGCGCCGCCACCCTGATGACGCGTGGTGATGCGTCCGTAGTTGTTGCGTCCTGCTTTCTTGGGCAGTGGCGTCAACAGCGACTTTTCCGGCGTGGTACAGGTGATTTCGGCGAAATCCGAAACCGTCTGAAAGCGCCTGCCGGGGCTTGTCGGCTTGTATTGTTTGACTCCCATTAATGTCCTTTCCTTCGGCCTTAATGCCATGAGGCTTTTGAATGCACATCTTGTCTCTCAAGATCCCGCCTTCTGTCGCACACGCATTTCAATGCGCTTAGCTCCAGGCGGCAGAACTTTCGTGCCAATCTGGTGTATTGAAAAGCCTCATAATCGACCTTTTCTTTGCACCATCTTGGTAAAGATGTACTCAAGCCTGCTCTTTGTTGACCTTCGCTCACCGCCTCATACCCTTTGGGAGTTTGGGCATCTGCGATTCCGAAGCTTCAACGCGTCCGGGTGTATCCATACCACAATAGACGCAACAGAGAATTATAAACGCCCG
>Ga0209755_10004464_pt1 | contig 16537 bp, 14 predicted proteins | sample TergutCo191P1_FD_187301 | JGI IMG/M metagenome (GOLD analysis project Ga0209755, IMG submission 187301) | Cornitermes sp. P1 segment gut microbial communities from Petit-Saut dam, French Guiana - Co191P1 (SPAdes) (version 2) | ecosystem: Host-associated > Arthropoda: Insects > Digestive system... | reverse complement strand
AAATTGTTGAACACGGGTATACCTCGCCTCATGGAGCGCTTACTCATTCCCGCTTTATCGGTTTTGACGCTCTTAAAAGTTTTGATTACACTCAGGAAGCGAATTTGCTTTGTCCTTTCTGCGGCAATAATTGTAACAGGACACTGGTGCGTTTTTCCAACGATCAGACATGGGTTACCGGCAACCGCTGTGAACGCGGAGAGCTTGTCGGCGATCCGAAAGATCCTGCGTTACGTGAAGAATTAGATCTAAGAACGAAAGCTATTAACGCTGTTCCTGATATGATAAAGATCAGAGATGAACTTCTTTTTATGGATTATCCGTTCGCTCGTTTACTGCCTGAAAAAGATATTACAATCGGAATTCCCCGCGTGCTTGATTTCTGGCGAGATATACCTTTCTGGAAAGTTTTTTGGAATGCGCTTGGCTTTCAAATTAAAGTGTCGAGAAAAAGCTCAAGAAAACTTTATGAGCAGGGTATTCAGTATGTCGCGTCGGATACAGTCTGTTTTCCCGCAAAACTTGTGCATGGTCACATTGAGGATTTAATAGAAAAAAAAGTTGACAGGATTTTCTTTCCTCAGATAAACAGGCTGCCGCCTGATAATCCCGAACCGTTAAGTACTTTTACATGCCCTGTATTGAAAGGCTATCCTCTTTCTGTCAGGTTTTCAAATAACCCCGAAGAAAAACATGGTATTCCTTTTGACACGCCTATTTGCCATTGGTTTTCCCAAAAAGACCGGGATTTCCAGCTTTGCAGGTTTATAAAAGAAACTTTTAATATTCCTGATAAGATTGTTCTTGCCGCAATTAAGCAGGGAGATAAAGCGCTCGCGGATTTTAACAAATCAATGACAGATAACGGCAGAAAAATAATCGAAGACGCAGAGAAAAGCGGCGGGTTTGCTGTAGTTATCGCAGGCAGACATTATCAGTATGACGAGCATATCAATCACAATCTGTCACGGTATTTTACCAGCCTTGGGATACCTGTGCTCACTCTCGATTCTCTCCCTGATTTGGGAAAAGTGCCTTTGATTAAATCCCGCGTTGAAATTCAAAACAATAACCACGCGCGTCTGCTATCAGGCGCGATAGCGGCAGCGGAACATACCGCTCTTGAATACGTTGATATTTTCAGTTTCGGCTGCGGGCATGACGCTGTTTACTCTGATGAAATTTTCCGTATTATGAACGAAATATCCGGTAAATCGCCGCTGATCTTAAAAATGGATGAAAGCGAAATCGCAGGACCTCTTCGCATAAGGATTCGATCTTTTATTGAAACAGTAATGACACGCCGTAAAAAAACAGCGCACAGCGTGAAGCCTTTGGGTGATCCGTATCCTGTAAAACTTAGAAAATCTGACAAAAAGAAAGTTATCCTTATCCCGAATGTAAGCAGGGCATTCTGTCTTATATTGAGCGCCGCTCTCGCAAAAGAAGGATATCGCACTGAGCCGCTGCCGATGGGAGGCATTGAAGCGATAGCGATGGGAAAAAAATATGTGCATAACGATATGTGTCTTCCGGCCCAGATTGTAATCGGGGAAGCGATACTTGCGCTGAAAAGCGGTAAATACGATCTTGAAAATACAGTTGTAGGAACCGCAAAAGTTTTATGCGACTGCCGTCTTTCAAATTATATGCCGCTGACAAGAAAAGCGCTTGATGAAGCGGGTTTTCCGCAAGTGCCCGTAATTACTACGGATATGCTGGATTTAAAAAAAGCGCATCCGGGAATGAAGTTTACGCCTATTACATACGCAAATGTTGTCTGGACTATTATTCAGGCGGACGCGCTGGAATATTTAAGGCGAAAAATTCGTCCTTATGAACTTCAAAAAGGTGAGACCGATAAAATTACGGATAATGCGTTTAGCGAAATAGCTGAGGGACTCGCGAAAGGCGGTATTTCCGGCACGATTAAACCTTTTAAAAAAGCGATAAAAGCGTTTTGCGGTATTCGTTATGACAGATCCAATTTAAGAGAAAAGGTGTTATTGCAGGGAGAATATCTTTTAACTTTTCATCCGGGTTCGAATCAGGAAGTGGAAAAATATCTTGAAAAAAACGGAATGGAATGTCTTTTCCCGCGAATGTACGGAATCTACCGGCATCTTTTCCTGCATCATACTATTGCCGAAATAAAAGAATTTAAGGTGAAACATTCGTTATACGATACTTTTTTCGCGTTTTCAGGAAATAAATTTATGGATATCGCGGTTAAACATACCGATAAAATCGCGAAAATGCATCCTTTGTACGAACCGGATATAACATTGGAAGAAGTCGCGAAATTAAGCGATCATATTATGCACCATTCTATTCTTTCAGGCGAATCTTTTTTAATCGCCGCTGATATTCTTCATTATGCCGCGATGGGTATCCGCTCATTTGTCATTCTTCAGCCTTTCGGCTGTCTTCCCAACCATATCTGCGGGCGCGGCGTTATCAAAAAAATAAAAGAGCATTACCCTAATATTCAGATTATGCCTCTTGATTACGATCCTGATGTAAGTATTGCCAATATAGAAAACCGCTTACAGATGCTGATAATGAATGCGCGTAGTTTGAAAAAAAACAGGAATGACATAAAGAGCTTAACCTGAACGCAGACAAAAAATCTATTTCTATACTTGCCGATCATTTTAATATGTTAGGTGACATTTATATTATCCGGTGTATTTGTTATGTGCAAAATTGTTTTATTTACCGCATCTGCCGTTAATTTGCAAGTTTTTCCAATAAGTATTCTATAGCAAATTCAACCTGACTGTCTGTTGATGACTCTGACCACAAATCTCTTTCGTAATTCTCTATGTAAAAATCAGGATATATGCCTCCGTAATCGCCGATACCTTTTGCGTCATACCTGTTCCCGTCCATATCTGTTACATCATGAATAGATATTGTATACGACCATCCGTTTATTAAATAACGAAAAATTATTACAGAAACACCACCCCCCGTTGGTCTTCCAATATGGGTTACATGCTCTTGGGTTCTCATGGCTATAGTAAACGATTCACTGGCGGAACCTGAATACCTGTTGGTTAAGAGCGCTATGGGCTTGGTATAGCTCCCAACAGAAGGATTTATTGTCCATGTTGTCCAATCGGTAAAATCATTGCGCCCGGGTCCGTTTTTTGTTCTTGATCTCCATGTATTGCTTTGTTTCGAAAAAAAATAACGCACGGTGTTTTGCATGTTTGTATCACGTCCGCCGGTATTGTTTCGTACATCCAACACAAGCGCGTCAGTATTCTTAAGAGAATTTACTATGCCGCCAATTTCCATTACCCAATCATCAACTTTTATACCATTACCCATAAAGCTATCAATATTAATATATCCAATGTTACTGTTATTAATAAATGTGCCGTATAAAATTCCTCCGCCTGAAAGCTTAGAGTTTTCTAAATATTTTTTTCTTAATAAATAAGCAGAGAATCTGTCTCCATCTCCAAAATCTTGATAACCGGAAAAGAATAACCGTGATGGTGAATTCAGAGATACATGGCGATCGTTTAATACACTCAACATATTTGAGATTACTTCAAATAGTTCTGTATCGTTCATATCCTGCCTGATTTGCGGAGAAAAAATTCGATATTGTTCGTCCCAGTCAATGCCTTTGTGATCAAAAAGCGCGTAGGTTTCGTTGAAGTCATTCCATATTGCGTTAAATATCCCTATCTGGCTGTTATCAGGATCAGGTGAAAGAAATAATTGACATGATGCTAAGAAAATAACTACCGGTATTAGAATTAATCTTTTCATGTTTTTCTCCTAAAATGTAAAAGCCAAACCGGCATTTAATCTTGTTGCCGCGTCTCCTCTTCCTCGTCCTTTTGGAATATTAATATGCGAAAACTCAAGACCAAGACCGGCGTATAATGAAAGCAGCGGAATAAGTTTAAAATGATATTTCAAATCACTGAATATTGCCCAATAATTGTGAACGCTGGCAAAACTGCCCATGCCTAAAATTTTCCAAAGAGCGCCTTCTGCAACTATTGCTATTAAACGATCGTCAATTCCGGAATAAGGAGAACGGATCGCATAGATTAATAGCGGAATACCGAGAGATAAACTAAGCGAGTTTTTCGGATTGATTATCCACTTTTGAGTAACATGAGCGCCTAGAGAAAACAACATGGATAACCTTGGATATATAAAGACTGCATTATCATTAAAAAATAAATAAAAATCCGTTCGGAATGTTCCGCCAAGCCAGCCGGGAAAAGCCTGATTACCTCCAAGATACCAGAGTCGGTAATCAAGCGCGTATTCAATTGCGGCTCTGAGTGACAAATATCCTTGTTCGGGGAAAATATCGCGCATAACAATACTACAGCCTTTTTCATAAATCCTATCCTTGTACATCACGCTATAAATTATTCTTTTTGTTTTCCGCTGAATTCATCCAAAACCATTTTTAATACACATACATTATTTATTTTATCTTCAGAAAAATCGTATGTAATATCTTTTTCAGTTTGATGCTTCATAATCATATTTAATCCTGATATTTTCTCTTCTGTATTTTCTAATATAATTATTTTTCCAAATCCTATTATGCTTTTAAATGCGTATCCGTATTCGCACGCGTTTTCCTTTTCAATTAATTTATTATCACAATCAATTTCAAAACACGCGTTATTGTTATTTTTTATTATATCCAATTTTCTCCCTTCTAACGCGCTATGAAAATATAATGTTAATATATTATTTTCATATTTGTATCCGTAGTTTAATGGAATAATATATGGAATATTATTTTCTGATAAACCAATTCTACATACCTTGCATTTTTTTATAACATTTATTTTTTCATTAACATCAATAATTTCTTTATCTTTTCTTCTCATTATTTTCTCCAATAATATTTTTTATGTTAATATCTTTCAGTGTATAATTTAATTATAAATAATTATATACTTTTATTTAAGCGTTATCAATTTCAGGCAGCCAGTAATTTTTTAATTCTTTATAATTAATCTTATTAAAAATTGTTTCCATATCATTGTCTTCTTTGATCGCTGTGAATAAAAACGTAGAAAATGTTTTGTGATTTTCCATGACATATTGCGCGTAACGTTTTTTCGCTTCTTTTGGATCAACTGTAATACCGTCATCATTATGTTCTTTTTGGCAATTTTTGTAAAATTCGGCGCCCTTTTCGCAAAGTTTTGAGACAAAATTTCTAAAACCTATCCATTCGGCGGTAATCTCGTTTGTTCTCTGCGTGATTTCGGGCCATGCGACTACCGCGTCATCAATGCTTCCGCTGCGGATTGAATCGAAAATGCGCGAATCGGAAAAATTATCTTCGCCTTTCAGGTAGAATAGACTGCGGTAATGATCGGTTTTTATTTTCACACGATTGAAATTTCCGTCCTGAATGACAACGCCTTCGCGATCATTTGAATCGACTGCTTCGCAATACGCGAGAACCGCGTCAATATTTTTTAGCGGATATAAATGAGGCGTTTCAAAAGTTAAAGAGAATTCTTTCGCAGCCCATTCGGGAGTATGTTCAATTCCTTCAGGATCGCGGCATGCGAGCAAAAATAATTTTGTCTCAGTGTACGGAACAATGATTCTGTTATAAGGAGAGATAAGCTCAAACATAAATGTCCAGCCCGCAGGCAGACGCTTTATCTCTTCTTCATGGCCGTGCAGAGCGTGATCGCGTAACTTCGCGAAAGTGTAAGGAGGTTTTAAATTTTCTTCGTTCTGCGCCGGGATTAGCTCCGGAACTTCAATATTTATTTCGAAACTCCCGTTTGTTGTCCACAGATCGTTTCCGTCTTCTTCTTTTAAAAGTTTTATGAGAGAGCCGTCAAGTTTATCGCGCACATAAAGCGTGGAATTCCAGTCGATTGGATCAGCGCCTTTTTCACCGTAGTTCATGAATTTAAAAAACGGCAACAGATACGGTTTCACTGTGCCGTCCTGACGTATATCATAAACGGAACCGCGGCAGCAGCGGACAATAGGGTTTGTAAAATCAGACTCAAATTGACTGTATTTAAATATTACAAGGTTGGGACGATCAGGATGGCGTTTAACTTTCACGCAGTAAGGCGGTTTAGACAGCTCATCTTCAAAAGTACCAATATTCTTTCTGAGAAAATTGGTTAAGTAATCCCAGTTGTCGTATTGTCCCATACCGCTCCTTGATTAACTATCGTTGATCGATATCCGTATAATTAATGCGTTCCTGTACGCACTTGTAAGCCGGACGGATAATCCTGCCGCCTGCGATGATTTCTTCCATGCGATGCGCGCACCAGCCGGCAATTCTGCTGACCGCGAAAATCGGCGTGTTAAGTTCGGGAGGAATGCCGAGCATTTTGTAAACAAAACCGGAGTAAAAATCGACATTTGTGCAGATTTCTTTATCAGATCCTTTTACTTTTTTAAAGACTGACGGGACAAGCTGTTCAATCAAACAGTGAAGATTAAATTCTTTGATCAAGCCTTTTTCTTCGGCGAGCGCTTTTGCTCTGTCGCGTAACAGAGTCGCGCGCGGATCGGTAATTGTATAAACCGCGTGTCCTTGTCCGTATATCAATCTTGAACCGTCGTAAGCCTCGCCGTTCAGAATTTTTGTCAGGTAATCGGAAACTTCTTTTTCGCTTTCCCAGTTTTTTACATTGCGCATAATGTCATTCATCATTTCGATTACTTTTGCGTTTGCTCCGCCGTGTTTAAAACCTTTTAGCGATCCAAGTCCCGCCGCGACTGTCGAGAATGTGTCAGTGTCAGAAGAAGAAACAACATGCACAGTGAACGAAGAATTGTTTCCGCCGCCGTGTTCCGCGTGAAGCATCAGCGCAAGATCCAAAAGCTGAGCTTCATACTGTGTGTATTTTTGATTCGGTCTTATCAATGAGAGAAGAGTTTCCGCGCTTGATAATGATTCATCGCATTGATGTATTACAAGGCTTTCGCCGTCAAAGTAATGTTTTTTTGACATATACGAATACGCGACGATTGTCGGGAAACGCGCGATAAGCTCTACGCACTGACGAAGAATATTTTCCGGATTTGTATTTTCCGGATCTTCATCGTAAGGATAAAGCGCCAATATTGACGAAGCAAGTTTATTCATAATGTCGCGTGACGGCGCTCTCATTATTACGTCTTCTGCGAAATTTTTCGGAAGCGGACGTAAAGTGCCCAGAAGAACATTAAATTCATCAAGTTGTTTTTTATCAGGCAGCTGCCCGAATAAAAGAAGATAAATTATTTCTTCAAAACAAAAACTTCCGGTTCTTGACGCGGATGACGCAATTTCTTCAATATCGATTCCTCTGTAAAAAAGTTTGCCGGGAACAGCAACTTTTTTTCCGTCGATCACATTATAACCGTGAACATCTCCTACGCGTGTAAGTCCGACAAGCACGCCTGTGCTGTCTTCATTGCGCAGACCGCGTTTAACGCTGTACTTTTTGTATAATTCGGCATCAATATAATCGTTGCCGGCAACTTCGGTTAAGTGCTCCGTAAAATCCATCATAAATTACTCCTTCTTATCTTCTTCGCGTATTTCTACGCGGCGAATTTTCCCGCTTATTGTTTTGGGAAGTTCTTTTACAAATTCCACAATGCGCGGATATTTGTAAGGAGCGGTCGTCTTCTTGACGTGGTTCTGCAGTTCAGCTTTCAACACGTCGGACGGCGCAAATCCCTTCGCGAGAATGACAGTCGCTTTTACTACAGTACCGCGTTCTTCGTCGGGAACGCCGGTTATCGCGCACTCAAGCACCGCGGGATGTTCGAGTAAAGCGCTTTCAACTTCAAACGGACCGATACGGTAGCCGGAACTTTTTATTACATCGTCATTGCGTCCGACAAACCAATAGTAACCGTCTTCGTCTTTCCATGCGACATCTCCCGTATAGTATACATCATTATGCCATACATTTGCGGTTAATTTTTCATCACGATAATAGCCGCCGAACATACCGTAAGGTTTTTGTTTGTCTGTGCGTAAAACAATTTCACCTTCCTCACCCATGGAACACTGCGTTCCGTCTTCACGTAATAGATCGATATCATATCCGGGGGCGGGTTTTCCCATCGAGCCGGGTTTCGGTTCAAGCCATGGCCATGTGCAAAGAGATACTGTGAGTTCGGTTTGCCCGTAACATTCGCGTAATTTTATTCCTGTGCTCTTCAAGAATTGATCAAATATTTCGGGATTTAAAGGCTCTCCCGCTACACAGCAGTGTTTCATTGAGGAAAAATCGTAATTAGCTAAATTTTCTTTTATAAAAAAACGATATATCGTAGGCGGAGCGCAAAAACTTGTCAGTTTAAATTTGCTTATTACTTCGAGCATTGCCGCGGGAACAAAACGATCGTAATCATAAATAAAGATTCCCGCTTCGCAGAACCATTGACCGTAGATACACCCCCATGCCGCTTTTGCCCATCCGGTATCCGCGACCGTTAGGTGCAATCCGTCCGGTATTACCTGATGCCAGTATTTCGCGGTTGCAATATGTCCGAACGGATAGGAAAAATCGTGACGAACCATTTTAGGCATTCCTGTTGTGCCGGATGTAAAATACAAAAGCATGATGTCGGAATTATCGTTTACAAATCCGGGTCTCGGATATTCGCGCGGCGCGCTGTCCATGAGAGGATTGAAATCGACCCATGTTTGCGGCGTTTCAGCCAAAGGTATGTCTGATGCCGACTCTTCCGGATCCTGATCATTGGGAGTGTGAACAGAGCGGACAAACGCCTTGTATCGCAGACGCGGCAGCCCGTGAGTTTCTCTGCTTTGTTCCATTATTGCTTCCGCTTCGTCTATGCGGCGCATTAAATCATGATCGTCTACGCAGATAATCGCTTTTATATCGGCGGCATTGCATCTGTATACAATATCTTTTGTTGTAAGAAGATGAGTTGCCGGAATTGCTACAGCGCCTAATTTGTGCAGCGCAAGAATTACAGGCCAATATTCCCATCTGCGTTTTAAAATCAGCATAACAGGATCGCCTTTAATAATTCCCGCTTCACGTAACACATTGGCGGTCTTGTTTGAAAGATTTCTCATTTGAGCGAAAGTGAAAGACGCTTCCGCTCCCTTTTCATCGCACCATTGCAGCGCGCGGTTGTTTGGTTTTTCTTTCGCGATTTCATCAACAACATCAAAGGCAAAATTAAATTTTTCCGGTATGTTGATCTTGTAATTTTTATAAAAATCCTCGTAGGATTCAAATTCTGCTTTTGGTAAATATTTGTCAAGCAAAGACATATTCTGCTCCTTATAAATATAAATGAACGACATTTAAATGCCGCTTACTGCGCACGCAAGCGACGTTTTAATTTCGCTTGTACATTAAAAGACGATTGCTAAAAAACGCGCCGGTTTTCCGCCCAATGCCTTCATGCCATGTGGCTCGGTGGAGTCATAATAAACACAGTCACCCGGACCAAGCTCAATATCATGGCCGCTGATAGATATCAGCAGCCGCCCCTCCAATACATAATTTAATTCCTGACCGGGATGGGTGTTAAGGCTTATCGGTTTATTTTCTGTTTCCGCAGCCGCTTCAACAAGGAACGGTTCCGCTCTTTTTCGGTGAAAATTGTAAGCCAGGTTCCAGTAACCGTACGCCGGACGGCGTGTTACTTCGGGAGCTTCATTCGCGCGTGTTACGCAAAATGTTTTTAATTTGGAAGAAGCGCCTGTTAATAATTCTGACAGATCGACTCTAAAACGCGACGCGATCTCGACAAGCGCGCCTACGGGAAAATCTTTTTCTCCCGTTTCCCACGAAACATAATCGGCGAGATTAAATCCTAATTCATTTGCCAGAGTCTCATAGGATAAATCTTCAATCTCTCTGAGAACTTTTACGCGGGACGCGATTTCTTTTTCATTTTCATTCATTGTATTCCTCCTGTCTGACTGTTAGATTTTTGGGGCAGGGCGGGTTTTTACCGTTCCGTCCGAACAGGCGATGAAAATAACAGGAGGTTTTCCGGTAAAAAAACCGTTTTCTACAACGCCGGGAATTAGATTTAATTCTGTTTCCATTAAAGAAGGGTCTATCAACGCGGGCGCCGCAATTGCTGCCGTATATCCGTGAAACTCCGTTTCTTTGTTTTCCGTTCCGAAGCGGATATCCAGAATTATATTTCCGTGTTCTGTGATAACAGGTCCGGCTTTTCGCACTGCCTCTCTCAGTATAGCATTAGCGCCTAGTTTTTCAAGTCTCCTTGTGGCTTGTACGCGAGCCGCGGGGATAACTTCAACCGGAACAGGAAAACTGTAACCGATATGATCGACAATTTTTGATTCGTCCACTATTATAGCGTATGCTTCGGAAGCGTAAGCGGCTAATTTTTCTATCAACATCGCGCCTCCTCCTCCCTTGATCAGATTGTTTTTCGGATCGACTTCATCAGCGCCGTCAATTGTTAAATCCAGTCCGCCTGCGAGTTCGCGCGAATTTAATGTGTAAAAAGGTATATTCAATTTTTCACATTCTATTTCCGTTTGAACGCTTGTCGCGAAAGCGGTAATGTCGCGCAACGTTCCTTCTGCTAAAAGTTCGCCGACTCTGCGGACGGCGTGAATCGCGGTCGATCCTGTTCCAAGTCCGAGTTTCATTCCGCTTTTTACCATCGCGTCTACTACGGCTTTTCCCGCTCGTTGTTTTAATTCAAGCTGATCGATCTTCGCTTTGTTCAGCCTGTTCGAATCTTGTTCCATGTATTATCTCCTGTCGTATTTATCCATGAAGAAAGATGAGTTGGAATTTCGTTTCCCGTAAAATGCACGTATTGAAGGCACGCCTGACGAATAACCATATCGTAACCGTTGAGGGTTTTGCATCCGGCGGCAGCGGCTCTTTTTAAAAATTGTGATAAAGGCGGAGTATAGATTAAATCCATTACAACTTCTTTTCCGGTGAATGAATACAATTCCAAAGGATCGGAGTCATTGTGACCTTCCATACCGGCGGAGCTTGTTTGTATGATTATGTCATTGTATTTTGACATGATCTCTACTCCCTGGTTGTCAAGACCGCCCCATTTAAATTTATACTGCTGCGCGATATTTTTAGCTTTGTGAACGGTACGATTTAGAATTACAGCTTTGCCTTTTAGCCTGTAAATTTCCGCGGCGACAGCGCGCGCCACGCCTCCGGCTCCTATAATCGTAATTTTTAAATACTTCAAACTTTTTTTTCCGATAAACGCAAGCAGCGAATCGGAAAAACCAGTACAGTCTGTATTTTCGCCGAACCAGCCTTCGCCGCTAGGATAAACGGTATTACAGGCTCCGATTGACTTTACCTCGGACGAACGATTTACAAGCGCGCCTAATATAGATTCTTTGTACGGGACAGTAATTGATAATCCCTGAACATCAAATTCTTTCGCAAGCTCGATAAATTCAACTAAAGAATTCGTGGGAAACGGCACATACACAGCGTCACGATTTTCATTTTTAAAAACCGAATTAAAAAACCACGGACTTACGCTTGTCTTCAACGGATTTCCCACAACGCCGAATATTTTAGTTTTATTTGTTATTTTTTGAAACCTGTACAACTCCGCGAGGTCTTTTATATCGATCTGACCGGGAGCGCCCGCGGCTTCTTTTTCTGATAACGCGCTTGAATATGTTAAAATCGATCCGAATTTTTCCGCGAGAATTCTCGAATAAATTCCGTAATGTCCCATGCAAATTATTATTTTATCTTTGCTCTTACACGATTGAGAAGCTCTGTATATTTTTAAAACATCTCCTGTGTCTTTTACGGAAACAGCTAATTTGATTATTTCGTCTCCTGTACGCTGCATCGATTTTAATTTTGCCGGAATATCTTCTGTGATGCCCTGTAAATTATGACATGATCTGATTATTCTTGTTCCGAATGTGCGCGCGGCTTCTTCGAGGCTTGGCACTTCCAGATCTTCTTCTATATCGACATAAGCAAAATTGAATCTGCTGTCATCGTTAGCGTAAGCAAGACCGCGAGCCAGTAATTTTACCCGGGCGCCTTCGCCGCCTGAAAAATGTCCCCCGTCACTATCGCGCCTGATTGTTAAAATTACCGGCATACCCGCAAGCTCCGGGAAACGTCTTATGTAAAGGCAATCGTCAGAATCAAGACAGTCAACGCGCAGTTCCGCAATATCAGCGTACTTACGGTACTTGTCTAAGATTTCCTGATTTCTCTGAATCGTTTTTCCTGTAAGGCATAAACATATTTTTGACATAATTACCTCTAAAAATCAGGGCGGTATAAAAATATCGCGCTGACATTTTCCGTGTTGTTAAAATTGATTCTTATCATTAAAGACCAGTCTTTTCCTTCTACCGGCACAAGAACATGATCGTTATTGTCTTCCGCTTTTTCTCCCAGCTTCAGCAGCGCAGCCTGTTTTTTATCTCCGTTTGAAATACCGTGTGTTGACACAAACTTAACCTGCCAAACACGATCTTTGAAAAAATAAAAATCAACTCCCGTATATTGAAAAACAACATCGTCCTGCCACAGTTCAACGCCTCTCGCCGCCGCGACTGTTCTCGGCGGTCCGAACATTTCGAAAACATCCGAGATCGTCATACCGATAAAAGAATACTGTTCTTCATTGGAGAGTCCGGTATTTAACGGACGCTCCTGCGCCGCCAGCGGAAAAGTGAGGATAACTAATAACGGTAATAATTTTATCGGATTCATTATTTATTTTTCTGTTAGTACCGCCGTTTCACCAGTAATGATATACAAATAATTACTAAAATTATATGAGCGATAAGACTTATGAAAGTACTTACCATAAACCCTCCTTAATCCATTTAATTATAATATCTAACTCGCTTATTATACTAAAAATGCCGGCTAATAATCCACCTATTATCAACGCTTTCCTAATTGTCGAATCGGGTTTTCCCATTACCTCCAGCATTTTTTCAAGCGTCTTATTGATATTATCCAGCTTATCTACAATTTTTGCCATACTTTTTCTCCTATTTCCTCACTTCCAATTCAGTAAAAATCCAGCTATCTCCGTTTACTTTCAATATTCCTTCATTTGAAATCCAAACATTGACACCTGAACGAACCGGAAAAATCGACGGCTCTCCATCTTCGAAAATGAGAGGTTCGGTAAAAGGGGAAGTTCCATACCATGTGCCCGCAGGGACAGGAATTGTTTTTTGAATAATGGTTTCAGGAACGATTCTTCGCCTGTCGAAATTTGATTCGGCGGTTTTTTCGGCAACTGTCCGCCAATTGACAATCCACGGATCTTTGCGAACCGCTTCGTTCAATGCGCCGGTATTAAAAAGCCCGCGGTATCTAACCCAGTCAAAATTGTTCGGAGTTTTTTCAACAGTACCGCCTGAATTTTTTTTATAGGCAAGGGCAAGTTCCCAGTAAAAGTTTGAGTCCGCGCCCGCTTTCCAGCTTAGGCGCAGGCGGTTTCCACTGACATCGAAAGGAAAGATCGCGCCGCAAGGCTTGAACAATTTCGCCGGCATATTTTTCGATGACCAATTCGGATATGCCGTTACAGGAGATGCCCATGTGAGAGGCAGTTCAATACCTGCGTTTTTTAGCTTACCCGGCGGGAAATTCTTCATTTGTTTCTTTCCGTCGGGGTCTATCCATTCCACATGCCAGTGAGGCTCGCCAAGAATTGCAATCCATGCATCCGGTGTTTCCGGCAGCTCCAATATAAATTCGGAGGGGAAACGATCTTCACAGGCGGTAAGCGCCGTCTGAAAAGCCAGCGCAAGCACAGCAAGCGCCGTCAGCAAACACACTGTAAGCGCATTTGCTTTTGATGATTTGTTTTTTAAGTTTTCCATACTATATATATGGCGCAGCCGTGCGTGGCGCTTGCTCGAAAATGAGGAAATGTTGAAAAAACTTATAATGAATATTAAAATTGAAGATACGGTAAAATTTATCCGTTCCCCTTGTTGATATAATCGCTTGTAATATAATATAATAATCCGAAAGGAGCAAACATGAGCACGCTGGGGATCATCAACTCGGATCCGGAAATTCAAAATAATATCGAGTTGGCTTTTAAAAATAAAACGAATACGGAAGTTTCCAATGCGGGTAAAGATTTATTATTTTTAATCAAAGAAGATGAAATTTTAGAATTTTTGAAATATGCTCTGCCGGAACTGGTTGTGATCAATTTTTCGGATTCGGAAATAAACGCAAATGAAATAATTGATCAAATTCAAAATGATAAATGGATATTAAACTTTGGAATTATCGGAATTTATGACTGCGCTTCCGATAAGGAAGAAGAACTGTTGAAAAAATATAAGGCGATTAATGTTCTTGCGATACTTGAAAAGAATTTGATCAGAACTCATCTTGGAAAAAGCATAGAAATTATTGAGAAGAATTATCAAATTATTTTTCAGCGCGAATTTACTAAAACATTTTTAAAAGGAGCTTCCGGTAGTTTTAATATTGATAATGATCTTCTCGCGGTGCCTCTGTACGCGAGTATCGGCGCTACAATTTTATCTCAGCGCGGACTGATAAATCCCGACAGCAAGATGCATCTTCAGCTTGCTTTAATTGAATTGATCGTCAACGCGATAGAGCACGGGAATTGCGGTATCACTTACGAAGAAAAAACGCAAAGTCTTGAATCAGGAGTTACTTCTGTTGAGCTGATCGCGCAAAAATGCAAAGATCCGGAGATCAATTCTAAAACCGTTTATTTCGGATGGGAAATTAAACCTGACATGTCAAAATTTATCATTCGTGATCAAGGAAATGGTTTTGATGTTAATTCATACATTGAAAAAATAAAAAAGCAGGATGCTTACAGTTTGCACGGCAGAGGAATTAGAATGGCGGCAAAACTTTCTCATAGAATAACTTATAATTCAAAGGGAAATAAAGTGTCATTGATATTCAAACATGATCTGTCTGTCGAATATCAGGTGCCGGCAGGTTTTACAAAAGAGCAGATTGTCATTGTAAAAAACGGAGATATTATTTTGCGCGAAGGAGAACCGAGCGATTTTCTTTATTACATTTCTTCCGGCACTTATGAAGTTTTGCATAACGGTAAGTGTGTTGGTTCTCTTTCCGCTCAGGATATTTTTATGGGAGAGATGTCTTTCCTTCTTAACAAACGGCGTTCCGCGACAATAAGAGCCACAAGCGCGGGCAAATTGGTTCTTCTTACACAGAAAAAATTTATCAATATAATACGGGAGTATCCTCACTACGGAATATTTCTTTCAAAGCTTCTCGCGAAACGAATTGTGCGCAGTAATAGAGAAGCCGCGGCGCGTCAATAATTATTCTATGGTTTCGTTCCAGTGACCGATCTTTCTGATTTTTTGATTCCGGTAACGAACCAATACTTCAGAATTTCTGCCGCAGATATCATCAAGATCTTTTACAAGAATTTCCTTGATGGTTTTTGCGGTTGTATCAGGGTCCGTGTGCGCGCCCCCCGGAGGTTCGGAAATTACTCCGTTAATTACTTTAAAATTTAGAAGATCGTTTGATGTTATGCGCAACATAGCCGCCGCGTCTTTTGCCTTTGTGGCGTCGCGCAGAAGAATTGAAGCGCAGCCTTCGGGGCTTATTACCGAATAGATCGCGTTTTCCAGCATGTAAACTTTATCTCCGACGCAAAGTCCGAGCGCTCCGCCCGATCCGCCTTCTCCGATTATAACGCAGATAACGGGCGTTAAGAGCTGCGAAAATTCGCGCAAGTTACGCGCAATCGCTTCTCCGATACCGCGCTCCTCCGCGCCTAAGCCGGGATACGCGCCTGCCGTATCAATGAAAGTGATCACAGGTCTTTTAAATTTTTCCGCGTCTTTCGCGAGGCGCAGAGCTTTTCTGTATCCTTCGGGATTAGCCATGCCGTGATTACGCCTGACATTTTCTTTTAACGATCGTCCTTTTTGATTCGCGATGATTGTTACGGGACGAGAATCAAGAAACGCAAGTCCGCCGATAATCGCCGGGTCATCGCCAAACGCCCGGTCACCGTGAAGTTCAATGAAGTTGTTGAAAATGCGGCTGATGTAATCCATCGCGTACGGTCTTTCGGGATGACGCGCAAGCTCAACCTGCTTCCACACGGCTTCCGCTTTTGATTGAGAACGGATTTTTTCTTCGAGTATTGTTATTTCATCGCCGGCTTCGATTCCGGCTTCTTTTATTAAATTTTTTAATTCTTCAATTTTTGTTTCGAGTTTACTCATGATACGCTCCTGTGCAAATCGATTAATGTTGAAATTGTTTTTCGCTGATCGCTTCGCGGAACAATCGCGTCAACAAAACCTTTTTCAAGCTGAAACTCCGCGCGCTGAAAACCTTCGGGAAGATTCTGTCTGATTGTTCCTTCGATTACGCGCGGTCCCGCAAAACCGATTAACGCTCCGGGCTCCGCCATGATGATGTCGGCTAACATCGCGAAAGACGCTGTTACGCCTCCCGTTGTCGGATCGCATAACACCAGAAAGTACGGCACTCCCGCTTTTGAAAGTTCA
>Ga0209755_10004463_pt1 | contig 16543 bp, 17 predicted proteins | sample TergutCo191P1_FD_187301 | JGI IMG/M metagenome (GOLD analysis project Ga0209755, IMG submission 187301) | Cornitermes sp. P1 segment gut microbial communities from Petit-Saut dam, French Guiana - Co191P1 (SPAdes) (version 2) | ecosystem: Host-associated > Arthropoda: Insects > Digestive system... | reverse complement strand
GATTATAGCGATTTCATTTACCCGCCGCATTACCAATCCCATAGCCGAGCTTACCGAGGCAACCCGCCGAGTCGCCGAGGGCGATTTTTCGGTGCAGGTTTTCGCCAGGCGCGGGGACGAGCTTGGGCTTTTGGTGCGCTCGTTCAACGCAATGGTGCAGGACCTTGAAAAATCGCGGGCGGCTTTGGTAAAGGCGGAAAAGATTTCGATATGGCAAAACATGGCGCAGCAGCTTGCCCACGAAATAAAAAACCCGCTTACCCCCATAAAGCTTTCCGCCGAAAGGGTGCTGCGCCGCTGGCGCAACGATCCAGAACAGATAGGAAAAATCATCGAGGATTCCATGCTGGCGATCGTCCAGGAAACGGAAGGGCTTTCTACGCTGTTGAACGAATTCAGAACTTTGTCCAAGCCCATGGAGCCTTCGATCTCGTGGATAAAGCTCGGGGAAGTCGCGCCCGAGGTGGTAAGCACGTACCAAAGCTCGTACCCAAGAATCGCGTTCGACACGGAGCACGTAGGCAAAGAAATCATCATAAAAATCGACAGGAGCCGCTTCTCCAGGATTTTGTCGAACCTTGTGATAAACGCCATCGACGCGATGGACGGCAAGGGCTCCATCGAAATCCGGACCGATCTTGTGAAGAAAAAAGGCGTGCAGTTTTGCAGGATCAGCGTAAAGGATTCCGGCAAGGGCATTTGCAAAAAGGACGCCCCGCAGGTTTTTACGCCTTATTTTACGACAAAGGAATCGGGCACCGGCCTTGGGCTTCCCATCGTGGAAAGAATCGTAAACGATCACGGCGGAACGATTTGGTTCAACTCGGGCGAGGGAATGGGCACGGTCTTTTTCATCGATTTGCCGGTCGAGGAGCCGCTCCGCGAGGATGCCCTGCCCGAGGCGTCCCTCGAGAAAAGCGCCTTCGCGAAAGGGGGGATAAAGTAGTGTCCGCAACTGAAACCGGAGCCACCATTCTTGTAATCGACGACGAACGAAGCGTAAGGCAGACCCTTGCGTCCATTCTTGAAGACGAAAGCTACAACGTGCTTTGCGCGGAGGACGCCATCGTCGGAATAAAGCTTCTTGAGGAAGGCAAGGCGGACCTGGTTTTCCTGGACGTGCTTTTGCCGAAGCTTGGCGGGCTTGAAGCTTTGGACAAAATCCGCGAGCTCAGACCCGGCCTGGAAGTGGTAATGATCTCCGGCCACGGCAACATCGACATGGCCGTGCGGGCGGTAAAAAGCGGGGCGTTCGACTTTTTGGAAAAGCCGCTGTCGCTGGAGAAAATCCTTACGGTGTGCCGCAACGCGCTTGCCCTTGGGAGCCTTCGCAGGGAAAACAGAAAACTTAAAAAAAGCATTGTCACCCGCGACGAAATAATAGGCACAAGCCCCGCGATAAACGACATCCGCAAATCCATAAGGCAGGCGGCGGCAAGCGACGCGCGTATTCTTATTACCGGCGAAAACGGAACGGGAAAGGAAGTGGTGGCAAGGGCGATACACCGGGCTTCGGCCCGCAGCGAGCGTCCTTTCGTGGAGCTGAACTGCGCCGCGATTCCGGAAGCCCTTATAGAAAGCGAGCTGTTCGGCCACGAAAAGGGGGCCTTCACCGACGCCGTTTCCGGGCGCAAAGGCCGCTTCGAGATCGCGGACGGCGGCACGCTTTTTCTGGACGAGATCGGCGACATGTCGCTTTCGGCGCAGGCCAAGGTTTTGCGCGTAATACAGGAACAAAAAATGGAACGCCTTGGCGGGGAAAAAACCATCGCCACCGACGTTCGCATTATCGCGGCTACAAACATGGACTTGGAAAAAGCCTGCGCGCAAGGCGGTTTCAGGCAGGATCTGTTTTTCCGCCTTAACGTTATCCCTCTTCACATTCCCCCTCTGCGCGAACGCCCGATGGACATTTCGCTTTTGCTCCACCATTTTTTGAAAGAGCTTGGAATGGAAAAGTTCGCCCTGGAACAAGACGCGCTGGAGCTGCTGCTTTCCCACTCCTGGCCCGGGAACGTGCGCGAGCTCAAGAACCTTGCCGAGCGAATCTCCGTGATGCACTCCGGCGACGGCATAAACGGCGAGGCGCTTTCCGGCCTTCTCAGCAAAACGCCGGGGAAAGGCCCGGACGAAAAAAGCGGCGCGACCAATATTTCGGGTGAAACCGTCGTTTCCGGAACGGAGCTTCCGGAGTGCTTTCTGGAGCAGGACTATCAAAACGCAAAAGAATCGTTCGAAAAGCGCTATTTGGAGTTCCAACTTTCCAAAAACAACGGTATAATATCCAGAACCGCCGAGGCCATCGGAATCTATCCCAGCAATCTGCACGCGAAGCTGAAGAAGTTTGGGATAGCGGCGCACACGGGTAAGGAGTGAAAATGAAGGAACCTACCAAACGCCAGCAGGAAGTGCTTTCGTTCATCGCCGACCACATCAGGGAGTATTCCTATCCTCCCAGCATACGGGAGATTGCCGAGCACTTCAGGATTTCCATGAAAGGCGCGCACGACCACATCACGGCGCTTAAACGTAAAAACTATCTGGAACAAAACGGCAGGTGCCCGCGCACCCTTAAGCTTACGCTTTCCACGGAAGAAGCGGCGGAGCGGGCCGACGATTCGATGCTGGAGATTCCCGTAGTGGGGACGGTCGCCGCCGGGATTCCCATTTTGTCGGAGGAGAACCGGGAGGGAACGCTGACGCTGCACCAGTCGATGCTGAGAAAAAACAGGACGCATTTCGCGCTGAAGGTGCGCGGCGATTCGATGTCCGGCGCGGGAATCATGGACGGCGACATGGCAATAATAGAAAAGCAGGACGTCGTAAGAAACGGCGAAATCGCCGTGGCGGTTGTTGACGACGCAGTTACCCTAAAACGTTTTTACAAGGAAAACTCCAGAATCAAGCTGCAGGCCGAAAACCCCGCGTACAAACCTATTTTCTGCCAAGAGGTTCGCGTGCTTGGCAGGCTTTCCAGCATAATCCGGAACTATTGAAATGGCCGCAAACAACGCCTACATATTTCTTGGCCCCGAGATCGGCGAAAAGCAGGACGCAATCGACGCAATCAGAAAAAAGCTTGCGGCGGGCGGCACCCCGGACGAGTTTGTCTTTTACGCCGGCGAAACGCCTCCGCTGAAGATTGCCGAAGCCGTGCAAAACCACAGCCTTTTCGCCGCCCCAAGGCTGTTCATCGTAAAAAACGCCGACCAGATCAAAAAGAAGGACGAAACCTCGCTGATAGCTTCCTGCATGGAGGAGCTGGAAGCCGACTCCGTAATGATACTGGTTTCCGACGACTTCAAGCTTGCGGCGGGCCTTGACAGTTGCTGCCCCAGGAACAACCGAACCGTTTTTTACGAAATGTACGAAAACAAAAAACCGGAATGGGTGCAGTCGTTTTTCAGGCGCGAGGGCCACAAAATAACCGCCAACGCCGTTGACGTTATTTTGGAAATGGTGGAAAACAACACCGATGCCCTAAAACGCGAGTGTTCGCGGCTGATGCTTTTTCTGCCAAAGGATCGCCCCGTAGAGGCGGACGACATAGAAAAGTGGCTCTCCCACAACCGGGAGGAATCGGCCTTTACCCTTTTTTCAAGAATTGCCGCAGGGGATGCACAAAAAGCCGTAGAAACCATGCACACGCTGCTTGCGGCAAAGGAACGCCCCCAAAGCATACTTGCGGGTTTAACCTGGTGCTTCAGAAAACTGCGCGACTACATGGTTCTTGTGCGGGAAGGCAAAGCCGACAACAGCTTTGAAACAAAAAAAATCGGCCTGTCCTCGCCCAAAACCAAAAGCGACTGCGCAGCCGCCGCCCGCCGTTACAACTCCGCCGCCGTGGATGCCTGCCTTGCCCTTACCGCCGAATACGAAATACTTGCGCGGCAGGCCGGGCAGGCACTGGAATCGGTGTTGATGGATATGTACGTTTTGAAGGTGATGGGCAGGGCCAAGGCCTGAACGGAGGCGGCCCTTGATAATTTGGGTCATCTTCGGTAGAGTTGGTATATGAAGTATCAGGTTATTTACGCCGATCCGCCATGGGCATATTTGTGGGGAACCGGTAAAGACGGCGGGAATTTTGCGCCGGAAAAACATTACAAAACAATGTCCACCGGCGAAATATGCGAAATAGACGTAAAATCTTTGCGCGACAAAAACTGTGCCCTGTTTCTTTGGGCCACCATGCCGACCCTGCCCGACGGCATCAAGGTTATGGAGGCATGGGGGTTCAAGTATAAGACCTGTGCTTTTGCATGGGTGAAAACAAAAAAGGACGGCATGCCCCTTGCCGGAATGGGCAGCTACACAAAATCAAACATCGAGGTTTGTCTGCTTGGCATGAGGGGACACATAAAAGCCGTGGACAAAACCGTTCCGCAGATTGTAATGCACGAACGGCTTGGACATTCGATAAAACCGCCAATCGTTAGGGACAGAATCGTGCAGCTCTTTGGCAGTACAAGCCGCATCGAGCTGTTTGCCCGGCAGAAAGCCGAAGGGTGGGACGCCATTGGATACGGCATCGACGGAATCAGCATCGAGGAAAAAATCAAGCAGATCAGTAACCCCGATTACGTTTTTTCGTATGTAGAGACAAACGAAAAGGTAACGGGAGTAAAAACCCTGCAACAATCGACGCTGCCTTTCGGGTGAGGTTAACCGGAACGCACAAAGGAGGAATGTATGAGCGTAACGAAAAAAGTCCCCCTTACAAAAAAGCAGAAAGAGCTTATGGGGGAGTTTTATGGCCGGCCGTTTACGCAAACCGTGCTTTCCAAAAACGAAAGAACGCAGATTTGGAATGCGTTTAAAAAAGGTGGAAAGATAGACGGCGGCCTTCAGAAAAAATGCCCCGCCGCGTTTGCCGAAATAAAAAAAGCGCAGACCAACGACCAAAACCTGCAATCGGCGGTTTTCAGCGAGTGCGCATACGCGCAAACCCTCGCAAATATATTGGGCCTTTGCGGCTTCACGGATCACACACGTCAGCCGTCTTTTCTTCCGACTTCGATTATAAACCTTTTGGGTTCCTACAATCTTGTTCCGCGATATATTTATGGCAACGGCACAAGGACACGCATGTTGGTTCAAGCCGGCGGGTGTAGCGGCGTGGACAGTGCGCTGATTTCAGTTTCGGATAACGATGTTTACACCATAGAGTTTAAAGAGGCCGGGGCAAAAACGTCCGAACTGGATTTGCCTAAATATGGTGAAGACGGAAAGCTTGTTCTGACGGATATGTTTCGCCATAAGTATCCACAATTTACGGAAATGCTGAAACAGCATATCGGATTTGACTTTTTTGCCAATAGGGGGCATAATGAAAACAATTTTACTCCCGAAAGCATTCGCATAGCCGTAACCGAAAATTATGCATCGAAAAAATTTGCGGACGTTATTTGCACGGAGGATACAAACGGTTGCCTAACAATGATACCTGCCAATCAGGCCAGCCGCTGGGCTACCCTTGAAGGCGAAATACGGACTGCGGGAAGAAACCCATACCAGGTATGGACGCCCAAGGCACTCGCGAAATTTGTCGAACAACTCGGCGGGAAAATTAACGGAAAACGGATATGCATCAACAGTTCGAACCTGAAAGAGCGCAAACCAAGAGGCGGTACGGGCGTTTCCGGCTACAAAATAACTTCCCTGTTTTTCATAAGAATTGCCGACTGCAAAACCAACCCAAACGGCTACATAACGTTCGATATAGGCAATGTTTGGCAACTAAACCCGACGATAACCGCAAAAATGTTTTTTAACAACCTGAAAATAGCCGACGTCAGGGATTATTACAAAGGCGAATTTTGAAACCGTCGCCCCAACCCCCTACCCTTTCAGCAGCGTCCAAATCTTTCCCGACACGGTAAACTGGTTTTCCTTTGTGCGGATAACCGCTATGCCTTCGTCTTTGGCGGCTTCCAGCATGTCATCCGGCAGCGGCCGCGAATTGCATATTACGATTACGGAAACGTTTACAAGGGTGGCAACCGCCACGGTGTTTTTGTGGGCCTGAATCGTGACAAGGGCACCGCCGTCCTTCGCGTTGGCCATAACGTCGGAAAGCAGATCCGAAGTGTATGCGCCGGCGAGCTCGCCGTCCTCGAACTCGTCTTGGCATATCTGCGCGCCCAAAGCCGCGGCAAGCTCCCTGATTGTCATCGTTACCCCCTTTGAAACCTAAGCCTATTCGTCCTTCGAGGAGTTTATATACACCACGGATCTTATCGTGGTGCCGGTTCCCACGGCGGACTGTATCGAAAATTCGTCGGAGACCCGTTTGGTGTTTGCAAGGCCCATGCCCGCGCCAAAGCCAAGGGAGCGCACGTACTCGCTGGCGGTGGACCAGCCCTCCTGCAGCGCCTGGTTTACGTCGGCAATGCCCGGGCCAACGTCGGAAGCCACGATGCTTACCTTGTCCGGCAGAATGCTGCAGCGGATGGCTCCGCCTTGCGAATGCGCGACAATGTTTATTTCCAGCTCGTAGCTGGCTATAGCCACGCGCCTAATTATCTTCGGGTCTATGCTGCGCCCCTTAAGCGCCTTTTTGATTTCCATCGAGGCCCGGCCCGCAAGCTCGAAGTCGTAACGGGCGACATTGAACTCCATTTCGGAAAACGCGGACGACATCCCCCCCCCCTCCTTCTTCTGCATTTTTTCAAGCCGGATTATTTCCCTGTTCATCTCGACCAGCAACGAACGCACTACGTCCAGCGAACTTATGATGCCCACAAGCTCGTGCTTCTTGTTCAGCACGGGGTAGCGGCCATAGTGGTATTTGTTGAGGTAGGAAATGGCAAACGAGAGCGGCATGTCGTCCTGTAGCACGACAAGGTCGCGGGCCATGCGCTCCTCGGCGGTGCTGTTGATAAAACCTTTGTCAAGCGCGTCGATGATGTCGTGCGTGGAAATCATGCCGACAAGCTTGCGGTTTTCCACTATGGGAACGCCGGTTATGCGGTTTTCCCTCATAAGGTTTTGGATATGCCGAACGGTCTGCTTTGGGTTGGCGCAGATAACGGCATTGGTCATTACGTCCTTGATCTTTAGCTGGTAGATAAGCTCCAGCACGACCGAGGATTCGTCCGTGCTGATGGGAATGTCCTGTTTTTGGTTTGCCCCATCGTCGTCCGTAGTGTTTACAGCGTCCGGGACTTCGCTCATTGCTGAACCCCGGCCTTCGGCAGGACGTATTTTTCGATAACCTCGGCAACGCCGTCGTCGTCGTTGGTCCGCTCGGTAACTATGTCGGCGGCTTTTTTTATCCGCTCGTCGCCGTTGATCATGGCCACTCCGGTGCCGGCCCAGCGGAGCATGGCTTCGTCGTTCATGGAATCGCCCACGGCAAGAACCTCTTCCCGCCTGATTCCCAAAAGCTCGGCGACTTTCGCCAGCGCGCTTCCCTTGTCGGTGTGGGCCGGCAGTATTTCCAGAAAGTACGGCTTGCTGGTGAACAGGGTAACGTCGTCGTCAAGGTAGGCCCGGAACAGATTTTCCAAGGGGGCAAGCAGCACGGGATCCCCGGGGATAAGCAGCTTGTGGCAGCCGCCGCCCACCATGGCCCGAAAGTTGTCCACCACCACCTGCCGCAGGCCGGTGAGCTTTTTGTCGTATTCGGTGTACTCGTTGTGGCGGGACACGTACATTACGTCGCCCTCGTAGATCTGCACGGGGAAGTCCTCGGCATCGGCCAGGTCGAAGGCGGAAAGCGCGGCCTTGGACTCAAGCCTAATCTCGTAGGCTATGTTGCCGGCAAGGGTTTCCTGGATAATCGTCCCGTTGTTGCAGATAAGGTAGCCGAGCCGCCGGTGCATCCCCAGCATCCTGGCAAAAGACTCCATCGCCGCGGGAATCCTGCCCGAGGCCAGCACCACCTTTACCCCGGCGTCCTCCGCCTTTTTGATGGCGTTCCTTGTGCGGTATGAAATCGTCAAGTCCGATCGAAGAAGGGTATCGTCCAAATCAACGGCCAAGAGTCTGACGGCATTCATGCCTAATGATAGCGCATAAAACGCCGGGGGTTCAAGGGGATGGCGCGCCAAAGCTTGCAGGCGAAGAAAACGCGCCTACGAGTATACGTTGTGTATGCGCTCCTTTCCCGGCAGCCTGTAAATGTCGAAATCCTTGTCCAGGCTTATGATTTCCCGGATTCCCGTTTTTTCGGCCGTAATGACCAGGGTTGCGTCGGCAAAGTCCATGGGAAGGTCCGAGTATTTGTCGGTAATCTGGATGATTCTGAGCATGTCGTTCTGGTTGATGTCGCTTACGAACAGCCCTTTGAATATGACCCATTCGTAAAAATCGCGCTGGGCTTTGACGGAAAAGTCCAGCATGTGGGAAACCTCGGTAAAAACCGCAAGCGAGCTCACAAGCCGGTATTGGCGGTCCCTTAAAAACGCTTTTACCGGCTCGTGGTGCTTTTCGCTTGAGTCAAACAGGGCAATAAGCGGGCCCGCGTCTATCAGGATTGGGGTTACCACTAGGAATCCCCGCCCGGGGCCAGCTTTTGCCGCAGCTTTCCTTTTAGGCGTTCCTTGTATGTGGTGGCGCGATCGCTTTCGCCCGAACCGTACCTGCCGAAGTACCGCTCGCCCACCGCAAAGGAGCATATTTCGCGTTCCTCCTGTGCGTAATACATGTCCACGGACGCCTTGATTATGTCCGACTTTGTCTTGCCCTTGATTCTGGCAAGGGCAATGAGCTTGTTCCTGGTTTCCTGGGGAAGCCGGGCCGTAGTTACCTGTGCATACATACATGCCTCCATGATACATACCGTAATACGGGGAGATGGAAAAGTCAAGAGGAAAACGCCCTTGCTTCGACCGTTCCGTCCAGGCGGCCTATGTATACCACCGGAACGATGCGGGTGAAAAAGCCGTTTTCCACTACGCCGGGAATCAGGTTGATTTTGAGCTCCATGGCCTCCGGATCCACCGGCGCCGGAAAAAGGACGTCCAGTATGAGGTTGCCGTGTTCGGTTATGACGGGGCCGGCTTTCCGCAGGGCTTCCCGCAGGGCCGCCTTGCCGCCAAGCGCCTCGATTGCCTTGGCCGCCGATACCCTCGCGGCGGGAACCACCTCCACCGGAACGGGAAAGCCCGCGCCCATGGCGGCGACGATTTTGGATTCGTCCACTGCCACGGCAAAGGCCGAGGAAGCATAGGCGGCGAGCTTTTCGACAAGCATCGCCCCGCCGCCGCCCTTGATAAGCCGGTTTCGCGGGTCAACCTCGTCCGCGCCGTCAATCGTAAGGTCAAGGCCGCCGGAAAGCTCCCGCGAATTCAGCGGGTAAAAGGGGATGCCAAGCTTCTCGCACTCTATTTCCGTCTGAAAGCTTGTGGCAAAGGCGCTTATGTCCTTCAGGCCGCCGTTCGCAAGAAGCTCGCCCACCCTGCGGACCGCGTGGACCGCCGTGGATCCGGTGCCGAGCCCAAGCTTCATGCCGCTTTTTACCTGCGCGTCTACCGCCGCCCTGCCGGCCGCCTCTTTTGTCGCGTCCGAAACCCGTCGTTCCATAATGTCCCCCTAGTCCCTGTCCAGCCTGATTTTTGGCAGAAGGTGCTCCGGGAAGTCCCTTCCCACAAACTGCGCGTATTGGTATCTGGCCTCGCGAATAAACATGTCGTACCCGTTCTTTACGCTGCAGCCGGCGTCGATGGCGCGCTTCAGGAAGGGCGTCGCCTCGGGCCTGTAAACCAGGTCCATCACTTTCTCCCTGCCGGTAAAGGTGTACCGCTCCACCGGGTTTCCGGCCTCGCCGCCTTCCGTTCCAAGCGGGGTGGTCTGGATTATGAGGTCGCTGTATTTGCCCATCGTTTCGATGTCCCGGCTTTCAAGGCTGCCCCAGGCGAACTTGTAGGGCATTGCGAGCGAGCGGGCCTTGTGCACGGTGCGGTTAAGGATGAGCGCCTTCGCCCCGAGCTTGTGCAGCTCGAAGGCGGCGGCCTTTGCCATTCCGCCGGCCCCTATCACCGTGGCCCGGACGCGCTTAAGGTTTTGCCTGCCCAAAAACGCCAGAAGCGAGTCCGAAAACGCCCTGCAGTCGTTGTTCGTTCCAAGCCAGCCGCGCGGGTCGCCCCGATCAAGCCGGCTTATGGTGTTGCACGCGCCGATTTTTTCTACCTCGAAAGATTGCTCGTCCAAAAACGGAATGACCGACTCCGTATAGGGAAATGTTACCGCAAGCCCCTCGATGTTGAGCTCCTTCGCCAGCTCCATGCAGGCCATAATGGAATCCGCGGGGATTGGCACGTATACCGCGTCGATGTTTTCCATATCGAAGGCGGTGTTGAAAAACCAGGTGTTGTCTTTAAACAAAAGCGGGTATCCGGTTTCGCCGTAGATTTTCGTTGCGGCGGTGATGCTGCGAAAACGGTAAAGCCGCGCCAGCGCCTCCGCGTCGAGCTGGCCGGGGGCGGCCTGGACGGCGTCCGCGTCCGGCGGCGGCGAGGTGTAGCTTAGAAACGAGCCGAACTGCTCCGCCAGGATTCTGCTGAACACGCCGTAATGCCCTATCGCGATAAGTATTTTGTCCTGCCCCCGGAACTCCTTTCCGGCGCGAAGAAGGTCAAGCACGTCCCAGGTGGATTTCGCCGTTATTCCCACTTTTACGATTTCGTCGCCGTTGCGCACCATCGAGCGCATCTTCGCGGAAAGGTCTTTTTCGCCGCCCTTGATGTTGTGGTAGGAGCGGATGATTCTGGTGCCGAAGGTGCGGGCGGCTTCCTCCAGGCTTGGAACGTTTATGTCTTCCTCAAGGTCGATGTACGCGAAGTTTTTTCGCCTGTCCATGTCGGCGTAGGCCAGGCCCCTTGCCATGAGGTTTACCCGCGCGCCTTCCCCCGAAACGAAATGCCCGCCGTCGATGTCCCTGCGTATCGTGAGGATAACCGGGACGTTCGCCTGTTCCGGAAAACGCCTAATAAGGAGCCTTTCGTCCGGCTCAAGGCAGTCGACCCGAAGCTCCGCAAGATCCACGTGGTCGCGGTATCTGTCTAGGATTTGTAGGTTCTGCCTCAGGGTTTTCCCCGTCAGGCAAATGCATATCTTGGCCAAGGCCGCCTCCGATTTTCAGGGTATCAAATCGGGCGGCAGGGTAGCAAGTGGGGGAGGGGAGTCCCCCGCAGGCAGACAACGCAGAGGTTTTGCCTTTGGCGAAAATGACATTCTTTTTCAAACTAATGCGCGGTCGTCCGAATTGAAAGGTTTTGCAAAACCGACGCGCCCTATTTCGGCGCTACAACAAAAAACCCCGCAAGGGCAAATACCCAAGCGGGGCTTCGTTCTCGGCCTTGCGCCGGCGCTACTTCCTGATCGAGTAAAACGCCTTCTTGCCCGCGTACTCGGCCACGTTTTCAAGCTGGCCCTCGATGCGCAGAAGCTGGTTGTACTTGGCGACCCTGTCGGTGCGGCTCATCGAGCCGGTTTTGATTTGCCCGGTTTCCAGCGCCACGGCGAGGTCGGCGATGAAGGTGTCCTCGGTTTCGCCGGAGCGGTGGGACATTACGGCGGTGTAGCCCGCGCGCTTCGCCATCTCTACCGCCTCGTAGGTTTCGGTAAGCGTGCCGATCTGGTTTACCTTGATCAGAATCGAGTTGCATGCGCCCATCTCGATGCCCTTCTCAAGACGCTTGGTGTTGGTAACAAAGAAGTCGTCGCCGACGATCTGGATTTTCGAGCCCAGGGCCTTGGTCATTTTGACGTAGCCCTCCCAGTCGTTTTGGTCCAGCGGATCCTCGATGGAGATTATTGGATACTTGCCCACCCAGCCGGTGAAAAGCTCGATCATTTCGTCCGCGGTGAAAAGCCTGTCCGGGTTGGATTTCCAGAACTTGTAGCCCTGCTTGCCGCCCTCGTCGAACAGCTCGGAGCTGGCGCAGTCCAGGGCGATGGCGATTTGCTCTCCGGCCTTGTAGCCGGCCTTGTCGATCGCCTTCATGATGTAGTCCAGGGCTTCCTCGTTGCCGATGTCCGGGGCGAAGCCTCCCTCGTCGCCTACCGCGGTGTTTTTCCCCGCGTCGTGCAGAAGCTTTTTCAGGTGGTGGAACACCTCGGCGGTCCAGCGGAGGGCCGTGTGGAAGGATTCCGCGCCAACGGGCATGATCATGAATTCCTGGAAGTCGATTTTGTTGTCGGCGTGTTTGCCGCCGTTGATGATGTTTGCCATGGGAACCGGCAGCAGGTTTGCGTGGAAGCTTCCAAGGTATTTGTAAAGCGGAGTGTCGGGCGACTGGTAAAGGTAGTTCGCCGCCGCGCGCGCGGTGGCCATGGACACGCCAAGAATCGCGTTGGCCCCAAGCTTGGCCTTGTTTTCGGTTCCGTCCAGCTTGATCATGGTACGGTCGATATCAACCTGATCCAGAGCGTTGAGCCCCTGAAGCTCCGGCGCGATCACGTTGTTCACGTTGTCCACCGCCTTCAGAACGCCTTTGCCCAGGTAGCGGGCCTTGTCGTTGTCCCGAAGCTCCACCGCCTCGTGCTCGCCGGTAGAGGCGCCTGACGGCACCGCCGCCCTGCCCATGGAACCGTCTTCCAAAACCACGTCAACCTCAACGGTAGGATTCCCGCGAGAATCTATAATCTCACGGGCCTCCACATATTCAATCGCGCTCATATTTCCCTCCGGATAGTGTGATGCTTCAGTATTGCCGTTTAAGGCAATGAAAGTCAACAACCCGGCCGGAGGGCCGCCCTTTAAACCGCCGCGATTTCCGTTTTCCACAGGCCGTGGAGGTTGCAGTAGGCGTAAATCTCGGCCGGAACGCCCTCCTCAAGGCAGAACCTGGCCTCCGGCTCGCCGCCCACTTCAAGCTTTGCGCGCCGGCCGCCGTCGTCCGTTCCCACGTATATGAAGTCGATGTAGTGCTCCGCCGTCATGGGGTGCGCGGCCTCGCCTACCTTTACCCTGATGCCGCAGTCGGTCATTTCCACGGCGGGAAGGTGTTTTTCGCGGCTGGCCTCCACCGTGTTGGGTTCGAGCCTGCGCATTTCCTCCCCGCAGCAGACAAGCCTGCCGCCCTTGTCCACCACCGGCACGACAAGATTTCCGCACCGTCCGCAAAGAAAAAAGATCTGGCTTTTCACGATGGCCCCCTTAGATTGGTGTTCCTAAAATATTATCATTGCGCTCGCCGAAGTCAAGAGTTTTGCGGCCCGCGAATTGCCGTTTTTCGCGTTTTTCGGTACTATACGTTATGAGCAATATCGAAGAACGGTTCGGGAAGCTGGGAATCGCGGTTCCGGAGCTGATCCTGCCAAAGTATGCGCCCGTCGAAAAATGGGCGGCCGTCGCCTGCGACCAGTTCACACAGGACCGCCGGTACTGGAAAAGCGCGATGGAGAGCGCAGGCGAGTCGCCTTCCGCGCTGCGCCTGATCCTGCCGGAAGCATATCTTGACGACGGGGATCGCGCCGGACGGATCGCCGACATCCACCACGCCATGCGCTGCTATCTTGACGGCGGCGTTTTCGGCGAACCCAGGCGCGGCTTCGTCTACGTGGAGCGGGACACGCCGTTCAACCAAAAACGCAGGGGGCTTGTGGTGGCCGTGGACCTCGAACGCTATTCGTGGTCCAAAGACGCGCGCCCCTTGATTCGCCCCACGGAAGGCACGGTCGCCGACCGCCTGCCTCCCCGCATGGAAATCCGCCGAAACGCCCCGCTGGAAACCAGCCACATAATCATGCTTATAGACGACGATGCCGAAGCGCTCTTGCCCAAGCTGGGGGAAACCGCGAGAAAGAGCCCCCCCCTTTACGGCGGCGGGCTTATGATGGACTCAGGCGGCATAACCGGCTGGCTTGTGGACGGCGAACCCGAGCTGGCGCGGATTGCCGACGGCCTTGCAGAGCTGGCCCTCAAAGCCGCCACCCGCTACTCTGCGGCCGGCGAAACCGTGCCGGACGACCAGCTTTTCCTTTTTGCGGTTGGCGACGGCAACCATTCCCTTGCAAGCGCCCTGGGAATATGGGAGGAGTACAAGTCGTCGTTTGCCGAGGCCGGGGGGGGAGGGGAGCCGCCGGAACATCCCTGCCGATACGCAATCGTCGAAATAGAAAGCATATACGATCCGGCAATCAAGTTCGAGCCGATACACCGCATAGTTTTCGGCATGGATTTTGACGACGCCCTTAAACTGTTTTCCGCGCTGCCCGGTTTTTCCTCCCAGGCCGTTTGCGGCCGCGGGGAGCTTGCCCGCCTTGTCGCCCAACCCGTAAAGGGAAACCGCTTCGGCGTTGTTTGTCAAAACCGTTTTGCCCTTGTGGAAACCGACGCGGAAGGCATTTGCACCGCAAGCCTGCAACCTCTGCTGGACTCCGCGCTCGAAGCTTCAAGCCCGCTCTCAATCGACTACATCCACGGCGAGGACGAGCTGTTCCGCCTTGCCCTCGCGCCCGGGAAACAGGCAACCGGCCTTCTGCTGCCCCCGGTGCAAAAAGCCGGCTTCTTCGAAACGATAGCCCGAACCGGGCCTTTGCCGCGAAAAAGCTTCTCGATGGGGGAAGCCTGCGAAAAACGTTTTTACGTGGAGTGCAGGAAGCTTTTTGGATAGGCGCGGACTTGCGCCGGGAGCTTCGGTTTCACCGTCATGAATCAGGAGTTAGCGCCGCAGCCCGGCGCTACCCCCGCATCGCGCGGCGGAGCCGGCACTGGCGTTCAAGCTCCGCGTCCAGGGGGAAGGAGTCGGAAAGGTTCGGCGCGCAGGGCCTGCCTTCCGCGTCGCTGATCGAGAGGCAGCCGTCGCCTATACCGGCCGCCGCTTTTTCCACAGGGAAGGCCCCCGTCTCAAGGTACTCGGCGAAGCTTGGCAGAAGGGCTTCCGCGGCGGACTTTAGCGCGTCGGCGTAGACTTCCGGAAACGATCTTGCGTCCAAGGCCGGGCTTTCCCGGTCCGGCGGGCGGTAGGGGTAGCTCCACGGCCTGCGGCTTTTGTTCAGGAAGTCCACGCCGTCGGGAAGCCCAATCGGGTAGACGACCGAAAGCCAGCGGCGTTCAAGCTGCGGCGGCGCGTCCAGGGACTCCGTCCGGGTTTTTGCGGGGTCGGTAAGGCGGTAGAAGCGGGCGCTGTCGGCAAAGGCCCCGTCGATGCGGGCGGCCAAAAGCCCGTCCTTGGCGGCTTTTTCGGGATACGCGGTGGCTATGGCCCGGGCCACGAGCCCCTTCAGTCCTGGCGGCGGGTCGGCGCAGGCCCCCGCAAGCGGCTTTTGGTCCCAGCCCTCGGCCTCCATGCCCCGCAGCTCCCCCAGCATCAGCACGTCCAGGATCCGCTCGAAAAAGGGGTGGTACAGGCCGTTGTCCGAGGCCCTGCCTTGGACGGCGGCGGATCTGTACACGATGTAGGGATGGCAGGCGCGGTCCAGGGCGGCGTGGGAAAGGAAGCCAAGGGCGTAGGCGGCGAGCGCGTCCGGCTTTTCGCCCGGCTTCGGCAGGGCCATTGCAAGCAGCCCGGCGCAGAAGCCGCCGCAGCCCCGGCGGTGCAGGAGGCCGCCGTATTCAAGGGCGAGCGGCCTTGTGTGCCTGCCGTGGTAGAAAACGTCGGGGCCCTGGCATCCGGCGGCAAAGGCCCCCCGGTCGCCCCGGGACAGGGCCGGCCAGGCGGACGCGGCTCCCGGCCCCAGCCCCGAGCTTAAAGCGTCGATAAGGTCCCCGCCGAACATCTCGTGCAGAATCTGCGAAGGCATGGCCCTATTATATGTAAACATCGGAAAACCCGACAGGGGGCAAAGCCCCGCCCCAAAAGAAACCCCCGCGACACTCTGTACCTTTTTGTCCGTTTGGGGTATACTGCGGGTATGAATGAGAAGCATGTTCTGTCAATAATCGAGACGTTCAACAATTCCGCCATCGCGGAAATCGAGATTACCGAGGGGAACTTCCGCATGGTTTTGCGCAAGGAAGCCGCCTTTAACCGGTCTGTGCAGGTACACCCCGCACAGGGTAGCCAATACGACCCCGCGCTTTCGGCCGCCGTGGGGGCCGCGGCGGCGCACCACGGGGCTCCGGCCGCGCCCGCCGCGGTACCGGGCGCTCCGGTCCCCCAGGTGCACCTTGGCGTGCCTGCGGCCCCGAGCGGGAACGAAACCATCGACAGCCCCCTGGTGGGCACCTTCTACTCCTCGCCAAGCCCGGACGCGCCGCCGTTCGTCAAGCCCGGGGCGAAAATCAAGGCCGGGGAAAGCCTGTGCATCCTTGAGGCCATGAAAATGATGAACCATCTGGAGGCGGAATTCGACTGCGAAATCGTTTCCGTGCTGGCTTCAAACGGGCAGTTGGTGGAGTACGGCCAGGCCCTCTTTGAAATCAAACGGGCCTAGGGGAAAGGCGAGCTGTGGCTGCGGCAAGCACCCCGGGCAAGGGCCCCGTAAAACGCATACTTATCGCCAACCGGGGGGAGATAGCCGTAAGGGTTATCCGCACCTGCCGTGAGATGGGTATTGAAACGGTGGCGGTCTATTCCGACGCCGACAAGGAAAACCTTCACGTGAAGCTGGCGGACAAGGCCGTCTGCATAGGGCCGCCGCCTTCGTCCAA
>Ga0209755_10004462_pt1 | contig 16544 bp, 15 predicted proteins | sample TergutCo191P1_FD_187301 | JGI IMG/M metagenome (GOLD analysis project Ga0209755, IMG submission 187301) | Cornitermes sp. P1 segment gut microbial communities from Petit-Saut dam, French Guiana - Co191P1 (SPAdes) (version 2) | ecosystem: Host-associated > Arthropoda: Insects > Digestive system... | reverse complement strand
TGTTCCTGTCATTCATAAGAACCCTAATAACTCTAAACATCTTCATAAATTTAGGGATACGCCATTCAATCTTTTAGACTTCTTGTGATGGACGCCATAGGGACACTCCCAAATTTTATCATGCATTAATCCGTGCTTAATAAAGATAAGTACTTTCTTTGTCTTAAAATTTAAAAATAATGTTTGTATGATAACATATATCGTTATATAATCAAAAAAAACGCGATGCAAACGTAGGAAATCTTTTTCCTTCGGAAAAAATGCGAAGCTGATTAGGAGAGATTCATGAACATTTTATGGCAGTTGTATGAATGGCGTTCGCCATTTTTAGACACCGTGTTTGGGCTGATTACACGGCTCGGTGAAGAAATGATTTTGATTGCACTGTTTTGCACAATTTATTGGTGTATCAACAAGAAGTTTGGCTACATCATGGGTGTAACGTTCTTCATGTCCTCTTTGGTTGTACAAGGACTAAAAATTGTGTACCGCATTCCGCGGCCGTGGGTAGAAGATCCGACATTTTTACCTGTGGGTGGCTCTGTGAGAATGGCAACCGGTTATGCGTTCCCTTCCGGTCATACGCAAAACGCGGCGGCATGGTTGGGGTCATTCGCAATCTTTTTCAAACAAATTTGGGTCAAAATTATTGCCATTGTATTGGCACTGCTCGTCGCATTTTCGCGCATGTATCTGGGTGTGCACTATATGTCTGATGTGGTGGTATCCATTATTATCACGTTCGCACTGGTGTTTATCGTATCAAAATGTCTGCCGGACACAGAAGAACTTAACTGGAAAAAAGAAATTATTTTTCCGGCAATTATGGCAACATTGTCGGTGGCTGTTTTAATTTATGCTGCCGTAGTGTATAACCAAGGCGTATCCTCTGCAACACTCATCCGTGACGCAGTGCTTGCCGGTGGTGCAGGACTCGGTTTTGCAAAAGGCATGTTCATTGAACGCATGTATATCAGGTTCTCTGTTAAATCAAAAAATATTGTGTTCCAAATTATCAAACTCATCATCGGCATCGCCGGTGTTTTGGCACTTCAAGAAGGGCTGCGCATTCCATTTAGAATGTTTGCAGGAAACCCCGCCGACCCCAACGGCATCACACTCATCTTTGACGGTATTCGCTACTTCATTATGATTTCATGGCTCACTGTTTTTTATCCGTTGATCATCCGCAAATTTTTTGAAGATCATCAAGGTGTAAACTTGTTAAACCAAGCATAAAATAAAAAATAAAAAACTCAGATGCCGTATGCACGTACAGTACAACATCTGAGTTTTTTTATTCTGTTTCATCAACCGGTTCGTTGGATGCTTCGTCAATATCTTGTGCCATCGGTGTGATAAGTTGTGAACTGATAAAACCTTTCATACCGCTTTGTGACTGTACGTGAAGCCAATAATGTCCGTCAATATCATCATCTTTTACATATTCATCAAGATAAATAAGTTCTGCATCATATGCAAGGATTTCAATCACATTAAATCCGGCAATACCCGGACCATCTCTAAGCCGAGCACCCACACCATCCGTATCAATAAGTGTAAATGTCACATCAGAAACATCATCCAATCCCATTAAACCTCTGGGCCAATGAGGCAATACATCAAAATCCTCAGGGGTATCGCGCATATCATCGTCTTGTTGTTCGTCATCAGTGGGTTCATCCGTTGGCTCCGGTGTCTGTACAATATCTAAATCAGAAACTGGATTCGCATCGTTATGTCTATCCAAAAGTTCGGCAAAACCGAAAAAAACTAAAGCACCTACAAGCAAACCCACAATAAAGCTAATAATAATGATTGATTTTTTCATACGGCTCACCCACTTCTAATTGCAAAGCATAAATATTTAGATATATTCATTCTACCATAAATTGCCATGTCTGTGTTAGAAAACTTACACAGAAAAAGACTTGGATGATTTTGCCATCCTCGTGTGCGACGCACAACAGTGAACGGACAATCTTTATTAAAATGCCATTTGTCCAATGGTTCTTGGATATGGCAGCACGTCTCTAATATTTTTCATTCCGGTGACATACATCAAAAACCGCTCAAACCCCATCCCATAACCGGCATGTTTCACACCGCCAAAACGGCGCAAATCCATATACCATTCGTAATCTTCAACATTCAAACCATGATGCTTAATTTGCGCTTCCAGCACATCCAAACGCTCCTCGCGTTGTGATCCGCCAATAAGCTCACCGACACCGGGAACCAAAAGATCCGCCGCAGCAACGGTTTTACCATCATCGTTTACGCGCATATAAAAAGCTTTGATATCACGCGGATAATCCGTTAAAAAGACAGGCTCCTTAAACACTTCTTCCGACAAATACCGTTCATGCTCCGTTTGAAGATCGGCGCCCCATTCGACTTTATATTCAAACGTTCTGCCTGATTTTAATAATAAATCAACAGCATCGGTATAGGACAAACGTTTAAATTCTGAATGCACCAGCTGCGTCAACCGGTCAATAAGACCCGGCTCAATCCACTGATCAAAGAATGCCATTTCTTCCGGTGCATTTTCAAGCACATATTGAATTGTGTATTTAAGCATGGCTTCTGCCGTTTCCAAATAATTATCTAAGTCTGCAAATGCCATTTCCGGTTCGAGCATCCAAAATTCAGCAGCATGTGTGGTGGTGGTGGATGGTTCTGATCTGAATGTCGGCCCAAAGGTATATACATCACGAAATGCCAGGGCAAATGGTTCCACCGCAAGCTGTCCGCTTACGGTTAAAAACGATTCCTTGCCAAAGAAATCTTCTGTATAATCGACTTCACCTTTTTTATTGAGCGGTAAGTTGTTCATTGGCAGTGTTGTAACACGGAACATTTCACCCGCACCTTCACAATCACTGCCGGTAAGGATCGGTGTGTGTACATTCACAAAATTACGTGATTGGAAGAATTCATTAAGCGCATGAAAAGCAAGTGAACGCACGCGGTACACCGCATTGTATGTGTTCGTTCTGGGTCTTAAATGTGCAATGGTGCGTAAAAATTCAAAACCATGCCGCTTTTTTTGCAGTGGAAACGTCGTCGGACACTCACCTTCAAGAATAATTTCTTTTGCTTTAATTTCAAAAAGCTGCTTGTCACCCACAGATTTAACCACTTCACCCTTTACGGTAATGCATGCACCCACGCCAAGTTTAACCACATCATCAAAATTCATGCTGTTTTCATTTACATTTATATCATTTTCTAATACAATTTGAACAGCACGGAAAAAACTACCATCGTTAAGTTCAATAAAACCCAATGTTTTATTATTACGTGATGTTTTAATCCAGCCGCCGACAGTGACTTCTTTGCCGAAATACGATTCATAACATGAAAACAGTTCTCTGCATTTTGTGTACATATTTTGCCTCCTGAAACTTGCGTTTTTTTGAATATTTCATTATATTAGACGTATTCTGTACATTAGTCAAACAATTTGCATACATTTATTGATTTAAAAGGAGAAAAAAATGTCTTTAGATAAAAAAGATGAAACAAAAAAAATAGAGTTTAGCAAACCGCTCAGTAAATATGATACAAAGTATGTGTCCGAAGACGACCGTGAAACATTAAAACGCTTGGCACATGAAAATCAAACGGAGACCCTTATGAAATCAAGAACATCCAGACCAAAACCGGCGGCAGTACCCGGTGGCAGACCACCATCTATGCGTACTAGCAGTGCTCCGCGCACAGCACCGGCAAAGCGCAAGCCAGAACCGGAACCCAAGAAAAAAAAATCAGCATTTTCTGCTGTTTATATTTTAATGCTCCTCCTTGCAGTCGGTGTATGCCTTACCGTATTTGTCACTGTACTTCAGCGCGTGGTTGATAATGAAATGTTTGGCGGCATCCAGCCACCCACAACGCCACCGCCCATTATGCTTGATCGCCCTGATGCGGTAACATTTACAGGGATGATTACAGACATTAATGTGACAACAACCCCGCAAACCATTTCTTTTGTCAATGTTAACACCTATGAAAACAGCACAAAAACAATTCCGTCGGCCATGACCATTACATCAAGACTGGGTAGAGTGCTCACCATTTCAGACTTGCGTGTGGGTCAAATTGTGGATGCACGCTTTGACGCAAACCGAGATGAAATGATTTCTATTGGTGAAAATGTACACGCATGGGAACATGCAAATCGCACAAACATCCATGTCAATTTGGAAGAACAAAATATTCTCATCGGCAATCAATTGGTAAACTTCATCCCGCAAACACTGATTATGCACCGAGGCAGACCCATTCCCATAAGCGATATCAGTCCGGAAGATTCCGTGACCATCATTGGCATCAGGGATACTGCGTGGATGGTATCACTGGATGCGGCACATGGTTTTTTAAACATTGCCAACCGCGAACGTTTATTGAATGGCACCATGATTATTGGTACAACACAATTTTGGGCGATTAATGACGTCACAGAACCACTCACCCTCACCGAAGGTGTGTACCGCATCACGATTGATGGTTCAAACATCGATTCTTTTATTAAGACCATTACGATTTATCCGTCGTTAACAACCACCATTGATTTATCGGTCATACCTCTGCGTCAAGCATACATGACTTTTATTGTATATCCTGAGGATGCGCGCATCTTTGTTAATGGCGAATTACATCATGATAACAATGAACCGGCACTGGTTAATTTTGGTGAAAACCATATTCTTGTTGAGGCCGATGGATTTGATCCGCAAGAACGCTTAGTCGGTGTTGTTGCACCGTCAAACCAACAACTCATTAGTTTAACAAGAACACCATTACCAACATTCCTTGAAATAGCAACCATTCCAAACAATGCAGAAATTTTTGTTAACAATGTGTATGTCGGCAACTCACCGCTCATCATAGAAGTCCCTCCCGGATTTTTACAAGTAACCGCAAGAATCACGGGCCATCATGAAACCACCGTACATGTTAATGCCTTGGCGAATCAAACCACTTTCAGGCCACTGGTACTCACCCCCATCGGTGAAACACCGCCGCAAACACCATTCGCACCACCGCCGCCGCCGACACCAACTCCGACACCATTTGCACCACCCCCTCCTCCGGCAGGAAGCAACTAATGGAATTTAATATTCAAGAGGAACTCAAGAAACTGCCGCATCGGCCCGGGGTATACATCATGCGTGATACTGATGATACGATTATTTATGTCGGCAAAGCAGTAAACCTTTACAACCGTGTGCGGAACTACTTCATGCCATCACAATCGGATCAAAAAACATTGGCACTCGCAAAACGTGTGGATCATTTTGAATATGTTGTTACCGACAATGAATCCGAAGCACTAATTCTCGAAAATAATCTTATTAAACAGCATCGTCCTAAATACAATGTCAGGCTAAAGGACGACAAAGCATATCCTTATATAAAAATCACATTTAATGAGCGTTTTCCACGCATCATATTTGCGCAAAAACGCGGCAAAGACCGTGCGAAATATTATGGTCCTTTTATTTCACGCACACGTGTGCGTGAAATTTTAGAACTGGTGCATAAACTATGGCCATTACGCCGTTGTACACGCGTTTTTCCCAGAGATTTTAATAAAGACAGACCGTGTTTAAACTACCATATCGGACAATGCCAAGCACCGTGTAATAAACTCATTGATGAACAAACATACAATCAATATGTATCCGAAGCGGAACATTTCATACAAGGCAAAAACGTTAATGTTACGGCACGCATCACAAAAGAAATGATGCAAGCGGCAGAACTGATGGAGTTTGAACGCGCCGCAATGTTGCGTGATACATTAGAATCGCTCAACATGCTCTCGCAAAGACAAAAAGTTGAATCCGGGTCTGATGACCGTGATGTATTGGCACTTGCCAGAAATGATGCCGAAGCCTTGGTACAGGTTTTCTTTATGCGTGATGGAAAACTGCATGGCCGAGAACATTATATGCTCTCCGCCGAATCTGATGACAACACACAAATTCCGGATGATGAAATATTGGCCGCTTTTATTAAACAGTTTTATTCTGAAGCCGCATTTCTTCCCAAAGAAATATCCGTCATCAGCGAGCCGGCAGAACATCAATCCATTACGGATTGGTTAAGCAATTTATCCGGACGACAAGTTAGCATCAACGTCCCGCAAAAAGGCGAAAAGCGTGAAATGGCATTGTTGTGTCAAACCAACGCAAAATTAACAATGGAACAATTCGGTTCGCATATAAAACGAGAAGCAGAAAAAAATGCCAAAGCTTTGGAAGAAATAAAAAAAGCATTAAACATCGAAACCGATTTAAACCGCATTGAAGCATATGATATTTCAAATATTCAAGGTTATGAATCCGTGGGTTCAATGATTGTATTTGAATTTGGAAAAGCGAAAACCAGTGATTACCGAAAATTCAGGCTTAAAGCCGTCTACGGGCCGGATGATTATGCCAGCATCGAAGAAGTACTCACCCGCCGATTAAACCGGTACAAACAAGCAGATAACTCATTTGTGAAATTACCGGATATCATTTTTGTAGACGGCGGGAAAGGACAAATTTCTGCGGTCAACAAAGTACTTGATGCACTGAATATGAATATTTTTGTATGCGGCATGGTCAAAGATGATCGTCACCGTACACGTGGACTTTTGTTCAACAATGAAGAAATTCTTATGCCCAGAACATCCGAAGGTTTTAAACTTGTGACACGCATCCAAGATGAAGTGCACCGCTTTGCACTGGAATACCACAAAAAACTTCGTTCTGCATCGCAAGTGCGTTCCATTTTAGATGATATTGACGGCATCGGCGCAACCAGACGCAAAGAATTAATGAAACATTTTAAATCTATTGACGCCATCAAAGATGCCGATATAGAAACACTTCAATCGGCACCGTCCATGAATAAAAAATCAGCAAATGCCGTGTATCATTTTTTTCATCAAGACAATAAGAACCATGCTGATGCAGAAATATTAACAACTGATGAAACCGCCACGTAAAAAAGGCAACGAAAAACTGAACAGTTTTCAGTTTTACGTTGCCTTTTGTAAAACACGCACTTTGTCTAAAAAATTTGCACCGCAAATGTTTCAAATTTATGCTTGATTGTACACCGCCAACATCTTTTTAAATTCGTCAGGCACATTGACCATCTGAGGACAATCGCCAACACATTTTCCGCACGCCGTACATGCAGCAATACCCATTGTGTCTTCTTTAATTTGATCATAACGCGTCTTGAAGTTATGTGCATTGCCAAAACGAATATACTCATTGTAAATATCAAAATATTTAGGAATTTTTATGCCCTCCGGACACGGCAAACAATATTCACAAGCTGTGCAGCCAACAACAGGTGCATCTAAAAGCAATCGTGCCGCTACATTGATGGCGGATTGTTCTGTTTGTGTAAACGTTTTTACCGGTGAAAAAATATCAATATTTTCTTTTAATTGTTGCATGCTGCTCATGCCGGACAATACAACATCGGCACCGGTTTTATTGGCAACCCAGCGCAGCGCCCATCCGGCATTGGATTCATCCGGATTTGCTTCACGAAGTGTGTGTTCCGCATTTTGATTCAGGGATACCAAGCGACCGCCACGCACAGGCTCCATTGCAATAAACGGAACACCACGCTCTGAGAGCGTTTTGCATGTAAGTTCGGCATTCTGCGCCTCCCAATCATAATAATTGAGCTGTATTTGTGCGAGATCCCAATCATACATATCCAATGTTTTTGCCATATTTTCTGCTTTATCATGGAACGAAAATCCGGTAAAGCGCAACTGACCACGACGCTTGCGTTCGGTCAGCATTGCCAACAAATCTAAATCCATCATCATTTTGCGGCGATTGTCATTGCTAATGTTATGAATGAAATAAAAATCAAAACATTCAATACCAAGTCGTGCCAATTGTTCATCGAACATCGCTTCGGCATGTGCACGCGTGACATGTTCAATGCGGTCCAGTGCCAATAATGACAGCTTCGTCGTCATAATGTATTGATCACGCGCATATTTTTTTAATGATTCACCCAAAAAACTTTCAGATTTACCATGATGATAATTATAACCGGTATCAAAATAATTAATACCGGCATCAATGGCGACATCCACCATCTCTGATGCCAGTGAAAAATCAATACCACCGTCTTTTTGCGGCAAGCGCATGGCACCAAAGCCCAATCTTGATGCCATAATGCCTGTTTTACCGATTACTTTTTTGTCCATTCTGCACCTCGTTTTTTTATTTAATGTCGTCTGTTTGATTATTATATTTCATTATATTTTATATTGCCAATTTATTTTCATCAATACGCAGTCAACTGAATTTGAGAATGTTTGACCTTCACCGCAAAATAGAATAAAATGTAACCAACAAAAGAACTTTATTGGAGGTTTGCTTCATGAGTAACAATTTGGCACAAACTGGTGCGTTTAACACACCCGGTACAGGTTTTACCGTGCCACTCAGTTCTGTCATTAAAGAATTTAACCTCACGCTTGAAACGCCCACAATAGATACCGGCGGAAAGATTTTATGTCAAGCAAACATCAACCGTCCTGCATTACAATTGGCAGGCTTTTTCGAGTATTTTGACCCCAAACGCCTTCAAATCATTGGCATGGTTGAACATTTTTATTTAAAAACACTTTCTGAAGATGTCCGCCGTGAAAATTTAAAACGCATCTTCGCATTGCGCATTCCGGCGATGGTGATGTGCCGAAATCTTGAAATTTTTCCTGAAATGTATGAATATGCTAAAATTTATGATGTGCCCATTTTGTCAAGCCATGAAACAACCACTGACTTTATTAGTGAAATTATACGCTGGATGAAGGTACAGCTCGCACCGCGTATCACCATGCATGGCTGTCTTTTAGATGTTTATGGTGTGGGAACACTCATTGTCGGTGAATCCGGTGTGGGTAAATCAGAAACGGCACTTGAACTCATCAAACGCGGACATCGTTTTATTGCCGATGACGCCGTAGAAATACGCAGAGTATCATCAGAAACACTGATTGGATCCTGTCCACCCAATATCCAATATTTTCTTGAACTGCGTGGCATTGGTATTATTGATGTAAAGCAGATGTTTGGGGTACAATCCATCAAAACAACCCAAGCGATTGAGTTGATGATTAATTTAGAAATTTGGGATGCCAACAAAGCTTATGATCGGTTGGGTCAAACGGATGAATTTACAGAAATTCTTGGCAATAAAGTCAACTCACATGCCATTCCGATTCGGCCGGGGCGTTCGCTTCAGATTCTTTGTGAATCCGCAGCCATTAACCACCGCCAAAAGAAAATGGGTTACAATGCCGCAGATGCACTCACCGAGCGCGTCATTCAAAATGCAACAGGGGGATTAAAATTTAATGATCCATACCGATCAAATTAATGAATTAGGCCTTGTTGCATATGCACAAGAACCTCTGGCACCATATAGTTTTTTCAAAATCGGTGGTGCTGCTGAACTTTTGGTGAAACCGACAACAACACAAGAACTTGCTGCGGTTGTCTGTTTGTGTAAAAAAACAGCCACCGACTATACAATCCTCGGTGACGGCGCAAATTGTTTGATTTCAGACCGGGGCCTTAAAGGATTGGTCATTATTACCCATCAGATGAAGCATATTCATATCGTGGGCAACAACATTGTTACTGACTGTGGTGTGCGTATGTCAAAGCTTGCCGATACCGCGATGAAAGCGGGACTTGCAGGTTGTGAATTTGCATCCGGTATTCCCGGCACAATTGGCGGCGGGATTTACATGAATGCAGGTGCCTATGATTCACAAATGTCAGCAATTGTGTCTTCTGCGGAGGTACTGCATGGCACTGAACATAAAACATTATCCAACGATGCACTCGGTTTTCAGTACCGGCATTCAGTTTTATCCACCGATGATTACACGATATTGTCTGCAACATTTCATTTAACACCGGGAGATACACAACAAATCAATCATAAAATGCATGAACTCAATGCAAAACGCCGTGCATCACAACCGCTGGAATACCCCAGCGCAGGCAGTATCTTTAAACGTCCGGAAGGTCATTTTGCCGGCAAACTTATTCAAGATGCGGGACTTAAAGGATACAAAATCGGCGGCGCACAAATATCCGAAAAACATGCCGGATTTATTATCAACATCGGCGGCGCAACCGCAATGAACGTATATCAACTCATAAAACACATACAAAAAACAGTACTGGAACATTCCGGTGTCATGCTGGAACCGGAAGTACGGTTGTTGGGAGCATTCGAATGCGTATAGTTATTGTCACCGGCATGTCAGGTGCCGGAAAAACCACTGCACTTAAAATATTTGAAGATGCCGGTTATTATTGCGTAGACAACCTCCCGCCTTCATTTATGGGACAGTTTGCACAGTTTCTTATAGAACGCGACACCGGGATTAATAAAGTAGCACTGGGCATTGACATTCGCGGCGGTGAAATGTTTTCAGATTTTTCAAATGGACTGAATAATCTGAAACATATTGGTGTAGAACATCAAATATTGTTCTTAGAAGCTTCCAATGAAGTCTTGCTTAACCGCTATAAAGAAACCCGCCATCTGCATCCTTTGGCAAAAAATGATTTGGTCTCTGTCGGCATTACCAAAGAACGCGTCCTCCTTGAAAGTGCAAAACGCACCGCAACATACATCATGGATACATCGCATTTATTACCCCGTCAGTTGAAGGAAAAAATTCTGCATGTTTTTTCGGATGAAACACTCATTAAACGGCTGATGATCAACATTACATCCTTTGGTTTTAAATACGGCATTCCTGATGACTCTGATTTGGTTTTTGATGTGCGTTTTTTACCGAATCCGTTTTATATCCCTGATTTAAAACCATTTTCAGGAATGGATACACCGGTGCGTGACTTTGTAATGAACCATGATGTCACGATACGTTTTACGGAAAGTTTGCTTTCCATGTTGGAATTTTTAATACCGCATTACATCAGTGAAGGAAAAAACCAGCTGATCGTCAGCATTGGGTGCACAGGAGGCAGACACCGCTCGGTCGCCATTTCAGAAGAAATTTTTAAAGCATTAACAAAACGTGACAATTCTGTCATGGTCTTTCACCGAGACATCGTTAATGATCCGCAAAAATCAAGGACGTGATGTGATGTCTTTTTCGCAAGAGGTACAAAAAGAACTTTCAAGTGATTCAAACCTTGAAATGCCGTTAAATGAAAAACGCATTTATGTACGTGACGCTTTTTTATACGGCGGAATCATCTCCACACCGGATAAGACATATCATCTAGAATTTACAGTACATGATGATGAAAAGGCGACAAAACTCACAAAAATATTAAAAAACTTCAATTTACACCCAAAAAAAATTGCCAGAGGGGGGCAATTTGTTGTATATATAAAAGAGGCTGATGAGATTGCAGATGTATTAAACATCATGGGTGCCCATAAATCGCTGCTATCACTTGAGCGAACCAGGGTGGAAAAATCCATACGCAATGAAATCAACCGTAAAGTAAATTGCGAAACCGCAAATTTAAATAAAACAATACATGCGGCGCAAGCGCAGATTGATGCCATTAAGATCATCAAGCAGCACAAAGGATTGTCTTATTTATCACCGCAGCTTGAAGAAGTTGCACTGCTGAGGCTTAAACATGAATCAGCCAGTTTGTCTGAAATTGGCGCAATGCTTCAGCCTCCGGTAAGCAAATCCGGAATCAACCACCGCATGAGAAATATTTGCAGCATTGCACATGAACTTGAATCTATTCAAAACATACAAGGAGCCGAAAAATGATAGAAAAAAAAGTATTTGTATCTGAAAGTTTTGACCCAATACATGTCGCATTGTTGGTGCAACATGCAAGCCAATTTGCAAGTCATATTTCCATTATATTGAATGAAAAAACTGCCAATGCGAAGAGCATGTTGGGTATTATTTCATTAGAACTTCAAGGCGATAAAGAAATTATCATCATGGCAGATGGTGACGATGCAGAGACCGCAGTATTTGAATTAAGTAAGTTCTTTGAATGTACGGCTGCATAATGATCACTATATTTTCTAACAACAATTTAGTTTCTGATTTTTTAAAGGCAAACCCCTTACCTGTTGAAATAAAACATTTAATTTGCCCCGCTTTCGATGTTCTCATAAAGGTACGCGCTAAAGTGAAAAGCGGCGGTGTCCTCGTCAGCAACCCGATGGCAGGCATCTATGTACAAAAAGAAACACTCAATCCCATGGCAATTAATCCATACCTTTCTTTAATTGTTTCCGTCACTGAAAAAACCATAGATTTTAATTCTATGCGCATGTTGGATCAAGCCATCGCAGTCTATAAAAAACATGCAAATTTACAATTTATTTCGCATTCTGACGAAACAGTTGACAATTTTAAAAACCACGATTTACAAGACTTAATCGCTGCGTTAAATACTTTAATTTCACCCAATGTCCGCCATTAATGCGGTGTGTTGCGGTGATTTTTTATTATACAAAAAAAGGAGCAAACTTATGATCAATGTAGCCATCATCGGATGCGGAAACATCGCACAAGCACACATCGACGCATACCTGAAGTTTCCAGAACGCGCGACGATTGTCGCACTGGTGGATATTTTCCCGGACAAAGCAGAACAAAAAAAAGTGCAATTTAATTTACAACATGCACAGATATTTTCTGCACATACAGACATGCTCGCATCGGGTATTCATGTGGATCTGGTATCAAATTGTACACCACCCTATGTGCATGCACCCATTGCGATTGACTGCATGAAAGCAGGCATTCATGTCCTGGTGGAAAAACCCATGGCGACCTGTTTGGCAGAATGCGATGAAATGTTAAAAGTACAAGAAGAAAACAATGTCATCCTTACTTGCGGCGCGCAAAACCGATTCCTTAATGTCATTTCAAAACTTAAAGCGATTGCGGATTCAAAAATCGCAGGCAACATTCGGTGCGCTCATGTTGATTCATTATGGTGGCGCGGGCATAATTATTATGATTTGTGGTGGCGCGGAACATGGGAAAAAGAAGGCGGTGGCCCGACACTCAATCATGCCGTGCATCAAATTGATCAAATTAACTGGATTTACGAAAAATTGCCGGCAGAAGTAACCGCCGTACTTAGCAATGTGATGCATGACAATTCTGAAGTTGAAGATTTATCGTTTGCGATATTAAAATATGATGATGGCACATTGGCCAATGTCACCAGTTCAGTCATACATCACGGAGGGACACAATCCATTGTGCTGCAATGTGAACATGCAAAAATTGCCGCACCATTCTCTGTGGCCGCAGAACTGGCGAAACCGAATGGCTTTGGTGAAGAGAACACCGATCTCATAGAAGCCATTACCAAACAATATCAAGAACTTAAAGACCGTGAATATGAAGGTTTCTCCGGAGAGATTGACAATGTTCTGCATGCCATTGAAACCGGCACACAGCCGCTCATTACCGGCACTGACGGAAGAATGACGGTAGAACTGATTACCGCGATTTATAAATCCGGTTGTTTAAAACAAACGGTGACATTACCGCTGACTAAAGACGACGCATTTTATACCTTTGATGGTATTTTAAAAAATGCCACAAGATTTTATAAAAAAGCAAAATCTGTTGAAGCACTTGGTGACGGCAACATCACACTTGGAAATATGAAATAAATTAAATAAATTTTACTGCCAATTAAGGAGGAACGCATATGTCCGCATCTGATGGAATGAATTATGCACCCAAAGGAAAACCCAACCCCGTTGTAAAACCCGGTGAATTTTTATTCGCCGCCATTGGCCTTGATCATGGACACATCGGCGGTATGTGTAACGGACTCATTGAAGCCGGTGCGTCATTAAAATGGATTTATGATCCGGATCCGTTAAAACTGGAAAGATATTTAAAAATGTATCCGCAAGCCACCGCAGCGCGCAGTGAAGATGAAATCTTTAACGACCCACATGTAAAGCTTGTGGCAAGTGCCGCAATTGCTTCTGACCGCTGTCCGCTTGGCATCCGCGCCATGAACGCAGGAAAAGAGTACTTTACGGACAAAGCGCCGCTGACGTCGTTAAAACAACTTGCCGACGCTAAAGAAGCAGTCGCACGCACCGGAAAAAAATATGCGGTTTATTATTCAGAGCGCATCCACGTTGAAGCGGCGGTGTTCGCCGGCCAACTGATTGAAGACGGTGCCATCGGACGCGTTATTCAAACCATGGGCATGGGGCCGCATAGAGCAAACTTGCCGATTCGTCCCGACTGGTTCTTTAAACGTGAGCAATACGGCGGCATTTTGTGTGACATCGGCAGCCACCAAATTGAACAATTTTTATATTTTACCGGTGCAAAAAATGCGGAAATCATGACCGCTCAAATTGAAAACTTTGCACATCCGGAACACCCTGAACTCGATGATTTTGGCGACTGTACGTTAAAGGCAGACAATGGCAGTACAGGCTACTTCCGCGTGGACTGGTTTACACCGGATGGACTCAGCACATGGGGTGACGGGCGCACGTTTATTTTAGGCACCGAAGGTTATATTGAACTTAGAAAATATGTAGACATCGCGCACACAAAAGGTGGCGGACATGTGTATCTTGTAAACGGCAAGGGTGAACAACATATGGATGTCAGCGGAAAAGTGGGCTTCCCCTACTTTGGTCAGCTCATCCTTGACTGCATCAACCGCACAGAAAATGCCATGACACAAGAACATGCATTTAAAGCCGCAGAACTTTGTGTAAAAGCGCAGCGTGTGGCTGAAAAAGCCAAAGGCATCACCCGTACTGAAGATTAATAATATATTTAATGTAAAAAGCTTTCATGCAAAAAGCGCATCGTTCACATGAACGGCTGCGCTTTTTATATGGCTAAAACTTTTTATTAATAATTGCGGTTGGTAATGAAGAAGTACGCTTTTGGATGTGCGCAAACCGGGCACATTTCCGGTGCTTCTACGGCAACTGCGCGGTAACCGCAATTTCCGCATTCCCATTCAACAGCAGCACCTTTTGCAAACACTTGGTTCTCTTCAATATTTTTCAAAAGTGCACGATATCTTTCTTCGTGTTCTTTTTCAATAGCACCCACGCGGTCAAACTGCTTTGCAATATCTTCAAAACCCTCTTCACGGGCTTCTTTTGCAAAATTTGCATACATATCGGTCCATTCATAATGTTCGCCTTCCGCTGCATCCAACAGATTAACGGATGTGGTTGGCATACTGCCGCCATGCAGATGTTTAAACCACAATTTGGCATGCTCTTTCTCATTGTCTGCGGTTTCTAAGAAAAATTTAGAAATTTGCTCATAACCGTCTTTCTTTGCTTGCGACGCATAGTATGTATATTTGTTACGCGCCTGTGATTCGCCTGCGAACGCCGCAGCAAGATTTGCTTCTGTTTTTGTGCCTTTGATGTTTGCCATACAATGACCTCCTTTGTTATGTGGCAATAAAATAACAGTCTGTTATTTATTGCAAAACGGCAATATATTGCCGCTGATTCCTTATTTTATATTAATTACCATAATATAACAAGTTTTCTGAATGAAATTTAAAATTTTTCCGTTAAAAATTGAATTTTTTTAGGGAAGAGCTGATTAAGCAGTGCATGATTTTGATTGATACATACATTTTTTTGATACATAATTTCATCAATGGACAAATATCCAACCACAAGCTGTGTCAGCGCATGAACATCCAGCACCATGTCACAAGCAGTCACCGCGTTTTCTGCCATTATGCAGTCATGATGTACATGCAGTACACCATCTTGCCATTCAACAGCATAAACACCGGAATTTTCCGTAAGAAAAGCATCGGTGACTGCGATCGTCACCGACCCAAAACCCATCGGCACATTCAAACCCGATAAACAAGCACGCACATTATTAAGCCGCCCCATTCCGCCGGAGTTTTCCGATTTATTGATGCGGTAAGGATCCGAAAACATGGCATGCATATTCATATTGGCGGGCATTTCGATTTTGATGTTGGTAAACTCAGTCGTTAACTTTGACAAGAAACCTGCTAAATCATGAAACCCAATTACATCCACCCACGCACATTCTTTAACTTTGATGTGTTTTTCCCAATGATGTGTTCCTTTTTCCATATTGTATAAAATATAAGCGTGCGGGTGATTTTCTGTGTTATAAATCACATAAGAAAACTGGTAATCTTTATAAGCATCGCGTTTTAATAATAGATACCACGCGGCATCATCACGCACAATGGCAAGATTCTTATCTTTAGTAAAGTCATGATAAATATGTTTTATATCAGAAAAATCATCACCGACTTGATATGCTTTTATATTTTTTGGGTAACTATATTTTGAAAAAAGATCCAGCGGTATGTCAAACTTATGATACGACATGCAGAGTTCATAACCAAAATAACGATAATAATCATAATCAAAAGGGTACAAAAACGAAAACGGTATGTCTTCTTTTTTCATAATTTTATACGCTTCAATCATCAGCTGTTTAACCAAACCGCTGCCGC
>Ga0209755_10004461_pt1 | contig 16550 bp, 13 predicted proteins | sample TergutCo191P1_FD_187301 | JGI IMG/M metagenome (GOLD analysis project Ga0209755, IMG submission 187301) | Cornitermes sp. P1 segment gut microbial communities from Petit-Saut dam, French Guiana - Co191P1 (SPAdes) (version 2) | ecosystem: Host-associated > Arthropoda: Insects > Digestive system... | reverse complement strand
TGCCCTGTCTAGTGAGGAGTTTTATTGTTCTTCTTGCTTCTTTTACTGTTTGGGTTGTGGCCTGTTTGTTTGAAGCTGCAGTTTGGATGGCAGATTTAGAGTCCACAAGGAGGATGGCCTTTTTGAAAGCGAATGGTCTGAGGAGTAGTTGTTGCAGTGCCTTAGCTATTGCTGTTATTTCTCCGTCAAAACTGGTTTTGTTGCTACCTACTGAAATATAGTGGGAGAATAGTTTGAAGTGGATTCCTGCTCCTGCTTTTCCATCTATTTTCGATAACGATACATCTGAAATATGTGAGCTTGTTAATTTGTTTGTGAATGGTTCCTTGTTGTTGTAAAATTATGTTTTCAGAGTGGTGTTGAAATGTATTTGTTTTGTTTTAATTCCATTCTGTCTTAGTATTACCTTGAAATCTGTAACATTTTTAAGATTATCATCATACATGTGCATATGTGTTCATATGCCTCAAGATTGTATACAGTTTGTAGTTTCCAGATTTAAAAATGTTTTGCACAGTATTCCAAGAAGAACTTGATTGAAGATATAAATTGACAAAACTGGCACTGCTGCGTATATTTATCTTAGTAATTAACAAACGGTGATGCACAAAATTTTTGTTTTACAATATTTCATGCCTCTACATGTTTTGAGCACCATGTGCTCATTATCAGGTCAAAATTGTATTATACAGCCTCTGATATCATCACACTATCTAAAAAGGTTGTGTTTATCCAGTTATTAAGATTGTGTGGTGTCTTTTTATTTTACATTAATTGTTGAATCTACAGAAAATGCAACTGAATGTTGTTAAAACATGCTTACCCTATAGGTGGCCGTCCCATGCATGTTTAACACACTAGTGGTGGTGTGATTACTCGTAGGAGAACAGTATGTACTGTGTATTGTGAAGTGTTCTTGCAACTTTCACAATTATGTTTTTGATGTTTCAACTTTATCATTATATTTATTTCTTAGATGACTTGAAAGCATGCCACTAAAATCTCATCTGTCTTAAGTGTGGTAGTACAGTGATCCCTGGTCCAATACAGGGGTTAGGGAATGATCATGATTTCTTGGGCAAAACTGTACTGTGCAAACTTCTTAGGGAAAAAAACAGGTTTACATAACTGTAAATATTTCTGAATCTCGCATCCCTTAAATTACATTCATTTTTTGACTTAAACATTCACATAGTGCTTGAATAGCTGATGCTACCAGCTTCTGCGGCAGTTAAATACCTGCCTGTGTTTGTCTGCACATATTTACATTTTTCAGCATTTGGCAAATTTTTTTTCTACATGTGTTATTATTTTCCACTGCATATAGTGAACACAGTTTGTAGCAAATTGTACTTATACATCCATCTGCACCATATTATTATATGCTTTAAACTGTAAGTACACTATCATATGGTTGGTCATCCCCGTTGTGTCTTTATGTTCGACAATTGATTAAGCCAATATACTGTAAGTACACTGGTTATAAACAAGGGAGACTTCTCTGTTCATGTTTTCAGGAAACACAACATCAGTCTGCATGGCTCGGTCATCTTTCCTGTGTGCATGTGCCACCATGCAGGATCACCAAGATCCATTGGTCCAAGCCGAGGCGACTTCTTGCTTGCAGCAGCTGCATTTGTTTGCACCCCGTCATGTCAATCTGTCATCTCTTGTACCAACACTGTGTGTAAGTTGGCAATAATGTAACTGGCTGACTGCATGGGGCAGTCATACTGAAGAAGTTGATCAAAAGATGCCTTTAATGGTACCATGTTCACAAGAGCTCTCCACTGGATCCGTTTCTGTGCCAAGTTAATCTCAGATTGCTTTCTTCAAGATTTGTTTGAATACTATCCTTCCGTGGATGGTCCCTAATGGTAGCATTTGATGTTCCCACTGCATAGGTATTAACCTTTCATTATGGAGCATTTAAACCCTGCCTAGAACCTGATAAAGGATTATTTTGTGCTGGAATTTTAATTTGACTGTATAATAGTTAGCAAATCAGAAGCTTTTTCAATGATCATGAATTGTATAATTTTTATTCTATTTTAATCCAATATTGAACACATACAAATAAATATTTACAGTATGTTTATACCACATAAGGTATTCAAGTTCTACATATATTTATATATTTGTGTGAATATCAGTAATGGAAATTTAGAACTTGCAATTTACATATATTAGCAGAAAAATTCTTCTTGGTATGTTGCACTTTGAAACACCCATGCTTGTAGGGCCATTTTACAGTTGGGCAGTAATACAGTGGTTGTGTTCTTTTCACACATTTGTTACACATGGTACACCCTTTTTATCAGTTTTGATTTCCTTTTGGAGGTGATCACCTCGTGCAATGTAGGGCTGTCAACCTTTGAACTATTTTGTAATCCTTTGTGTGTAATTACATGTCCACTTGTATGCATACAAAGGCTGGTTGTCTTTCTGCAGCAACACATACTTTATTTTGCTGCAGTAAAACAACAACAATCAAACCAGTTAGCAGTGTTCTGTAGCAGACTAGTCTGATTCACAAATGTGGTATTGCAGGTAGTTTGTGTTCTCCCTTTGTCCTACCAACAACATAAGAGCAAAGTCTGATGAAATTGTATATGTGCAGAGAGCAGTGATGCAAACATGCATTGGCATTGAGCAGGAATATGATTGCATGTGGGTCTTCATTTAAAGTGGTCATTAAAAATGACCACTATAAATGGTAACTGAAATAGGTGGACAGTTTTTCATAATATTCTGTAGTGTTATATTTAATGAAAATGTGTTTAGCAGTTCTCAAGTTAGTATATAGCTATAGAGGAGCGGGTTTAATTGGCACGTCATACAGATATGCACATGTCAGAAAAGGAATTACAATATATACTGGAATAGGAAATAGATTTTTTTCCAAATTTGTCATCTGAAAAATGTGCAACCTCGTAATTGCAAACAAAGGTAAACATGTTCTGTGTATGTATTTTCCTAAAAATTGAAGATTATGAGAGGGGTGTGGGGGTCATAATTTTATATTTGTAAACATGACATTGTTATTTGTGTTCGTGTTAAAAAAATTTAAACCTTTCATTCAAATGAGTAAACGTGAATTTCTTTCACTGCCATCTTATAGAATAAATGCAACTTTAAACCCAGAGTGGAAGAAGAAAAACATTAAATTAATATGAATGATTAAACTGGACTTTAAAGCCCATAAGACTTAATAAAATAAAGGTAAAGTTTTTCCTGTCTGTACCATTGAGATGTGTAGGAGTAGTGGAGGTATAGGTCCACTCATTCTTAACCTAAGGACTGGATGGAGATTAGTGGTTGACTTCACCCCCAGCATCTTTTCCCCCAGAAAACAGTCCTCGTACCCATTGAATGGTAGGTTGGATGGGCCACAGAACCAGTCTAGACTTTTTGGAGAGGGGAATATATCTTTCTCCTACCCAGATTTGAGCCCTGGACCTTCAAACCTGTAATTTAGTTGCTGTACTGACTACACTGTCCCACTTGCCATAAGACTTAATAATCTTCTCTAAACCTCAAAATTTCAAGTGTGGTAAAAGCTGTTAATTGTAATGTTCTGGATTTATGCATATTATGCATCTTCACCAATGAAGGCATCACATGTACATACTTATCATTACTATCCAAAACTTGAATATGAGTTTGTTTTAGCAGGTACATTATTGTGTACTGTTACAGCGCACTTTATCAAGTAATCATTTGCTACTGCGGAAAGCTGCAATTTCATGCCTAAGGCAACTTGCCCAACGAGAAGCAAAAGAAGTGTGTGAACATGCCATGACACTTGCCAGCGAAAGCAGAGATACAAATATGGTGGAAGGTAAACTGAGCCTTGTATTTTTTAAACTCATGATGGTTGAATTATTGGGTAAAAATGTGCAAATGTACAAGGAATTTAAATTTCCTGCATTCTTTTATGTTCCATAATCCTTGTGATGATGCTAGCAAGAACTATAAATTAACCCTTTCTGTCAATAAGTTGGTACAGCATTTGTATTGTCCAGTATTTGCCAGCAATGATTTTAAAGCAATTAACTCCATTGCAAACTTCTTACAAGATGTTACATAACATCTCAGCAGACGGCAGCAGTTGCTTGGTAAAGTCATTGAAATGATCTCTGTGGCAGTTGTTTCCTGATTATCTTGAAGACAAATGTGCTGTATCAACCATTTATTACCAATCGTCTGGAAAGGGTTAGTAATTACACAATTTAAGTGATACTTTCCTGCTGTTACTTAAGGTCTGGTAAACTTGTCATGTATAATGTCTCAAGGTCTCCACTAACCTCATATTTGTACTGTTAGCGTTTGAGAATATGTAGGCAGTTTTATGATCTATACCCATTCAAACTTTTACATGCCTGACTGTGATTCCTTAGTGAATGTCATCAAATTAGAAGATGAATATAGATTTCACTTTTCTACCTAGTTGTTAGTGTTATTATATGAAAAACCATCTGTTTTGCTTACATCTTTAAATATAGAGGAGAGATCATGTCTAGTATAGGTGGAACTCTGATATGCACATTGTGTGGGAAAATAACTCCTGAGGTAACCATATTTCTTATCCTAACCATCTCAATCAGATTCTAAGGAAGGCCATTAAGTGTGTGGGAAGCCTTTCACGCATCGAGGCCACATACTGTAACTGCAAGAGATACCGTGAGAGATACCATGAACCTTTCAGCAGTATTTGCATTAATAACTAAGTGCCATACTTGGTTATTCAGTTCAGGTTTATTTTCATTTCTGTCATGTAACTTGGTACTTGTTGCAGGTTTGGTAATCACCGAGAGTGGTTTGCCTGGAGTTTTGTTCAGCATGCTGGACACAGAAACAGATAACAGACTAATCAAAGACATCCATGACACTTTGACAAGCATGTTACAAATGATGGCTGCAGATAACCTCTCCCAGTGGCTGTCATTGTGCAAAGATGTCCTTACAGTTGCCACAGGTCAGGATTTATTGCAAATTTTACATTGTGTGCAACATGCATTTTCGTTTGAACTCATAGATTTTTTCAGTCGTATGTATCAAAGTATAGTACACTGTGTTCTGGGAACAGGATGAGTTCCTGTCTTCAGGCTTGTTCCAAAACACCTGTCACTGCATGATAATTATTTAAAGTAATTAAACGTAGATTAATGCTGAAATCAGAGTTATGCGGCTTGCTTAAAAAATGTGTAAAAAATTATCATTTCTCATTAAAGTTGGTAATATTAAGATATCCTGTCAGTGTAAATGTGCAGCAAAATAATTGAGTCATTTTTTAATGATGTTCCTTCTTTTTCCAGAATCAAGTAGCAGTGGAGATGAGACAGTAGGAGTTGTAGGAGGTAGAGAGGTGGAGGAAGGAGAAGATGTGGAGCCTGATGATGACCAGGCTGAGTTTCATGCTGCAGATGATCAGTCAACACATCCTGCGGTACAGCCACGGTGGCCTACCAGAGTGTTTGCTGCAGAATGTGTTCGCAGGATCATAGTGGCCTGTGAAGGAAATAAGGGTGCCCATTTTGATCTTGCATTAGCCAAAGAAATGCAGCTCACCAAAAGCAGAGGTGGGCCCTGATTACACTTTTTTATTTCTCATATACACAAGTTTAATCTCATGTAACTGCTTTACAGAAAGTTTGAATTTGAACGTATAGCTCCAGTATGTATCTTCCTAAATCAAAACTCATTGACAGTTTTGACTGTGCCTAGTTATGTCTTTTAACATTTCATAGGACAGTAGTTAAGATGTGTGTGTATGCGTGTGTGCGTGTGCTGCCTGCTTTATCAAAAAAAAAACATTATTTTCCCACTTGGAAGAACTGTCAGTTATTTCCCTGAACATAATTAACTGCTTGGTCATTATATTGATAATACAGTATGTTCACTAGGATTAATGACTGAATTTTTTAAACAATGGAATTTTATACTTTTAGAGTGTTAATATTTCATTGGAATTTTGTTTGAACTTTGTGTTTAGAATGCTAAATATATTTGTGCACATATTTTCTATGTTTTTGTTTTGCCATGAGAATGGATTTTATTGCAGATATAATGAAAGAAATCAGCCCCTTGTGTGTAACCACTTGTATATATTTCTGATTCCTTGGGACAGGTTAGACATCCATATAGAATTGGTGTAACTGTGGAAAGATTGAACAGAAGAAATGAGGCTAGGTTGGTCAAGACAGTTATTCACAAAATTTTGCTAATATACTGGACATCAAGGATTGTGTTACTAAGCAAGCTTTAAAGTGTAAAATCTTAACTACTTAGTAACTAATGTAGTTACACTTAAAGGCTTTGTGTTAACATCAGTAGACATGCACATTGACTGTATTGTATGGATGATAAGTGTCATTATGGTAAGGTTACCATTTGTTCAGGATTTTCATGAACAGTTGCCAGAATAAGACATGTTTTGGACTAATTTGTTCCTGTTTTTCTATTTTTTTATTTTATTCGGTCTTCCTGATAATAATAGCCTTTAGACTGGAGACTTTCATCGGTCTTGTTAGTGACTTTCCCAGTGAGGAGATGGCAGCGTTGCTCTGCATGTAGCAGTAAACAGTTAACGTGTGTGCAAAACATAAAAAAAAACATGACTGTAACATGTGTATCATTTTATTTGTTATTTCAGCGCTATCTCCATCCCCAAATAGGCCAAGGAAAAAGTGGTCACTTTATTTTATGCCTTTGTCAAATTTGCATGGAAAGTTATGTAACAAGACATTGTTGCATTGTATTGATGAAAAACATGCTGATGAGCTTTGTAATATATCAATTGGGCACACTGTTGTACATTTCTCTGTACCCAGTGTACGTGGTGCTAGTTGTCATACATTTTGCATGAGCATGAGACACATACAAGGAATAGCACTATGTCTGTATCACTAGTAGTTATTCAACAATGGTGTGATGACATGAATCGAAACTTTTATATCTGTTCGTTATTCCATCACCTGTTCTGTCTTCAGTATGAATTTTCACTTAGTTGAAGTGAGAACATTCTGTTTATTTCAATTTATTGCTTGCTTTTTGACAAGATACTTCATGGATTTTGTGTAATTTGTTACAGACGTCTGTTTTGAAATTTTTAAATGATTTCTTGTCTTCTGTCTGCCAGTCATACAGCGTCCAATGGAGACTTCTAATATCTGAGATCTTTCTAGTCACTGACACACCTGTCAGTATGTCAGCTTCACCACACAAACTTTGTAATCAACAAACAATTATTCCTTAAAGAACAGTGATACCTTCTCTCAAGGCATGCCACCCAAATATTGGCAGTGAACTGTATGTGCATCTTCTTACATGCTCCTTCTAGATAATGTTCCTCATTCATTGTGACATATGATAGCATTGTTAAGTAGTGCAAGAACTAGCACATTGTACATTAAGCCCTAATTCTTGGTGAGACTATGGTTACTGATATTAAATTAGTAATTATATAAACATCATGAGATGTCTTCTATTAAGTTAGAATGTGGTTGTTTCTAGAGCAGCAAACAGTGACTTTACTTCTCTGTATGAGAGCTTTTTATATGCGACATTACGTATTTCTAAAGCGCAAATAGTTGGTAATAAGAAATGTTTGATGAACATTGTATTTTCTCATAGCTTTCTTTGCTGGAGTAACATTTTTGAGTAATCAGGAAGGATTACTTATTTGGATTTTTTCTCAATATTATGTCCTTGCTGTACTGAATTTATCCATAATAAGATATTTGAATAAACTAAACTGAGAAACATATTTATTCTCTTCCAGGAGACTATCTTGTCTTACATCTGTCAGATCTAGTGAGAATGGCTTTCATGGCAGCAACCAGTGACTCTGACCCGCTACGACTTGAAGGTCTTAAGACACTGCATGAGGTGATAGATAAGTTTGCCCATGTGCCAGAGCCAGAGTTCCCTGGACATCTGCTGCTGGAGCAGTTCCAGGCTCAGGTAAGCAAAATATTCCGTCTTGCTGTGTGTGTGTGTGTGTGCGCGCGTGCGTTGGTGTGTGTGTGTGTGTGTGTGTGTGTGTGTGTGTGTGTGCGCGCGCGCGCGTGCGTGCGTGCATATATACATATTGTAAGTGTATAATTTTTAACAATTCAAACAAAAGGAAAACCACTGACTTTAAGGAAACAGTCAAAAGATGCTGTTTGTGGAAATGACTAATCATCTTCAATTTGCACCATTATCTTTGCGTGAAGTTGTGCTATCTACAGATACAATAACAGAAGCAACGATTAAAGTATGGTACAGTCAAAGGTAGAGACAATTGTGACACTTTTAATAGACAGTACATGGCCTTTTAAGCATCATATGTCTGGCTGTATAGATTGAGACTGAGGGATGATGTAGGATGCAGAACCATGTCTGGTGAAGGTGGTAGTGTTAATGAAGAGTTTGTTGGTCACTTGATTGATAATACACTGCCTGCTGCTTTGCATGGGTGTGGTACAAGAAACATTTTTGTTTCACTTAATACAGTGTCATTGTATTGCCCATCATGTTAGAATATCAAGAAGGAATACTGCAAAGCCATGAAGTAATTACAGAAAGACCAACAGTACTTGTGTGCCACAGTGTAGATGGTAGTGGGACGTTAGGGCTGCTGATGACTGGAAATTGTGCAAAACAAAGTGTTTTAAGATCTGTCCTTTTGGTTGTTTAAAGCTAACATTTGTACTTCAGTTAAATGCCATTTTTTGTTTCACTTCAGTGTAATCCCAATTTAAGATTAAATATGAAGCACAGAGGGTGGCCCAGAGTGAGTTAACTATTAACAATCTGATCTTGATTTTTTGCCCTTACTAAGTTATGCCAGTCAGTTTGTACAACAGTATCACAGCTTTGTGAGTTGTGCATTGAACATGGAGAATTTCATTTTGTATAATTTTTGTAAATTCAGTGTGCATTAAACAATTTTACAACATACTTTGGTTCACTTTTCACAACCCTGTTAAACTGACTTCTGGGCCATTCCATATAATGAATAAATATATTATATGCTTGTTATATGCCTAGTATTTAATTTGTAGCATAGTTTTGTTTGTCATACCAAGCCCATATTAGGTGTTGAAATATTGTCCTCTAGGCAACCTTAAATAACAGCTTCACTAAACCCTTTGGATCCAAAAATTAACTGCAGCCAATGCATAGCATGTGGCTACAATGTCCGATGTCATTAACACACACACGCACACACACTCACATGTTACAAAAAGCATACACAGTAATGGTTGGCATTTGAATTCTCCACTTTTTCAGAGTAGAACCTGTATTTAATTCTGGTACCAAGGGTTAATGTGTATATGTATAACCGCTTCACAGGCTTCACCAAATGGCACGTTCCATCCACAGCTACTTTCGTAGCCTTACCACATCATACCAAGGCAATCTGCAGACTGTCTTCTGACTATGATGTGATTTTATACAAAGAGTACACAGTTGTGTCTGAATACTACCAATATGCCTTTTACTGTGTATTGGATACAAATCAGGTATGTTTGTGTAACATGTTTAGTGTCATTTTCTGAGCAGGTGGGTGCAGCCTTGCGGCCGGCATTCTCACCAGAGACTCCATCACACGTGACATCAGCTGCCTGTCAGGTCTGCAGTGCTTGGATTGGGAGCGGAGTTGCTCGTGACCTTAATGACCTGCGCCGTGTTCATCAGCTTCTTGTTTCGTCTCTAGCAAAACTGCGTCGGGGTACAGGCACCACACAGCTGTACAATGAGAGCCTTGCCACACTTGAACGCCTTGCTATCCTAAAGGCTTGGGCTGAAGTGAGTCCACTAACCTTGTTGTGCAAAATTTAATTAGTATATGGCTTAGAGTTAGTTAAGACACTGCGCTACTAGCCAGAAGGTTGCAGGTTCAATTCCTGATGGTGTTGGAATTTTTCGTTGACTTATTCCTTCTGGCCGCTTAGTGGCCCTAGTGTTGACTCTGCCTGTAGCAGAAACGAGTACCAGGAATATTTCCTGGGGGGTAAGGGTGACTGGTGAGTAGAGCTGACAACCTTAGCACCTTTGAATTTTCTTGAAATCTGGGAGCCTCAACTTCCTGGAACCCTCTGGGACTGAAAAGGCTTGTAAATGGATTGCTTTACCTCTTATATGGCTAAGAGAACAGACAGAAAGCCTTTGCTTTCAGATCTGTCATGAAGAAATACATTTGTTTTTAAGAGCAGTGACAGTCTTTTACTTTTACTCACATGTAGCTGGTTTAGTGGTGATAATGAACTGATGGAGCCAGGTGTGTGAAAATTTATATGCATGTGAGTTGTGAACTTACTTTTGTGTTATATACTGCTCAGGTATTGTATGTAATTCAACAGTTACAAACATTGTGATGACATAAAACTGTGACATTATATTCAACAATTTTTTACTTTATACAGACTCAATACTTGAAGTTATAAATTCTCTACAAAAATAAATGGAATGAAAAAAATAATAGTGAAGTGACAGATGTTGTAGACTAAAAGTCTCTGTGGCAGGAAAGTAGGCTTTCTGAATTCTCCAAGAAGCTCTTTGTTTCAAATGTAAAATTTTGTACTGGAATTCACTGTAAAGTAAATACTAAAGGAGCACATAACAGGAGGCTGAAGGGAACTATAAAAGAAGCTCCATGGTTTGTACTTTTATTACATATTAGGATGAACAATCCAGGAAGGTTTGATGGGTAGGGCATGTGGCACATACAAAGTACAAAAGAAATATACACGGGGTTATGATGGAGAAATATGAAAGAAAGAAGCCACTTTGAAGAGGTAGGCTTAGACGAGAGGGTATCAAAATGGACCTTCAATAAATTTGATGGGATAGCATGGACTGGATTGATCTGACTGAGGGTAGGGGCATGTTGTGGGCTGTGATGAACAATTTAGCCATTATCCTACTGAGATGGATATTTAAATTTTAGCACAAGGTTTGTGAAAAACATACAAATTTCACAGAAAAAAATATATAAAATTATGAAATAAATTGCATTTTGTGGACATTAAAACAGATTATGCAGCATGTCTTTAAAATGCAGTAAACTTCCCTGTTCCCTAAATATATACAATGAGTTTCTAGGGGTGTTTTCCTATTTGTGTTCTTCTTGCATGTTTGTTCCAGGTGTATGTAGTAGCCATGATAGGAAATGGCTCGGCTCCTGGTTGTCTCAGTACAAACCCCAAGACTGTACCTTCTAACATATCTCCTGATAAGGATGAAGAGGACTTTGGTGATTTTGAGTTCAAAGGAGAGAGTCTCTTAAACCTTGTGCAACCTGAATTAATGAGCTTATCTCAGCACTGGTTAGCAGCTCTTAGGGACCATGCACTCCTTTCTCTACCACCAGGTAAAAATTTTAACTGTTTGCGATAGAATACTATGCAAGTCATAGCAACTCAATTTTATGCACTTCTCAAACAGCTTTTTCTGAACCCCTTAAGGCAGGCATTTAAACATTCTGCATTATAACTAGGAGTCAGTTGTCACTGAAACGTTATAAACTCGAGTACTTTTATATACCCGCAGAAAAACTGTAATCACCTCCCAATACTGTTATTCAGAAACATGTCACATATACCACGTTTTAAAAGGTAAAAATGTTGGCATGTGATGTTTTGCTTCTTAAATTCAGTGTTCTTTCTTTTATTGTATGCTTCTGATTTTTGGACATTTGGAAATCATCTTCAATTTCAGTTTGTTTTGTCTTCATATGAAGATAGTAGTATGAAAATATTAAACTGTAAAAGGTAATGTTGCCCCTGGGCATGACATGATAGTATATGAAGGAGTGGAGGTGCAGTTCCATTCATTCTTCAACCCAGTACTAGATGGTATTGAATGGTTAGCTTTATGCCCCAGTTGCTTTACTCCCAGGAATAGATTCCCCAGTTTCCATTAAATGTGAGGTTGGGTGAGCCCCACAGCCAATCTGGACACTTTGGAGAAGAGGAAAATCTCAACCCCATACCAGGAATCACAACAGAAGCCCTTGGTCGTCCAACTAGTAGCAAGTCACTGTACTGATTATGCTCTCCTGGCTTACATATTAAAACTGTAGTATGCCTATGCATGTATGGATTATATTTGAATGTTCCACTTGTGTCTAATACACTATGTGTTGTAATGTTTAGAGTTTGCTAGTCAGCTGCCTCATGATGGAGGAGCTTTCTACACCACAGACACTATAGAGTCTTCCCGGCCACATTATGCAGCTTCATGGCCCCCCATCCTCCATGCTGCTGCCCTCTGGCTAAATGCTTCTGGATTTGACAGTAGACCATTCAGTGCTACCATTGTGCCTAACAATAACAACAGTGGTAAAACTGGAGACTCTGCTTCTGACAGATTCCATCTTCTGTTTGGTGAGTGGTTACTGGAGATAAAAGTGTGTGGTACTCATGCTGATGAGCCATGTCAGTATCTTCTTATTCAGGGTGTTTCAGGAGGAATCTGCCATACTCTGGAGAAGGTGCCTTGGGTTAAATTACATTGACATATATTGAAGATTTTCAAATGGCCCTTGTGCACTAAAAATTGCTGTACACTCTCTTAATGTAACGTGACAATCACAAATTTTCCAGTACTGGCTACTGAACCATTTCCATGTGTAATATATGTAGTTACTTCTGTTTTTGATCTTTACAGGAATATGTATGGAAGCACTATGCAGTCCAAGATCTTCAGAACCTGTTGAAAGTGTTTTAACATGTCTGCAAGCATTATATACACTGCTGGATTCTGTTTGGCCTAGAGAAACCTTAATGGGTGACAAGTCCCTTGGAATTGAGCTATGCAATGTACTGCACAGGTAGGTTATTCTTCACTTCCATGTGTATTTTAATTATTTCTAGATATGTCAGTTCATTTGCTGTATTATTGGATGTAGTGACATTATTCTTGACACTGCAATCCATACAGTACAGGCGGGTCTCGTTTTACGCAATTTGTTTGTGTGTGATTTCTCCGTAATGCTGCTTGAAAATTTATACCACTTTTGAATGCATGTGGTAATTTGTGATGTGGCATACACGATCCTTGATTACTCTTGTCTTGTGTTGGAGGCTAGCAGAAAGTGATGTCACCATCGCACCAACAGTCACATGTATTGACTGAATACATTGGTGACATAATCATGCAGCTGATATAGATCCCTCTTCAAGAGCATTGGCTTTTGTTACCAAAATGAGTGAGAAATGTAAATCTACATCACCTAGTGCAATTCAAGTGAAAAATCAGCGAAGTACAATCATTATTGAGGAGAATTAGACATAATAAGCCTACTTGAAGAAGGTGAAGGAATTGTTGACGTACGCTGTAATATCGTATTCACTCATAGTAGCGAGCATACAATATATGACAGTGCTGATAGAATTACAGAAAGTGCTAAGCCAGGAATTAAAGTGTTCTTTGTGTAGCAAGACTACCACAGTCCTCTCGGAATGAACGGTACTAAATCTATGGATGTGAGTCTCTTACATTTTTATTGTATTAGATATAAAAATATGGTTTAGAAATGTATAAATACTGTATATACAGTATGTATATACTTTATGGGTCCATTGTCCACTTGTGGTATATTCATACACTATATAGGTTGAAGTTTTCAATCCCCTAATCCCCAGGAAATACACTGTTTTAAGTGGGAATTTTATGTTCAGTTTGCGCAATTTCAATTTGCACGACATGTTTAAGGAACATAACCCTGGCATAATATGAGATCTACCTGTACTAGATAGGTTTATGGTTTTTCCAGGGAAAGTGTTGCTTCTGTACTAGCTGAAGTTCCTGAAGTATTTATTTTGTTATGTTCTCTGAAATTCAGGTTCACTTAATATTATCCATTGTCTCCTTCCCCATTCCAGAAAATATTTAATTAAAATAAATATTAACCATTTACTAATCTTAAAATGTATGACCTAACTTGAGGCACTAGCCTGGCATTTGCCTGGAGGGACTGAGGAAAATCACAGGAATTTTCAATATAGTCTATCTATGGTTCAGGATTTAAACCCATGACTTCATCAATGCAAAGCAAGAGTGTTACCCATGCAGCCATGTTTTTCAGTGAAACTACAAACAAAATATAACTACATAAAACTAAATCCTTGAAGTTATCTGCATAACCGTTTATTTTACAATATATTAACTTCTATAATTACGACTTGTGCTTAAATCATGACACCCTGTGTTAAAACATTAAGAACTATGAGTTTTTCAATGTTTTAAGCTTGTATCTTGTTACTTTTTAAATAAAATACCATGCATGGAAAGTGCTCACATGAAACATACTGAAAATTTATGCTATATGATTATTGTGTTGTGTTTTCCATCGCTGAATTTTATGGTGTTTAAAAAGAGCTTGAAAATTTGTATTATTGAAACCCACACAGAAATATACTAAACAAACATTTGATTTTGGAATAAGAGTATTATTGTATGTGATACCAGAAGCATACACTGGCTGTGTTATTTCTAGCATGAAAGCTATAATAGAAACTCACTCTTACAGTCTATATAGATTTTTTTCATGTAAGTTTCAAGTGTTTTAATGCAGTAAGTAAAATTAATTAAATTTGCTATTTGTACACCCAGTGATTCCAAGTGCCACTGCCATATAGCAACTGTATGCAATAGAATCTTTTCAAAAATAATTCCATTCATAGTAAGAAAAGATTTGGCTTTGGAACCTGCTATGCCCAAAACCATAAATATTCAAGATACTTCAAAACAATTGTTCAGTGTACACAAAATTTGGAAGTTGTTCATCTAAGATTTATATTAATATGTACAATATGTTTTAAGGTCTCATTGTACAAATCCTGAGGTAATAATGTATACAGATACACATATTTGTAGGTTCACGTGTAATGCAAATGTTGTGTATGATACAAATTGCTGTTTTGTCTTTTAATGCTAATAAAATTTTTCTTCTTCTTTATTTTTTACAGGCTGATATTAACAAGGGATAATTCTTCTGTACAGCTTATTGTAATGGAAGTGCTGAAACAAGTGATTAAAGCCGCACAAGAAACCTTTGATGCACAGAAAAAGAAGAAAATTAAAGGTATAATAGGATTATGTTTCAGTAATTTCTGTGCTGCACACAATAGCAGTGACATTTTCTGTGCAGTGAGAAAAGCTGTGATGTTTTTAACTGTAATTTCCCAGCAGTTTTTCTTTAACTACATACTGGCAGTTCAACAGCTGTGCTTAACTGAATTTGAATGTTCTAAAGAAGAAACCTTTTGCTCATAATCCAAAGATCTCTGGCAGTGCTCAAGTACTTTGAAGAACTGGAGGGTAAAATGTATAGGTAAAGTTGTCTGTGTGCTGCAGTAAGTACAATGACTTGAACATGTATGGGTTAGTGGAGGTATGGATATGATATGATATATATTTTGTTAACTGCAGTTGGGTTGATAACCGGTGGCAGTAGTACTATACATATTTATACACAAACAATACACAGAACAACACAGTGAAACAGAATACACAGAACAGAACATACATAACAATAAGAATACATAAACATAACAATAAAAATACATAATTTACAAAATTAAACAGAAGCTTACAAAACATACAACTGTATATACAATGATAAAAAATGGAGCCAAAAGAATATGAAAGAATGTGATAAACAAAAAAGCACTATAGGCAGCAAACTTCATACAATATATTTATATATCTTCTAATACTGGTAGACACCCGATTACTAAGAACTTCACTCCACTTCACTACACTTGTCGACACTTCACTTTCTCTCATTTAAACTTAACCCAGCCACACTTCACTAGCCTCTCATTTGGCTTAAATCCATTTAAATTTCCTACTGTTCCATTTCACCTCACATCTCTAGTCTTCACCTCACTTCACTTCACTGCACTTTTAGACGATTTTCGCCACACTTCTGTTCCTTTCATTTCACCGCGTTCATAGTTGCTTTCCTAACTCTGTTTCTAAACATTTAATCTATGTGTTTTTAACCTGAGCACTAGAAAGAGGTGAGTGGTGAGTATCCTGCTGCATTTGATACAAGAGTGGTTGGTCCCATACCAATTATGGATACTCTTGTAGAGAGAAGAAAGAATTTTCCTTGCCAAAAATTGAATTCAGTTTTACCAATGGTCAAGCACAGAACCTAGTCACAGTACTGAGTGAACTGTCCTTTCTGCACTAGTATAATAATTTTTATATTGAAGTTTCTTTTCACGAATTTAAAGTTCAACCTAGAACGTAATTTTGGATGCATTAGAAAAGTTCTTGGTACTTTTCATTTTCACAATTGAAACATAAATCTGCTATTGAGTAAAGGAACAGAATTATAGCTCTTTTTTGCCATACACTTTGCACATATCAAGCTTCTAAAATACCAGTTATGCAAATTACAGAGATGGTACCAGCAAATCAGGAATCACGGGCAACACAAGAAGTAGATTTACTCGGGGAAGGTGGTAGCACTGGTGAAATAGAACCTGGAAAGTCCCTGGTATTTGCAGTGCTGGAAGTATGTTTGTGCCTGGGTGCGGCAACTG
>Ga0209755_10004460_pt1 | contig 16550 bp, 15 predicted proteins | sample TergutCo191P1_FD_187301 | JGI IMG/M metagenome (GOLD analysis project Ga0209755, IMG submission 187301) | Cornitermes sp. P1 segment gut microbial communities from Petit-Saut dam, French Guiana - Co191P1 (SPAdes) (version 2) | ecosystem: Host-associated > Arthropoda: Insects > Digestive system... | reverse complement strand
GGAGTCAGATGCCAGGACGAGCCTAAGTTTGGGATTGTAGGGCTTAGGTGGGCGGCTCAAAAGGCTGGTCTTGGCGTAATACGGCATAACACCTTCTTTTACACAGATGATTCAGGCTCTTATTGTATGCTTGAAGCATGGTTGATTGACAAAGAGCTTGAAATTAAAGAAAGTTCGGACTTGAAGCCCTGCCCTGATAGCTGCGGGCTGTGCATCAAGGCATGCCCTACAAACAGCCTGAAAGAGCCATTCAAAATGTCCCTGCTTGACTGCGCCAGCTTCAAAACCACCCTGTCGCCCAGCAAGGGGTTGGGCAATATAAATGTGAAAACCGCGTCAAAAATGGGGCGTATTGTTTATGGTTGTGACATTTGTCAGGATGTGTGCCCGCATAACAAGGGCAAATGCGCAGGCGGGGAGGATTTTCCTGATGTTGACAAGCTTGTGCAGTTTATGCCGCCTGAAAAAATAATGTCCATGTCCTATGATGAGATTGGCAAAGAATTGTCAAAGTTTTGGTACATCAGCCCAGGCCACCTTTGGAAATGGAAATTAAACGCTTTGACGTTTATTCACAATAACTATAATGATGGGCATGAAAAATATATTGAGCTTGGCATGAAAGATTCGGACAAAAGGGTTCGGGCTTTTGCGAAGAAGATTAAAAGGTGATAACATGAATATTTTTGACATTATAGGTCCTGTGATGGTCGGACCCTCTAGCTCCCACACGGCTGGCGCACTGCGGATTGGCTATGCCGCGCAGGTCGTCTTGCGCCAGCGTCCCATCCGCGCTGTCATCAAGTTTCACGGCTCTTTTGCTCAAACTTATAAAGGGCATGGCAGCGACAAGGCTGTGGTCGGCGGTTTGCTCGGCTACCGCGCTGATGATGCCCGTGTGCGCACGAGTCTTGAGGATGCCCAGTCTGCGGGGGTCTGTTACACTTTTGAAACAATCAACATCCCTGATGCGCACCCAAATACCATTGTGATTGAAGCCGAGGGGGCGGACGGAACAACCGCAAGCCTGACAGGCGAATCCATAGGCGGCGGCAACTTTATTTTGCGCTCGCTTAACGGCATTGATATTGAATATACAGGCAAAATGGACACTATAATCGTTGACCAGATGGATGCTATGGGGGTGATTAGCAAAATCACGAGCTTGCTTGCTGGGCGCGGCATTAATATCGCTAATATGCGGGTTTTTCAGTCGAAAAAGGAGACTGGAAAGGCGGTTAGCACGATTGAAACCGAGGATGAGCTAAATGACGAGATTGCGCAGGATATTCAGCGTATTGAAAATGTTGTGACTTGTATATATTTGCCGAAGATTACGTAGGGGGTGATGGCTTGTGAATATTGACTTTACGTCTATACAGCAGTTGATAGATGCGGCTCAAGGTGAAGGTGTCGCGATTTCTGATGTTGTGCTGCGCCAATCGGCTATTGACACCAAAACCAGTGAGGATGAGGTTTTTGCCCGTATGGCGGCTAGTTTTGAGGTGATGAAAGCGTCTGCGGCACAGGGGCTTTCGGAGGATGCGCGGTCGTTAAGTGGTATTACTCGTAACGAAGCTTATAAACTCAAGGAATATGTGGATAGCGGCAAGTCTTTGTCGGGGCAGCTTTTGGGGCAAGCCCTGTATAGCTCCATGGCGGTGATGACGACAAACGCTTGCATGGGGCGGATTGTGGCGGCACCTACAGCGGGCAGTTCGGGCATTATCCCAGGATGCCTACTGGCAATCATGAACAATCTCAACATTGAAAATGACTTACTTGTGCGCGGACTGCTAAATGCTTCAGGCATTGGCATGGTAATCGCCAAAAACGCCTCAGTTTCAGGGGCAGTTGGCGGCTGCCAAGCGGAATGCGGCTCGGCAGCAGCCATGACGGCATCTGCACTAACGGAAGTCCGAGGGGGCACTCCCGAAATGTGCGGACATGCGGCAGCCTTTGCCCTCAAAAGCCTGATGGGGCTGGTGTGCGACCCTGTGGCGGGGCTGGTTGAGGAGCCATGCGTCACCCGCAATGCTGCATCATCTGCGGTGGCTATTATATGCGCGGATATGGCACTTGCGGGAATCACCAGCGTCATCCCTGCGGATGAGGTTGTGATTGCTATGGGCGAGGTAGGCAAAATGCTGCCCGAAGCCCTGCGGGAGACTGCACTTGGGGGGATTGCGGATACGCCTACAGCGCGCAAGATTGAGAAGGAATTGTTTGGGTCATGAACTGCGGGGTGACGGAAATAGCACAGGAACGAACACCCTCAGCCGTCCTTATCATTTTTATCGCTTGCTTAAAGACAGCAAAACCTCTTTCAAGTCCTCACTATTCATATGCGGAGCAACTTCAGCAATCATGTCACTATCAACATTTTCACATCCCATAAGAATGTCCCTCAAGTCCTCGCTGTTCATATGTGGAGCAATCTCCTCCAAAATATGAATATCAATATTCCTAAAGTGCATAAAAATATCCCGCAAATCCTCGCTATTCATGTGGGGCGCAACCTCGTCAATCATATAGCTGTCAACACTCTCACATCCCAAAAGAATCTCTTTCAAATCCTCACTGTTCATATGTGGAGCAATTTCTCCCAAAATATCTGCGTCAATTTTAATGCCTTTGGCACCCTTGACCGCCTGGCTCATTTGGCTAGGCTTTAATATGGGCGACGCCCCCGCCAGTGCCCGCAAATCCACATCAGTAGCACTCTGCCCTGTCAGCACATTTTTCACAATCACCGCGGTTTTTTCATCCCCCAAAAGCTCGTCAATAGACACATTAAGAATTTGGGAAATGTCAGGCAGCTTCGCAATATCAGGCATAGAATTGCCCCGCTCCCAGCTGGACACCGCCTGATATGTCACTCCCAGTCTGTCCGCCAAATCCACCTGTGTCATGTCCCGCTCTTTCCTCAAAGCTGAAATCCTCTTTCCTATAGCCTGCATGTTCATTGTTGTACCTCCTAAAATTTTTGATAATCCAAGTCTACAACAATTCCCGCGCATTGTAAATAAACCGTCAGTTGCTCAAATGCCCTTTGAGTTTTCCTGTTGCCTTTTTTTGAAATTTATTGTATAATGAGCTTGCATTGGAGGAGGTGGTTGTTGTGAAAAAATACATATGGGCATCAATCGGCATTATTTTGGCGGTGGGCGTGGCGGTGCTTATTTTTGTGAACATAACCACCCGCACTGACGTGTATTTGCGCACTTACGGAGTGTTTTTGAGGCTTGATGAGCCAGAGGAATATGAAATCAAGCGGGTTTTTATAGATGGCGTGCTTTCAAGGCGTTTGAGTGTCCATGGTTCTAGAGGCGGAACTTTTAGCGGAACTTTTGTTGTTGAGGGGCTTGGCACTTTGGATGACAAAAACCTTCACACGCATTTTACCCTTAGCCGCGAAATCATGGATAGGTCGTTAGGAACAAACCTTGTTATGATGGATTTTCGGCAGCCGTTGTCTAGTATGCACATGGGAACTCCAGCTAATATTTCATTTTCAGGAAGCCTTGATGAGTTTACTTTGGCCATATTTGAGCCGCTGCCTGGCGGGCACGGCAGTTGGAACTCGGACAGTGGGGCAATTTTTTCAGCTCCTGCGTCAAACCCGTCAGAAGCTTTGGTTCTTTTTCACTCGCTTATGCCACGGGTATTTGAGTAACTGCAAGTCATTCCAATACTCATCAAACGCTGTGATTATGACATTACCACTACCCGTCACCCCGCGCTTGACGCGGGGTCCCATCAGGTTAGCCGAATGACTTTAGAGCGAAGACACGTTCGGCTAAACCGATGGGACCCCGCGTCAAGCGCGGGGTGACGGGTGGGAGAGGTGTTTTATCGCAGCATTTCATGGCTATCCTCAAATCGGGATGACACGAAATCTACCTCGTCGGAGTTAATCTGCAAGTTACTTAGCACAAAATGCGCCCATCCCCCACCAGCTTGCTAATGCCTTTTTTGTCAAAGTATTCCAAAACAGCCATGGCGTATTTCCGGCTGGTTTCTAGGCGGTCGCGGTAGAGTTTTGTAATCACAAGCTCAGCCTCGCTTGCCATGGTGTGAAAAAGCTGCAAAGCAGCGTCATAGTGGTCTTTGTGGAAGTGGATTTGCGGGGTTAGGGTGACTAAAGTGCCGTTTGATGTGAGGGATGCAAACATTTGCTCAAAGGCAACTTTTTCTTTATGGCTTGCAGAAAACATCTCAGCCACTTCCTTAAAATCAGGGGGCGCAAAGCCCGCCTTAGTGTATATTTCGACCAGTTTTTCCTCAATTTTCGCATGTTCAGTGCTGCTTTGCACTTTGAAATCATTTAGGGCGACAGCAGAGCCTATTTGCGTAATCGCGCCCACAGCCGCAGCCGCCAAAAGTGCCTGTTCTGCAAGCTGTTGGGGCTGGCGGGGCAAAATGCGCGGGGCAAGCTCCTTCACGCCCATGCCTGCGTGGAGCGGGTTTGCCTCGTGGTAACGCTTCAGGTGTGCTTGCGCCTTCACGCCCAAAGCCTCTGCATAAGTTCTATGAATCATTTTGTCTCCAAGCTCAATTAAATTCCCTGATTCGACCAGCTTTTTAAGCTCGTCAGCAAACTCAGCATCCTCGCGGAAATAACGCCGCTTAATGCTTCCCGGCTTTGGAAATTCAGCACTGCGGCTTTTGAAAATGCCCTCAATTTTTTCAGCAAGTGTGCCTTTTTCAAAGGCGACAAAACGCTCCAAAGTGGCGGGTTCGTGGCGTTTCATGCGCGCAGCCTGCGGGTCAAGAATAATGCCGCCCCCTACCGTCTCCATGGGCGAATAAAATCTAAGCACAAAACGGTCATAAAGCCCCACGGCAACAGGCTCGTGCATGCGCAGCTGCCCGTAAGCCCGCTCTCCCGCCTTAATCACCGTGCCCTCTAAAAGCAGCAGGTTACAAAGCACATCCCCGGTGCCGTGGTGAAAATGCAGTTTTGAGTTATTTTTAATTTCCCGCTCCATATCTTTGTCAATTTCTACCACAACATCAATGCGCAGAGCGTTTTCAAGGCTATTTGGCTCAGCCGCCCACTGCCCTCGCTCAAGTTCGGCAACCTTCAGCCCCGCAAGGTTCACAGCCACCCGCTGCCCAGCATAGGCGCGCTCCACCTCCGCCCCATGCACCTGAATCCGCCGCGCTTTAGTCTTTAGCCTGCTGGGATATACTTCCACATCATCCCCAAGGGCAAGGGAGCCCTCGATAAGCGTCCCTGTAACCACCGTTCCAAATCCTTCCATGGTGAAAATGCGGTCAATTGGCATACGAAAGGGCGCGTCAGCCTTTTTTGCAGGGGAATCTGCCAGCATCTCAATGATTTTTGCGCGAAGCTCCTCAATACCAGTCCCCGTCACTGCCGACACAGGCATAATGGGTGCATCAGCCAAAAAACTGCTTGAAAGCTCCTCCTCAATGTCAAGAGTTACCATTTCAAGCCAGTCAGAATCAACCATGTCCACTTTATTTAGCACAACCATCCCACGGGTGAGCCCAAGCATGGACAAAATCGCCAAATGCTCGCGGGTTTGGGGCATTATGCCCTCGTCGGCGGCAATGACCAAAAGGCACAAATCAATGCTGCCCGCCCCTGCTAGCATGTTGCGCACAAACTTCTCATGCCCTGGCACATCCACAATTCCAGCCCTTGAACCGTCAGGCAAATCCAGATATGCAAAGCCCAGCTCAATGGTAATGCCGCGCTTTTTTTCCTCTTTTAGGCGGTCGGTCTCCATGCCTGTCAGGGCGCGAATCAGCGAGGTTTTGCCATGGTCAACATGCCCTGCCGTGCCTATAATTGCGTTATTTTTACTCATAATAACTCCTCTAATGCCTTAGCAATAATTGGAAAATCCTGTGGGTCTATGGTGCGCACATCCAGCAGGTACGCCCCCTTATGAATCCGCCCGATTATGGGGATTTCATGCTCTCTCAAGCCTTCTTCCAGCTGAATTGCGGCTGGGGTGATGGATATGGCATATGATGGGAATTCCTCACCTGGAAGGGAGCCTCCGCCAGCTTGGGACATGGTTTCCACTATTTGGATATTTTCGGATTGTGGTAACAATTTGTGTAATTCTTCTGCCTTTTGACGAAGCTCGTCAAAGCTGGCAGTGAGCATGGCAAGAACTGGAATATCCCGCTTCGCCTGCTCCATATCCTCATAAATCTCAAAAGTGGCGTCAAGTGCCGTAAGGGTCAGTTTGTCCATACGCAAAGCGCGGTAAAGCGGGTGTTTGCGCAGCTTCTCAATCAAATCCGCCCGCCCAAGAATTATGCCCGCCTGAGGACCGCCCAGCAGCTTGTCGCCGCTAAAACACAGTATATCCGAATGTTTAACCAAATCTTGCACCTTAGGCTCGTGATGGGAAAGATGAATCAAAGCCCCGCCGCCCAAATCGTAAATCAGCGGCAAGCCGTGGCTTCTCGCAAGCTGAGCAAGCTGTGAAAGGTCAGCTTCTTTGGTATATCCTTCCACACGGTAATTTGATGTGTGCACTTTCAGCAAAGCGGCGGTATGAGCATTAATGGCGCGGGTGTAATCGACAATTGTAGTGCAATTTGTAGCCCCAACCTCACGCAAAACCGCCCCACCCTGCGAAATCACCTCAGGCACGCGAAAAGAGCCGCCAATCTCCACCAGCTCCCCGCGGGACACCACAACCTCCCGCCCAGCGCAAAGAGCCGACAAAACCAGCAAAACTGCGGCGGCGTTGTTGTTTACGGCAATGGCGTCCTCAGCACCCGTCAGGGCAATTATACGCTCACGAAGCCCAGCCAAACGGCTACCACGCTTGCCTGTGTCTAGGTCAAATTCAAGATTTCGATAGCCAAGGGCGGATTCATAGACCTTTTTTGCCACAGATTCGGGCAGTGGGGCGCGTCCCAGGTTGGTATGCAAAACAATTCCAGTTGCATTGACCACGCGGCGGATTGCGGGCGCCTGCTGCGCGCCCATGCGGCAGAGTTCGAGAATCTCCTCGTAGGTGGGCGGCTCAGTGATTGCGCCAGAAAGCACCCCCGCGCGGATTTCCTCCAGCACATCGGTGGCAATTTGAACACGCCTTGCCCTGCTCACATCTTGCAAAGCAGGCTCGTCAATCAAAACATCCATCTTGGGCAAAGCCCGCAAAATCAAGTTTTTATCCATATGTCAATCTCATCTCCAAATCCAAAGGTAGTGCCGCCTGAAGGCGGCTAAAGTAACGCCTAAAGGCACAGTCACCGCCGTCATTGCGGGCTTGACCCGCAATCCCATCAAGAAAGCCGAATGACTATAAGGCGTACAAGCGTTCGGCAAAACCGATGGGATTGCGGGTCAAGCCCGCAATGACGGCAGGCGGCACTACCTGCAAGCCTAGTGCCCGCTGATGTATTTATCAGCCATGGTGGCGGCAATCGCGCCATCGGCGGCGGCGGTGACCACCTGACGCAGGGTTTTCACACGGATGTCGCCTGCGGCATACACGCCTTTTACATTTGTTTCCATATTCTCATTCGTAAGAATATAGCCGTCCTGCATATCAATAACGCCTTTGTACAGGTCAGATGCAGGCACAAGACCTACAAACACGAAAATGCCGAATGTGCCGTCCTCTGGGTCAGCCACAACCTCAGTCTTTTCGCCTGTTTTAACGTTCTCAACGACCATAGCTTCCACACAGTCATCACCCTTAATTTCCGTCACAACACTATCCCACATAAACTCAATCTTCTCATGAGCCAAAGCCTGCTCTTGCAGATATTTAGCGGCGCGAAGCTCATCTCTGCGGTGAATGATTGTCACCTTTCTGCCAAAACGGGTCAAAAACAGAGCTTCCTCAACAGCCGAGTCCCCGCCGCCAACCACATAAATCTCCAAATCCTCAAAAAACGCACCGTCACAAGTGGCACAATAGCTAACGCCCATGCCCACAAGCTCCGCCTCGCCAGGACAGCCAATCGGGCGCGGGTTCGCACCAGTAGCAATAATAACAGTCTTGGATTTATATACATTTGTAGAAGTTGTAATAACCTTAACATCACCCTCAAGTGAAACCTCAGTTACAGCCTCCTTAACAGTCTTAACCCCGAACTTCTCAACCTGGCTCACCATACGCCCAACAAGCGAAGGCCCCGATTCCTCATGAATCCCGCCAGGATAATTCTCAACCTCATTGGTAGTCACAATCTGCCCGCCTTCAGTCAACTTCTCGACCATCAGCGTGCTAAGCCGCGCACGCCCCGCATACAGCCCCGCAGCAAGCCCCGCAGGCCCCCCGCCAATCACAATCACATCATAAATTTTCTCCATGTTCATAAACCTCCATATATGTTTTTAATAATTGCCTTCATCAATAAGTGCCAGCACAGTCGCAAGGGCGTCCATGCCCTCGCGGTTAAAATGGTGCGGGAGAGTGCCTGCTTCAAGGGGTCTGCCCCGCGAATCCGTGATATAAAACATATCAAAATAGAAAATAATGCCAGTATTGGGCATAAAAGCCATAGTGCGCGGTCCACCGAAGCTCCCGCCTGTAGGGCAGCCCACAAGTGTCGCAAACCCTGTCTCTTTGGCGTACCATGCAGCCAATTGGGCAGCTGACACCATGCCGCCGTCAGTTAACATCCAAATTTTTCCGTCAAATCCGTTAACAATCGGGTCGGGACGGATATAGCTTGTTCTGGTACGGATAGGCACACCGTAATCAAACCTCTCAATATCGAAAATATTGATTTCTGGAAGATGGTGCGTTTCCAAAATTTCCAAGGCAGGGCGGTAAGGTTCAGTATTTGTCAAATGCCCGCTGCTTATGGTTGGCAACAGCAAAAGCTCGCCAAACCTGCGGATATAGGGCGCGTCAAAGAAAAATGCAAACGCCGTCGGAGATTCGACGGACTCTTGCAATAAAGGGCGCATAATGGCGTTTATAAAACGATTTATATCCCCGCCCCCATTGCCCCGCATGTCAATTATGATATGCTCAAAGTCAGCAACTTCACGAAAAAAGCTAATTATTTGCGAATGTGCCCACCCAAGCTCAGACATATCACGCCCTGCCGAAACATAGGCAATTCTGCCTTCTTCAACGATTTCGGCGGAAAAGGGTCTAGGGATTCGGTCAGACCAGGTTCGGTTAAAAGGCTCGCCGTACATTTGCACTAAATCTCTAAATGCAAGCCCAGCTCGTCTAGCTCGGTCAAGATTGCTAGGCTCGTAAAACCCGGCACCAAGCATAAGCTCCAGATTCATAAGCCCTTTGATGCCCATATAGCCCCCATAAAAATTACTAACCATTCTATAATGAAGCGTATGGTCAAAAATGGCAAAATGCCCCGTGCTGTACAAAGGATAAAAGCTATAAGTCATTATCGCCAAAAACTCATCCTCACAATCCCCGCTCATATTGGATATACGCCCCCGCGCCGCCTCCGCAAGCTCGCGATAATCCACCCCATGCGCCCAATTCGCCGCCTCCAAAAGAGGAAAATTGGTCTCAAGCACATAAATCATATAGTCCAAATCATCAAGAAAGGCTTGCCTTTCCTGACGATTCGAGCATGCGGTAAGCGCAAAAATCGCAAAGAGTACCAGAAATGCCAGCTTCTTCATGATTCCTTGCCCTCCCTAGATTTGCTTACTCTAACCAAATTCATTATACAAACAACCATAGTGCCAAAAAATCCGCCTATTGAAGCAGGCATAAACCAGCTTGGCAAGTTTGTGCCAAGGGATTGGAAAATGGTGATAAATGTGAATTTTGCGACAATTACGAGCTTTATCATGCTTATCAGATTGCGAATGGCGCGATGCACCCGCTCTTTGTTTTCCTCGGTCACCTGTACACCTGTGTTCCAAATTTGCGGAAAACGCTCCACTAACACAAATAAGCCATAAAGCACCCAAGAAATAATCACAGGCGCAATCAAAGCCCCCCGCCCGTCATATCTGGTCACAGTCCCGTCCGCCGCAAAATGCCCGGGAATCTGCTCAGGCAAGCTGTTCCACGCCACAATCAAATACACCGTAATCCCAGCCAGCAAAAACAAACAAATAATATCAACCCAATTATCAAACTTGTTACGCTTCATAACAGCAACCTCCAACAACCCGTCATTGCGGGTCAAGCCCTCAATGACGGTTGGGGGTGAGGGCGCGACTCATAAGACTACAATAACATATTTCCCCAAAAAAATCAAGAGTTATTGCATAGTGTTTTAAGATGTGTTATAATGAATTTGATTTTTCTAGGGTAAGCAGAGTTGTTTTTCGCTCCAATCCCCCTGCATAGCCTGTCAACGCGCCATTTGCGCCGATTACTCTGTGGCAGGGGATTATGATGTGGATGGGGTTTTTGTTGTTGGCACCACCCACAGCGCGGCTTGCTTTTGGGCGTCCAAGCAGGCTCGCCACTTGCGCGTATGAGCGGGTTTCGCCGTAGGGGATGGATTGCAGGGCAAGCCAAACGGACTTTTGGAAGTCTGTGCCTTTAGGCTCAAGGGGCAGGTCGAAGCTTTGGCGCGTGCCGCCAAAATATTCATCCAGCTGTTTGATGCACTCTGTAATTACCGTATTTTCGGCATATTCCGAAGTTTGCTGGCCATCAAAAATTGCCCCTGTTATGGCATGGTCATTGTACGAGATTAAAATGTCACCTAAAGGCGATTTGTAAGTATATTCCATATTTATCCCTCCTAAAATCCCCGTCATTGCGGGTCAAGCCCGGGGTGACGGGTGGTGTAAAGGGATTATATCACAAATGAGGTGTTTTGTATATGCGTTTGCAAAAATATATGGCAGATGCGGGGGTGGCAAGCCGCCGCAAGTCCGAGGAAATGATTGCCGCCGGGCGTGTGAAGGTTAATGGCGAGGTAGCAGTAATCGGGCAAAAAGTCGAGGATACTGATGCCGTAACCCTTGATGGTCAGCCTATCACAGACCCTCGGGTTGGCTTTGTGTACATCATTTTGAACAAGCCCGCAGGGGTCATCAGCTCGGCAAAGGACCAGTTTGGGCGGCAGACCGTGGTGGATTTGGTGGGGGATGTGGGGGCTAGGCTCTACCCTGTAGGAAGGCTAGATTTTCATTCCACAGGTCTGGTGCTCCTCACAAATGACGGCGATTTGGCGTTTAAGCTCACCCACCCAAAGGGCGGTCACGCAAAGACATATGTGGCAAGGGTCGAAAAGCCCATTAAACCTGAGCATATCAAGGATTTTAACGAAGGAATGGAAATTGACGGCTATACCACAAAGCCCGCAGGGATTGAAATTTTGGACAAATGGGGCAGACATGCGAAAATTACCCTGACAGAAGGGCGCAACCGCCAAATTCGCAAGATGTTTGCGGCACAGGAAAATAGTGTGGTGTCTCTGCAAAGGGTGAGTATTGGGGCAATTGGGCTGGACGGGCTGGCGGCGGGAGCATGGCGGCATCTGCGCCCTAGTGAAATTGAGGGGTTGAAAAATGAAGCTTGATAGTGAATTTATTGACAGCATGCGAGAGCTTTTGGGCGGTGAGCTTGACGCCTTTTTGGCGGCTTTGGGCGGTCAGCGGGAATATGGCTTTAGGGTGAACACCCTTAAAACCGATGTGGGCGGGCTGATTAACTTGCCGCCGCAAACCCCCGTCCCGTGGTGCGCCGAGGGGTTTTATTATGACAATCAAGCAAGTGCACCCCTTGGCAAAAATCCCCTTTACAACGCGGGTTTGTACTATATTCAAGAGCCTAGTGCCATGTCCGCCGCAGCCCTTTTAGACGCAAAACCTATGGAGCGGGTGCTTGATTTATGCGCCTCCCCCGGCGGCAAGACCGCCCAGCTGGCAGCCGCCATGCAGGGTCAAGGGCTTTTGGTGTCCAATGATGCGAGCTCTGGGCGTATTCCTCAGCTTTTGCGCAATATTGAGATGGCAGGCATCAAAAACGCGATTGTGCTGTGCGAAACCCCAAATCGGCTGGCTGCTCGGCTTGAGGGCTATTTTGACAAGGTGCTGGTGGACGCGCCCTGCTCTGGCGAGGGCATGTTCCGCAAAGACCCTGCCGCCCGCGCCGCATGGGACCCCTCAAAGCCCGCGCGGCTGGCAAATATACAAAAAACCATCCTGCACGATGCCGCCAAGATGGTAAATTCTGGTGGTTTTCTAGTTTATTCAACTTGCACATTTAACAAAGTTGAAAATGAAGATGTGGTCGGGGACTTTTTGGCAAAAAATCCTGATTTTAGGCTGGCGGGCGAGCCTTTGCGCATCTTCCCCCACACCCACCGAGGCGAGGGGCACTTTGCCGCAAAGCTACAAAAAATCGGCGAGCGCGAGGGAAAAGGGGACTGTCCCACGCACTTGGGGACTGTCCCCGGGGCAGCAGAGTTTCACCAATTCCGCAAGCTCTACAACCTCACCTTACAAGGAGAAGGCATCTTCGCACACAGCGACCGCCTATTTCTTGCCCCGCCCATATTCCCAAACTTGTCAGGATTACGAATAATCCGCGCAGGACTATTTCTAGGAACCCTGAAAAAAAAGCGGTTTACACCCTCATACGCCCTAGCCCTAGCCCTAAAAAAGGGCGATTTCAGCCAGTCCATAGACCTAGAGCACAATGACCCAAAAATCCAAAAATTCCTAGGGGGCGAAACCTTCGAGATTTGCGCCCCTGACGGCTACAGCCTGTTTTGTGTAGAGGCACACCCAATAGGCTTTGCAAAGGTGCTTAAAAACAGGCTAAAAGGCAGGATTATCTAAAATCTCTCCGCAAAATAACTGCCCAAGGTTACTGAAAAATCAAGCATTTCCACACCCCCGCGCACCACAGTAAAGACGGAAACATCGCCCATAGAGCGGGTTTGCATATGTGCCGCCAAATCCTCAAAAATCTGAATTTCCACCCCGTCAATATGGGTTATAATGTCATAAAGGCGCATTCCCGCAAGATAAGCCTGTCTGTATGTTGTAATTCGGGTGACCATAAAGCCGCCATCCGGCACAATGAGCTCCTCAGGGCTAACTCCGTCATTAATCAGGCTGTAACGAAGGTCTTCAGCCATTTCTGCCGTCCATGTATTGCCGCTTATGCCCACGGTTGGGCGGGCAGCAGGCGGTGCCGTTTGGCGCATAATGCCCTCCAAAATAGGCTTTGCCACAGAGCTTGGAATGGCATACCCCATGCCCTCGGCAATTTGTTCATACACCTTTGCAGTGTTTATGCCAATGACTTCGCCAAGCATGTTAAGTAGTGGACCGCCCGAATTTCCGCGGTTTATGGCAGCATTGGTCTGCATGACATTAAGGTCCATGCCATCAACATAAATGTCAATATCTAGTGCACTTATAATGCCATTTGTGACGGAAATCCCCTCGCCCAGCGCGTTTCCAATGGCAATTACACGCTCGCCCACCTGAGACTGATTAGAATCACCAAAACGCGCCAAATTCACCGAGCGCACCCCTGCTTGGATGGCGGCACTTTTGTAAATGGCAATTACTGCCAAGTCATTATCATCATCCCGTCCAATGGGAATTGCCTGAATTTGCGGGCTGCCGTCAATAGAAATTGTCACCATAGCCGCCCCTTCAATAACGTGGGCATTTGTAGCGATATAATATCTTGACTGGGTTTCATACATTAAAATCCCTGTGCCCGCGCGGGTTCTGGCGGTTACCTGCCCCAAAAATGTCTGCATTTGCACAGTTGCCGTAATGGTCACAACGCTTGATTTTACAGAGTTTACCAGCTCAACATAGTCCCCTCTAGGGGCAAGGGCACCGTCAAACTGCCTCACCTGCCCTACAGGATTATGTACATTTTCAAAAGAAAAGTTTTCCCGCTGTGCAGAATCGTTAAGCAGGCTTGGCAAAAAATAATTGTTTGCAAGCTGAATCCCAACACCAAGCCCAAGACCCAGTAAAGGTGTGCCAATAAAAATCAAGCTAAGTAAAACAGCAACAAACCTCTTAAAACTGACATCTGCGCGCTTTTGCTTTGCCGCATCTTGGCGCATCATATCAGCAATATATCTGTCCGCCAAAGATGTACCGCAGGCGGGCGGCGGCGCGAAGTCAGCCGCTGACGACTTTCTGAAAGTATTTTTATCCATAAACTCCCTCCTATTGCTATAAAGATATTCTTTTGTGCTTGTACACTATTATAACATAACCCGCGCGAAAAAACAATTGCAAAATATTAAAAAAATATTACAAAAATTCTTGACAATTTATGTTTTTTGAAGTATCATATTAATGGGGATAAGTCTGTGGATAGTATTGTGGATTTATGTGAATTGATTGTGGATTGCAGAAAGGTTGATTTTATGGCAAAAAAACGCAGAGTTTCCAAATTCTTCTTGATGAGCGTCATCTTGGTCGGCTCTGTTGTTGCATTGCTGTTTTCACCGCTTTTTCGGATAAACCAAATTGATATAATTGGTAATAATGTTTTATCCAACAGGGAAATCATGGAAGCTTCCCGGCTGTTGGTTGGTGGTGGCATGTTTACATTCAGGGCGCGTCCGGCAGCTGCCCGCGTGGTGGAGCTGCCCTTTGCAGGGGTGGTGACCGTCTCAAGGCATCTGCCTGACAGGGTTGTTATCACTGTAGAGGAGCGCGTGCCTGTGGCAAATATCCTCCTTGGGATGACTACATATTTGATGGTCGATGCTGACGGCATGGTGCTTGAAGCAAACCGCACGCCCGCCGAGGGTCTGCCCCAAGTGACCGGGCTTGAATTCACAAATTTTGCAGTAGGACAACCTTTGCGCACCGAGCAAAATATAATTTTTTCTGACATTTTGCTGCTGTCTAGGATTTTTAATGACTATGGCTTTTTGCCTGATAGTGTTGACTTTACGAATCCAAGGGCAATTTCCATTATGTATGAGGATTTTACCATAAGTTTTGGCTCTATGGAGGACGCGGCAAAAAAGGTCAGAAATTTGGTATCAATTATTAATGAGTTGGCTTTACTTAACTTAAATACAGGCTTTGTGGACGTTAGAGATATAAATGACAATCCAAGATTTAGACTTACCAGAAATTAGTAGGGGGACGAGGGAGATGGCAAGCTATATGAAATCATTTTTAGAGAACAACTTTGAACAAAGGGCGCAAATTCGCGTCATTGGTGTAGGCGGCGGCGGAAATAACGCTGTGGACAGGATGATTGAGGACAATGTTGAAGGCATTGACTATATTGCTGTAAACACTGATGCACAGGTGCTTAAACGCTCCAAGGCAGGGCTTCGCATCCAGCTGGGCGAAAAGCTGACCTCAGGGCTTGGGGCTGGCGGCTCGCCTGATGTGGGCGCGAAAGCCGCCGAGGAGAGCAAAGATGAGATTATTTCGGCTGTTACAGGTGCGGACATGCTTTTTGTGACTGCTGGAATGGGCGGGGGCACTGGCACCGGGGCTGCCCCAGTTATTGCCAAAATCGCCAAATCTATGGATATTTTGACTGTAGGGGTGGTCACCAAGCCCTTTGTTTTTGAGGGCAAAGTGCGCATGAACAACGCCCTTAAAGGCATTGAGGAGTTAAGTCAAAATGTTGACACCCTGCTTGTAATTCCAAATGAAAAACTTTTGGCAATCATGGAAGAAGCGGCGTCATTTAAAGCGTCACTAAAAAAGGCTGACGAGGTGCTGATGCAGGGCGTGCAGGGCATTTCGGGCGTTATTTCTGATGCAGGGGTCATTAACCAAGACTTTGCTGATGTAAGCGCGATTATGCGCAATTCAGGCATTGCCCACATTGGCATTGGGCGCGCAAAGGGCAAAAACCGCGCGATGCAGGCAGCGGATGCCGCTATGAACAGCCCACTTTTGGAGACCTCCATCCGCGGCGCAAGTGCCGTTTTGGTCAACTTTACAGGGGACGAGGACCTAGGCATCCACGAAATTAACGAAGCTATGAAGCATATCTACGAAAGCACAGGCATTGAAGAAGCCAACGTAATTTTTGGCATGACAACCAGTGACGACCTTGTTGAAGAACTGGTAGTGACCGTAGTCGCCACAGGCTTTGGCAAAAACGAGGTGCGTCCGTCCTTCACCCCCACCACGCCGCCGCCCGCCACAGCACCCGACACCCCCACAGACCACACCCCAGAAGAACCGGGAGCAGCCGACGATGACGACGGTCAAATCCACCTCCCAATTTTCCTGCAAAAAAACCGCCGAGGCGGTAAATAAAATATATTAAAGCCACGGATTTCCGTGGCTTTTAGATTGTAGAAAAACCCCTACCTGTCACCCCGCGTTGCCAATGTACCGTTATAATCAAGCACAATCCTTTTGATATTAAGGGGCTTTCGCCCTGGGATTTCTATTGTCATTAGTCAGTCTCCTTAATAATTCACATATTCCAAATAAGCTTTCGTAGCATATACGTTTTAGAAACCCCAAGAGACAGTGATGCGTTTAGCATCAACAGCATTATCAACTGCCTTTCAAATTATTTATCACAAAATTGCATGAAAATACAACACACGATACATCTCTATCAGATAACTCACCCTAATTGTTACTATTTTTTATTGATGGAGCGCACTTAAAGATAAAA
>Ga0209755_10004459_pt1 | contig 16551 bp, 18 predicted proteins | sample TergutCo191P1_FD_187301 | JGI IMG/M metagenome (GOLD analysis project Ga0209755, IMG submission 187301) | Cornitermes sp. P1 segment gut microbial communities from Petit-Saut dam, French Guiana - Co191P1 (SPAdes) (version 2) | ecosystem: Host-associated > Arthropoda: Insects > Digestive system... | reverse complement strand
CTCGTCTTTTCCGACAGATGATGCTATATTCAAGATACTCTATCTGGCGATTAGAAACGCTTCAGAGAAATGGACGATGCCTATAAGAGATTGGGGGCGAGCGTTAAATCAACTCGCCATTGAGTTTGGAAATGAACGGGTTCCGTTCTTATGATATTCTGTCATTTACACATTAAATCGGACAGGCTCAAGGCGTACGCTTTACACTTCCCAGGAAAAATCAAGTTTCAGGTTTTCATTTATTTTCAATTCCTTTAGGCTCAATTTTAGGTATTTTTTTCTTCTGAGAAGATGTTAGAGCGTACTAAACCGTAAAAAGTATCTTCTCCGTCATATTCATAAATAAAGTAATCTGTCGTATTTGTGAAATAATTAACATTATTTTTCGACATAACTTATTTTCAAAAACACGTATCGTATTGTTTGTCCGAGATGTTACATAATAAAACGCTCCTTCAATGAAAATACGCTTTTTCCGCATGCGATATATCTAACCCCGCGAAATATACTGCATGTAAACGTATGACACTTTGAAAAATATGATAAATGTAATTTTTATGAAATAATTGTAATAAGTGCCCTGCGCCCACCCTACAAAAAGCAAATATGCAGCGCGTTAGCAAAAAACGCGCCGTCCTTCTTACCCCGCCCACACATCTAGCGTACCCGTACACAGCGACACTACGCAAAAACCGGTAACAGGTACACTTGCGCCTTTTCACCGCATCGAGAATGCTCCGTTCAGGCCCTAAATCCCTGCAAGCGCAGAACGCCGCAAACGCTGCTGAACTTTCCCCGGGCAACTGCTCCCAACTTTTATAGGGCAACATCGCAGCTTTTGCTTCCTCAATATTTTTATCCATGTCTGTCATTCTGTTTCCTCCGGTACTTCATTCGCCCGTTCCATTTCCGTACTAAACAATTCCCCCTGTAACTCTGTTTGCTGATCACATGCCTGCATTGAGCCGCCTTCTTTTATCCATTTTTCAATATCAGATAAACGAAAGCGGAGCATTTTGCGAATTTTGCAATACGGAATTTCACGGTTTAATATCCAACGCCTGATGGTCTGGACAGAAAACTTAATGTATTCCGCTAATTCCTCAATGGTCAAATATATTTCCACGCAAGCCTCCGCTTTTCTGTATCTCAAAAATGCGCTTATACAAACCGGAAAAAAATGTAGCTTTTATGCAAATTCAACAGATTTTGCTTTTTTTTGCTCTTTCTCCTCCATTGTTTGTTCTGTTGTTGTATAAGAAACCGAAACAACCCGCCCGTCATGCAGTTTTATGGAAACTGCTACACTGCCATACCGAAGGGAAGCTGCATTGGTCAGTAATTGGGTTACAATCTTTTCTGCTTTGGATTGGATCATGATTTCACCTTCTTTGTCTTTTCAGTGTGGTCGTCAATCCAGATATTAAGAACTTCACGCTTATACATTACCCGGCGTCCGATTTTTGTCCGTGGTATATCAAGACTGTCCAGGGTATTCCTGCAAACCCCTAAATAAATTGCGGCCTCTCTCCGGCTGAAAATATCAGGGTTATTAAAATCAGAATTCATACCTGCCTCCGGTTTGTCCGTTTTCAAAACAGCTATAACTGCCGCTATATAGAAAAAAATACGGTGTTCCGGTTCGGGATAAAATGTAACTTTTATGCAAATTTCAAGGTTTTTGGCAAAAAAAAGCCCGCCCAATAAGGGCAGGCGAAACATTGAGCCTGTTTTTTAAATTATTAACAGTTCAGCTTAAGCCGCTGTTTGGGGTTTTCCTTTATCTTCAAGCAATAATACATCTTTGGGTAACAGTTCAACAAAAGTTTCCCGCTGTATGGTTTGAATTATTTCCCTGTCCCCGACAGTTTCATGGTCTGCATAATGGTCAATCATAATATTTGTCTTATGTCCGGTTTGTGTTTTCAGCAGTTTCTTATCAAGCTTTTTGCTCATGTATGAAGTATAAAAATGCCGCCAACTATGAAAGGTATAGCCCTTTGCTTCTTCCTCTGTGAATCCTACCTGAATAAGTGCTTTCCGCATATTATCAAGAAAAACTGTTCCGTGCATTGGCATATTATTTTTATAATCAGAAAAGAAAACATAGCTTGTGGGAGATACACCCCAGGGATTATTATTTGCCAATTCAAAAAGGCTGCTCATCAATTCAGGGAAATTTACCTCTACTGTTCTTTTTTCGTTAGTCTTTGTAGTTTTTAAGTCATCTATTTTGTTCCAAGAGCAGGACACATATAAACAATCCGGTCCCAAGTCCTGAAAGCGTAAAGCCTGTATCTCCCCGCATCTCATACCTGTTACTGCTGCCAGAAGATTGGCTATTTTTGCCCTTTCATTTTTCCATGTTGCCCTGAATATTGCCGCTGCTGCCGATGGTTTTAAAATGTTTCGCTTTAATTCATCACCGGAAAAGAGTATGTGCCCTCTTGTGGGGTCAATTTCAATCATTCCCTGTGCAAATGCCCACCGGAGCGGCTTTGTCCCTGCTTTAATAATCACGTTTTTTCGTTCTGCTGATAAATCCAGCGTTCCTATGTGCTTAATAAATGAGGCTATTTCTTTTGTAGAGATTTCACCCAGAACGCGCCCATTAAAGAAAGGTTCCCAATAAAGTTTTATTGCCTGTCCCTGCTGTCTGCAATGCCGTTTATGGATTCCGTGACATTTCCGCAATTTTTCTTCAATATAAGATGATGTATCCCAATCCCAAAAGGTTTTAAGGAAAGGGATAAAATCCTGTGCCGCTTCGGTTCCTTTCACCGCAAAGCCTTTTACCCAACCTAAGCGCTTTAATTCGGCAAGAATTGCTTCGGCTTCATTTCCGGTTTTGATTTTCCGTACCATGTCTTTCATTGACAGATCATTTACCCGTATGGCCGCTTTTTTTTGCGGGATACCGTCGCGCAACCATTTGAAAGCGACTTGAATTGCCTCATCTTCGGTTTTCTTTTTGGTAGATAATGGAGGAAGGTACTTTCCGGCATCATCTTTAAAAGAAACCAGAAAACAGGGGCGGTCAGCTCTTTTGAAGATTGAAAAAGGGTATGTACTCATATGTAAACCTCTCAAGCCCGACATTGAAAACGACTTTATATGTCGTTTTATGTGTCGTTTTTAAGATTGAACATACTTTCACCCCGGAAAGGGAAGAAAAAACTCGCTAATTCCTTACAACGTAAGGAATTAGGAGTTATGGGGAGTGGAGGATTCGAACCTTCGAAGGCTGAGCCAACAGATTTACAGTCTGCCCCATTTGACCGCTCTGGAAACTCCCCGAATAAACACTGTCCGCTTTTTAAGCAGACTGGCAGAGCCGCCTCCCGGAATCGAACCGGAGACCTCATGATTACAAGTCAAGTGCTCTACCAGCTGAGCTAAGGCGGCCAATCAAACGCGCAGCCTTTTGGGCGGCTTTCATTAATATGCCAAATCATGGAAAAACTGTCAACAGAGCCAGTTCCAAAAACTGAAGTTTTTGAACAGCCTAAACTGTATTACTGGCTTTTTTTATACCCTGTTCCCTCCGGATATTGCGATAATCGCCGTTATAAAAAAAACGGTGATAGTGCCAAAAATCACCAGAGAAAGGTACCCCCCTGCCCTGAGCAGATAACGCAATTTCTTTGCCTTTAGGAAACGGCCAAGATCAAGAATCACACCGCCAAAGGAAGTAAGTGTAAGGAAAATGCCCAAAACATAGTACAGGTTCAATAGCAAAAACTGGGTTGAGTCCATGAAATCCTGAATAGTACCCGCAAAGTAAAGAAAAAGTATCAGTAGGCACATTATTAAGAGAAAAAGCACAGCCCTGTTTATCAGGATGGGAAGTATCTTTTCCTTTGAAAAACGTGTAAAAACCATGCCCTTTTCCTTGCTTGCGGGGATTACTGTATTTAGACTATTATTATAGTAGTATAGGGATTTATATCAAAGATCGACAAGAAGGAATTATGAAGAAATTTCTGTTTTTTTTATTATTTTTGGCGGTTTTGGGCGGAGCTGTCTTTTTTCTGGGTTGGGCGCAATTGACGGTTCCACCAGGCTCTTACGGCGTGATGCGTTCAAAGACACATGGGCTGGACAACCAGATAATAAGGGACGGAGAATTCCGCTGGGTTTGGTATAAACTGATTCCCACCAATGCGAATGTCTCGATTTATACAATAGAGCCGGTAAAACATTCAATACGGAGTTCAGGGAGCCTTAACTCCGGTAAAATCTACGCAAGTCTTGCCGGACTGGAAGCAGACTTTTCATGGGAAATAACCGGCGAATTGAGCTTTAACCTGCGTCCGGAAATATTGCCGGAACTCACAGATCGGGAAAAAATTCAGGATAACGACGGCTTGAGAGAAGCCGAAAAGAATATCGCCGCGAGGATTGAAGCAATTGTTCTTAATCGAATCAGGGCCTATGCGGAAGATGGCGATGAAAGAAGAATGGAATCCCTCCTCATGGCCGCTTCAATTCCGGAATTAAACCGCGAAATTGAGAGAGCTTTCCCGGAAATTGAGAACCTGAATTGCACACTCCGAACCGTTCGCTACCCGGATTTTACGCTTTACCAATCGGTCAGACTACTTTACAGGGAATACATTGAACGGCAAAACGCAATCCTGAGTCCGGGCGTCGGCGCGGAGGCTGACAGGCGTATTAATTCAAGATTGCGTATGGATGAACTTACGATGTACGGTGAGCTGTTAACAAAGTATCCCATTTTGCTTGATTACATGATTCTGGAAAAAGAAATGCTGCAGAATGAATAGGCGGCCCGCTGCGCGGCATCATTCGGCATCATATAGAATAAATCATTCCAAATAGGTAAGATTACTCATACGGGAGTTACTATATGCGAAAAGTCTGGTCTTTTTTCCTGGTATCATTGCTGCTTTTTGCAGGCACAAATCTTTTTGCCCAGGAAGAAGATGAATCTGAATATCCGGATACCGATTCCCCATGGGGTAATTTTTACACAGAACCTTATACCCGCGGAGACAAGACTTTTGTGATATCCCTGGGAGTTCTTATCCCGACTGTTTTTTTCGGTATTGAAGGCAACCATCACGGTCTTGGCCTTGGGGGAACCGGGTCTTTGGCGATAAACTATTTTGTAACTCCGCAAGTTTTCTTTGGAGGAGAACTTGGAGGAATGTTCGCGAGGACACGAGGCGGCAATATGCTCTTCATAATTCCATTCGGAATTCGCGCAGGATACCAGTTATGGTTTCGGCGTTTTGAATTGCCTGTAAGTCTTATGATCGGATTGGCGCCCCAAAGATACCTCCGTGATAAAGAATATGTCGGACCTGTTATAAAACCTGGCGCTTCACTATACTGGCGTTACAAACCGGAATGGTCATTTGGCGCGAACGCAAACTGGTGGTTTGTCCCCCAATGGCCCAAAAACGGGCAGAATACATACGGCAATTTTTTGGAGCTGACCCTGTCGGCCAGATATCATTTTTAGGTGAAACGCGGGATGAAGAAAACTTTTATAAATGGTTTTATATTGCTGTTTGTCATGATGATACTGTCATGCAATCAGGACTCGATTTTTTACGATCTTTCCATTGAACCGGAACCAAAGGATCCGCTCATTCCCGGGACTCCGACAAATATGATCCTTGTAAAAAACCAGCTTTTCGTTGGTACCAGGATGAGTTCGAAAATTTTCCGTTACAGCAATGTCAGCGGAAATCCCCAATGGAGTAATCTTTCCCTGCCCCAGGGATCTCTCGGTGATCTGGCTACGGATGGGAACTATCTTTACGTATTATATTTCCCTCAGGGTGAGCCTTTGAGATCCTCCTCAATAAAAAGGTTTGATCCCGCTACAGGTATCTGGGATCTGGAATTTACCGCTCCGAGTTATTCCATACAGAGCATTTTCGGCGCGGGCGGCATCATTTTTGCCGGCGGGCAATTCCTTTCAAATTACAGAAGCTTCGCTGTTTTCTCGCTTGATGTGGCTTCATCATCCATGACTAATATCAAATACGGGACAGCCCTTCTTACCGGAGCCGCGAGAGATTCCGGCGGAACAATTTACCTTGCAACGGCAGGAAGCGGTATATTTGAATTGACATCAGGTAATACGGAAGCCGTTACTGTCAGCGGTACAGCCGGAATAATTTTTTCCGGAATGATTGAAACCGGAGGCGCTATCGTTGCTGTGAGCAACAGTGGGAGCATTTTCACCGGCACTTCCGGAACATTCACCAGTTTTTCAACAGGGTCAAATTATACAGGCGCCTTGTCTATATGGCGTGATCGCACCAGCCAAAATAGGTCTTCTTTACTGCTCATGGGTGTCAGAGGCAGAGGTACGACCGATAAACATGGCTATCAGGAAATGGTACTTGATAACGGGCGGCCGTCCTCCAAAATAAAATTGCCGGGGGATGAAAACCCTACCAGCGTAACAAACAAAGCCAAATACGATGCCAGCTTGGGAGTACACCCTGTAGAGACAATTTTACAGGTTCCTGACTCATCATTGGGCGGTCCCATTGATTATAACAGGTTCTCAGGGGATCCGCTGTGGGAACCTCCCATCTTTGCCGGCACACCCAAAAGCGGACTATGGTCATACCGGAACGGCGAATGGAATGCCGAAGATTAAGACCTTCCGGCCGTGAATGAACTTTTCGGTTCCTCCGGAACTTCCGGGGAAGAAAGTCCTCTTGCGGACCGCATGCGGCCCAGGGTTCTGGACGATATAATCGGCCAGGATCACATAGTAGGACCAGGCCGCCTTTTAAGACGCGCCATACAGGCGGACAGGCTTTCCTCGGTGATATTTTACGGACCTCCGGGTACCGGCAAAACCAGCCTGGCCAGGGTAATAGCAAACACAACCCGCAGTGTTTTTGAAAGCCTCAACGCCGTTTTAACCGGAATCAAAGACATCCGCGCGGTTATTGACAGTGCGGATGAAAGGCGCAGACTCTACAGCAAAAGAACCATTCTCTTTGTGGATGAGGTACACCGCTGGAACAAGGCCCAGCAGGACGCGCTGCTTCCATGGGTAGAAAACGGGACTGTGATCCTGATAGGTGCAACCACCGAAAACCCTTTTTTTGAGGTCAACCGCGCTCTTGTGAGCCGCAGCCGTATATTCCAGCTGAAATCCCTTGAGCCGGGAGATTTGATGAAAGCGGCCACTCGTGTCCTTTCTGATGAGGAGCGTGGTTACGGCAAATGGAAGGTATGCTTTGAGGAAGGGGCTTTGGAGCACCTTGTTGAAGTTGCCGGAGGCGATGCCAGAAGCCTTCTTAACGCGCTGGAACTGGCTATTGAAACAAGCCCCTCGTCAAGGGAAGGCACGTCCGGCTGGCCTCCTCCGCAAGGCGCGGAAATCCGGGTCAGCCTTGAGGCCGCGGAAGAAAGCATACAGCGCAGGGCATTGCTCTACGATCGGGACGGGGATTACCATTACGACACAATCAGCGCTTTTATCAAGAGCGTCCGCGGCAGCGACCCTGACGCGTCTCTCTACTGGCTGGCAAAGATGGTCCGCGCCGGAGAAGACCCTGCTTTTATCTTTCGCAGAATGATAATACTGGCAATGGAAGATGTGGGAATGGCTGATCCTTCTGCCATTTCGACCGTGATCTCCTGCGCGGAAGCGTTTGACCGCATAGGTTTTCCCGAAGGAAATTTCGCCCTTTCCGAAGCCTGTCTGCGTCTTGCCACAGCCCCCAAATCCAACACCGCCATGGCCTTTTTTGACGCGCTGAAAGAAGTAGAAAAAGAAGACGCCGAAATACCGGGTCCGCTTCGAGACGCGAACCGCGACGCGGAAAGCTTTGGACACGGTGAGGGTTATATTTACCCTCATGCGTATCGTGAACACTGGGCAGCCCAGCAATACCTCCCTTCTTCACTTCGGGGAAGGGTTTTTTACACCCCCTCGTCTGTGGGTTTTGAGGGAACCATACGGGACGAGGTTCTGCGTAAACGTGAGATTCAGGCGGCTGTTATTCTCGGGGATGCCAGAACTGAGTCAGGCGCCAGAGCTGAAAGCGGCGAAGTCCTCACCTGGTCGGCTGCATCCAAAGGCAGGGAAGGCTGGTTCAAGCGGCTTGAATCAAACAGAAGCTCTCTGCTCATAGCCGACAGGGATCGTATTTTTGGTCAGATAAATATTTCCAGGCATCAACGGGTGCTTGTTGCGACCGCAAATGACGGCCTCCTCCTCTGGGAAAGCCTACGGCGAGTTCCCGAAGGGTTAGCGGCGGCTTTGGTGGACAGCGAAAGCGCCAGGGAAGCCTTATTAACGGTTTCCGCCGCCCTGAAGGAATCCGAGACGTTTGAGCGTCCTTTGGTCGCGGTTTTTCCGGGCGCTTCACTCCCCTCTCAGGATGAAACGGAAGAGTTTTTCTCGTGCCAGGTTTTCGATCATATATTGGCCAGGGAGCCTTGGAGGCGTACAGGATCGGCGGTTTTTGACGATTTCGCAAATGCGGCGTATAAACTTCTTGATACTCTTGGGGATATTTCGATTTTGCAGAGCCCTCCCCGGCTTGGGGAGCGGCTTTCCAGGGTTCTGAAAGAAGAATGCGAGGTACTTTCGAGCCTTCCTGAGAAGCTTTCTCTGGCTGAAGATGACTTTTTTGAAAAAAACTCCTCCGATAAAGCAGAAAGATGGGCCTGGAAACCCGAAACCCTGGAGGAAAGCTATAAAAAAGCCGGTTTTGAGGTAAATTTTACGGTATTCGATCTATGTGAAGAACGGCTTATTACAGAAAAAGACATTTTATTCTGGTTTGACAGGGAAAAATCCGTTTGGGGTTCTTTTATCAGCAATGCCCTGGGAGAAAAGGATTTTTCAGAAATACGTAGCCAATTGGAAAAACGTGCCAGGGAAGGTCCCGTAAAGTGGAAGTGGAAAAGTATTTTGCTAAAAGGTACAAAAAAATGTTAAGAAAAATTTTAAAAGAAAAAAATAAATAAAAGCTAAAGTTCTTTTGTTAAAAAGCCGAAAATTAGAGGGGAATGATGTTGTATTATGGCTACCTGTAGTCCGCGGCTAAAAGGTAACTAAAAATAATGTTCATTCTGCGCGGGCAAGGATGCCTGCGATGACAATCAAGGAGGATGAGTATGATCATCAACCACAATCTTTCCGCTATGTTTGCGGATCGATCCCTCAAAGTTACCCAAGTCAGCATGACAAAAGAAATGGAGAAGCTTTCATCCGGCCTCAGGATAAACCGTGCCGGTGATGACGCTTCAGGGCTTGCGGTATCGGAAAAAATGCGCAGTCAAATCCGTGGTTTGAATCAGGCTTCAGCAAACGCTGCCAATGGTATTTCCTTTATACAGGTTACCGAAGGTTATCTTCAGGAGACACAGGATATCATTCAGCGCATCAGGGAGCTTGCTGTTCAGGCCTCAAACGGTATTTATACTGCCGAGGACCGAATGTACATCCAGATTGAAGTATCCGCTCTTGTTGCCGAAGTTGACCGCATAGCGAGTCATGCCCAATTTAACGGTATGAATCTGCTTACAGGCCGCTTTGCCAGGCTGGAAGGACAAAACACTGCTACCGCTTCCATGTGGTTCCATATCGGCGCCAACATGGATCAAAGGTCTCAGGTTTTCATTGGCACTATGACTGCCAGTGGTTTGGGTATCCGCAATGTCGGAGACGATAGTTTTATTACCCTTGAAACCATGGATGAGGCCAACAAGTCAATTGGCGTATTGGATCACGCCTTGAAGATCATCAACAAGCAGAGAGCTGATCTTGGCGCGTATCAAAACAGGCTGGAACATGTAGTCCGCGGTCTTGATATTGGCGCTGAAAATCTGCAGGCCTCGGAAGCCCGTATAAGGGATACCAATATGGCCAATCAGATGGTAAGCTATACCAGAGATCAGATCCTGTCACAGGCAGGAACCGCTATGCTGGCCCAGGCGAATCAGAGGGCAGCTTCGGTCTTGCAGCTTCTTAGATAATGTTGTATAGTAAGATGTTGTACAGTAAGTAAGGAATGGGAGAGCTTTTACCGGTTCTCCCTTATCCAATGATCTTTGACAAACACCCTTCCTGCCATCGTACGGCGGTTCGGAACGATTATTACCTGATTTCTGATTATATAGGGAATTTGTGATAATCGTTTCGTATCGCTTCGAAAAGACCAAGAATTTAGGCGCGAACCAGTTCTTGTTCAATTTGTTTGTACGATGCGATCCGGGCTAAGGAAAGCCCGGCTATCACGGCTCAAGGAGGGTTATTATGATTATTAATCACAACATGAGTGCAATGTATGCCAATCGTCAGCTTGGTCTTACCCAGTTTGATATGGCAAAGGACATTGAGAAGCTCAGTTCTGGTCAGCGGATCAACCGTGCCGGTGATGACGCTTCCGGACTCGCGGTTTCCGAAAAATTAAGGAGCCAGATCCGGGGACTTAATCAGGCGGAACGGAACATTCAGAACGGTGTGTCGTTTATTCAGGTAACTGAAGGATACCTTCAGGAAACCCAGGATATACTGCATCGTATCAGGGAACTGTCCGTCCAGTCAGCAAACGGTATATATACCGACGAGGACAGGATGCAGATTCAGGTGGAAGTTTCCCAGTTGGTAGACGAAGTAAACCGTATAGCGAGCCATGCTCAGTTTAACGGTATGAATCTATTAACAGGTTCTTTTGCTCAGAATTCGGCGGTTAATAGGGTAATGCAGCTGCAAGTTGGCGCCAATATGGACCAAAATGAGCGGCTCTTTATCGGTACAATGACCGCTACAGCCCTGGGATTACAAACCATGGAAGGTCAGGAAGGCAAAATTTCGATTACGGCCCCAGACCTTGCCAATCAAGCGATCGGAACAGTGGACGCTGCTTTAAAGCTGATTTCCAAACAAAGAGCCGATCTTGGCGCTTACCAGAACCGTTTTGAAATGGCTGCAGAGGGTGTTGCCATAGCAGCAGAAAATCTTCAGGCTGCGGAATCACGCATCCGTGATGCTAATATGGCTTCAGAAATGGTTAATTACACCAGGGACGCTATTTTGTCCCAGGCAGGAATTGCCATGCTGTCCCAGGCCAATATAAGGAATCAGACGGCGCTTCAGCTTCTTAGTTAACATTAATTCATTTTGCGCTAAAAGAGACTTCTGGACGTTGTCTTTTACGGCGAGGGACTTAATAATCCGGAGGAAGTATTTTTTCGGATTATTGGTTCAAGGACAGGGGAGATCGCGCCCTACCCTGTCTTTTTTTAAAAAAAAGCCTGTCATGGATCGACGGGATTTTAATACATAACATACACACATGGAGGTGTAGTATGAATATGCAAATAACAGCTGTTCCCATTGGAGGCATGGTTTCGCCGCCGGTGGAGTTTCAGGAGAAAAGACACCCCCTCCCGATAGAGAAAAAAAGCTCTTCGGAAGGCGAGGAAGTCAAACCGCAGAGCAAGGGAAATGCTCCTGCCCCCGAAATGAAGCAGACAACCTCCGATCTTGAGCAGATCAGTCTTGCTTTTAACAGAAGGTTGAAATTTGTCGTTGATCAGGATTCCAGGGAAATTATCATCAAAGTAATTGATAATGAAACCGATAAAGTGATTAAGGTGCTTCCTCCCGAAGAGTTGCAGCGCCTTCACAGCCGCATAAAAGAGACAATCGGTTTCTTGTTTGACGCGAGAGTGTAAGATTCCTGGTTGCGCCTTTGTTTCGGGAGGATGCCGGAAAAATTCAGGGAGGAGGCCGGTAGGTTATGTCTGACATATATATTCCCGGTGTAAGAAGCCGCTTAAACAGCGAAAAAATCGTTGAAGATCTCATGAAACTCGAGCGCGTTCCCATACAGCGCGCCGAGCAGACAATAGTGCGTTATGAGACCGAACGTGCCTATTGGCAGGATGTCGCAGTGCGCACTACTGCCCTCAGGGAAAGCGCCAGACAGCTTTTTTCTTTTCAGAATCCCTTCAATGAGCGTTCGATAAATTCAAGCGATGAATCCATTATTACCGGTACCGCAACAAGAGAATCCTCCGAGCAGCTGCTCAACTTTACGGTAAAACAATTAGCCCAGGCAGACCGCTTGCTTTCAAAACCCGTGGAAGAAAACTTTCAGGTTGAAAGCGGTAACTATACTTTTACTATAGGAAAGGATGAAATCACCTTTGATTTCAGAGGCGGAACGCTCAAGGAATTTTCCGATACCCTTAATCGCAGAAACCAGGGTAAAATACAGTCCAGTCTGATAGCGGTAAGAAGCGGGACAAGATCACTGCTCATCGAATCCAAAATACCCGGAGAAGATAACCGCCTTGTATTTTCAGGCGCTTCATTGGCCTTGGGTGAGAAGATCGGCATGGTAAGCGCGGTTTACGATGATAACAATACCCTTGTTGATGTAAAACCCCTGAATGCCGTATCGAGCGCGAAAGACGCTGTATTATCCATGGAAGGGATAGAGATTTACCGCTCCGGCAATGAAATTGATGATTTGATACCCGGAGTTACCATTTCTCTGAAAGGTGTTTCTGATAGACCGGTTACACTGCAGGTTGAGCCGAATACGGAATCCATTAAAGACAGCATTATAACCATGGTTGGCAACTATAACCGTCTTATGGCGGAGCTGAATATACTTACCCGGAACGACAGCACCGTAATTAACGAGCTGACCTATCTGACCAGGGAAGAAAAAGACGCATACAGTGAAAGGCTTGGAGCGTTTTCCGGCGATTCCACCCTGATGCAAATACGGAATGGTCTTCTGCGTATTGTTACATCGCCCCATGATACATCAGACGAATATGATCTGTCCCTGCTCGCGCAAATTGGAATAAGTACCGATATTCGCATGGGCGGCGGAGTAGACGCTTCCCGTCTCAGAGGCTATCTGGATATCGACCCGAAGGTACTTGATTCGGCAATCGCATCCAATCTCCCCGCGATAAAGCAGCTCTTCGCTTATGATTCAACAGGAGATCTTCTTGCCGATTCCGGAGTGGCCTACTCTATCGATCGCCTGGTGAGGCCCTATGTTGAAACCGGCGGGCTTTTTGCCCAAAAAACAAGTACAATGAGCTCGCGTATAGATCAGGAAAAACGGCGTATAGAAACTCTAGATCGCCAGCTTTTGGCTAAAGAAGCTGATTTGAAAAAACAGTACAGCATGATGGAAGGAGCTTATGCCCGTATGGAGCAGATGTCATCTTCTTTTGACAGGTTCCAGCAGCAAAACAGCCCAAGATAGTACGGATGAACATATTTATTAACGAAAAGCCGGCGGAAATAACTCTTGACACCGAAAAGACTCTTGGCGATGTATTGTCCGGTATAGAGCAATGGATCGCGTCTACCGGAAACCGCATTCAAAGAATTTCAATAAACGACAGAGATATTCCCGGGGATGAACTGGAAAAAGTCTTTCCCTTAGAAATAAACGAAATCGCGAAGCTGGATGTCTTTATAAGTTCCTGGAGGGAACTTGCGGCGGAAGCTCTTACGGATCTTTATGAGACCTGTCTTCTTTACGGAAAAGCGGCATTTGAAGAACGCTCGCAAATTATCGCTGACTGGAAGAATTGTTCGGCGGCTCGTTTTTTGGCTTCAGATATTACCGATCTTTATAATCTTGCGCTCCGTACACTTACCGGAGAAGGTCTTCCGCTCTCCGATTTTACCTTTCTCATTGAGGAACGCCTCAGGGAAACTACCGATCCGGTTAAGGAAATCTCAAGCCTGGAGAACCAGGTCAGAATTATCGCCGACAGGATGGGAGAATTCCCTCTGGATATGCAAACCGGAAAGGATCAGCGGGCCTCCGAGACGGTGCAGCTATTTTCCGGGATTGGAGAAAAACTCTTCCGTATTTTTTTCATCTACAAATCGGAAGGACTCTTGCAGGATACTTTTGAAGTTGACGGGCTTCCTGTACGAACTTTTATTGACGATTTTATTGCGGCCCTGAAAGAGCTTTCCACCGCATACGAAAACCGGGATACCGTATTGGCCGGGGATATCGCTGAATATGAACTCGCTCCCAGACTATTAAGAATTTATTCTGCCCTGAAAAATATCACCATATCGGACTTGCCTGTTTTATCAACACCTTGATAATCCGATAATAATAATAGAGGTTTTTACGGATGTTTTTTGGGTTAAGTACGATGATGCGTTTTTCCCTTCTCCAGATTAGGTCTTTCAGAGATTTCAATCCCGCTGAATATACGATCGTTGCGGTCTCTGCCGGAATACTCCTTATCCTGGCATTGCTTATTCATATCATCCGTATTAACACCCCCGTTGACCGCAAAAAGAGAAAAATGGGTGCAGGCCGAAGATACTTCACGGCATTTACCCTGCGCCGGGTAGCGAAAGCTTACGACCTGAACAGGGAACAGACCAGGCTTTTGGAGCAGGTGTTCCGTAACGACTCGGTGGCTGATCCGGAAAGAGTCATGAAGATCCCTGACCTTCTGGACAGGCATTTCATGCATGCTTTCAAAGCTATTGAAAAAAATTCGGCTACTGATGAAGAAGCGCAAATACATCTATATAAACTCTTTGCCCTGCGATATGCCATTGATGCAGCTCCTGATCCTGATGCCATATCCTTTAATCCGTCCGAAAATACTCCTGCTATTTTAACAAACGGCAAAGAGACTTTTCCCGTAAAGATTATCAGATCCCAGGGTCACGATGTTATAACGGATATTCCCAAGAATATTTTGGGGTCTCCCATAAGGTTCAACGCCAGAACGCCGGTTACCCTTTTATTTTTCTCCAAATCCTCCAGCGGTTATTCTGTTAACGGTCATGTTATCGGAGCGGTGAACACGGATTTTGGAGCGGGATTGCATATTACCCATTCAGGGAAAAAGAAACCTCTTGCCCAAAGAAAATACCGGCGAAGGCAAACCGACATGAAATGCGAGTTTTTCTTTGTTACTATACAGGAAACCGGGAAAGGGCGGAGAAAAGAAACCAAACTTGTTGTGGAAACAAAAAAGTTTTTGGGTAATCTTATGGATATATCCGTGGGAGGCTGTTCAATAAAAACGCAGATACCTATTCCTGTAAGCTCGCGCCTCAAGATCAAGATTGATTATGATAACAATCACATAATTAACGCTTTGGGACTGGTGCTCAGAAGCAATCGCTCAAATAGGGGAACCATCCTGCATATTAAATTCCTGAAAGTACCCGCAAAAGCTTATGTTGCGATAAGTACATTAGCTTTTGGTTTTGGCGATGATTAAGATGCAATGTTTTTTTTATCAGGCAATTGACGTGATATATATAATGGAATATAATTATAGTGATTTTTACATGATACCGGTTATACAAAGGTAATATATGCGAGTTATTGAAATTAAAAACATGACCAGAAAGGAATTCCCCATATATTATAGGCGGTTTTATGCCGGTATAGCAGTTATGGAACTCGTTAATAAACCGGTTGAAATACCATTAGATTTCCAGATAGAACACAAACCTACGGGCAGTACGGAAATAACATTATCATTGCTCCAGGCTGTAGATTATCCCCTTATACCTCTCCAAAAGGAACTTAAAAAATTTATTGGCGACCTTGATTCAAACAGAAAGCTTCCTGACTAACAAAGACCAGCCTGATCTTCCCGCTATCATAATCAGTTCCTCGGAAGATGATACTTTTGCTCTTGGAAAAAAAATTGCCGCTTTACTTGAAAAAGGCAGCGTAGTCGCTTTGAAAGGACCTTTGGGAGCCGGCAAAACCTGTTTTACAAAAGGAATTGCCAGAGGTTTAGGCATAGAAGAGGAAATCACCAGCCCAACTTACACAATAATTTCCGAATATGAAAGCGCTGTCCCGTTTTACCATATTGACGCGTACCGCTTAAGAGGCGATGACGATTTTTATGCCATAGGAGGTGATGAAATAGTCTATGGCGGCGGTATTTCCGTAATAGAATGGAGTGAGCGTATTCCGCGTTTTATACCAGCCGGCGCATTATTAATAGATTTTGAGATAATTGGCGATAATAAAAGGCGTATTCAGATTTGCAGGGGAAACAAGTGAATATTTTGGCCATAGACTCTGCCGGCGAGGTTTTATCGGCTGCGTTGGCGGTTGGAGAAGATGTTTGGTATATGGAAACTGACTCCGGGGGAAGGCATTCCGAGCTGCTTATTGAATGTGCCGATAGTCTCTGTAAAAGCGCCGGAATCAGTCCCCATGATTTGGGTATGGCGCTTTGCATGAAAGGACCAGGTTCTTTCACCGGCCTGCGAATAGGTTATTCCACTGTCAAGGGGCTGGCTCTCGCCCTCGGAATACCTTTCACCGCAATCCCCACTCTGGATTGCCTTGCTTTCCCCCTGTCAGTTTGGCCCGGGCTTGTATTGCCTTCCATGGACGCCAAAAAGGGCTGTTTTTTTGCCGCACTTTACCGTGCGGGTGAACGACTTACCGGGTATTTGGACGCCTCCCCGGAAACACTCGCGAAGGAGATTTTAAAAGCCGGGTTTTCCGTGCAGGAACCTCTGGTTTTAACCGGATCCGGGGCAAAGAT
>Ga0209755_10004458_pt1 | contig 16552 bp, 19 predicted proteins | sample TergutCo191P1_FD_187301 | JGI IMG/M metagenome (GOLD analysis project Ga0209755, IMG submission 187301) | Cornitermes sp. P1 segment gut microbial communities from Petit-Saut dam, French Guiana - Co191P1 (SPAdes) (version 2) | ecosystem: Host-associated > Arthropoda: Insects > Digestive system... | reverse complement strand
TGTGCCGCCAATTTCTGTGTACGAAATATCGCGGGATGATGCGTTTTTCCGCGCAATTGCGGCTTTTGGCTTAATGGTTTTTGCCACACTTCGTTTAGCCATAGGCTTCACCTCCGGCATCCCCATGATTGCTCAAAAGGGGGAATAAAGCAAGTTGATAACGCTGGATTTCCGGGGTTTTTACGTTAATAATCTCCGTTTTCTATGTCGCGCTTTATCGCGCCTTTTATTATGTCAAGCAAGGTGAAATTCCCCACGTAATTTGAAACAACTTCATATGTAGTAGTGCCGATTTTTGTATGTACCACATCTTCCGGCAGCAAATTTTCTTGGTTTTCCTGCATAGACACTCACCTCAAACCCAGTCTATGCTTGCCTTGCTTGTATACATCACTGCATCGTTTGTCCTTTTTTCTCGATAAGAAAACCCACTGACAAGGGATTGCATCAGTGGGTGATGATTGAATATTTTCAGCCTTCCTTTATGTTGCCATTATATCCTCCAGCGAAAACAGCAAGACATTTGAATGCTCGGCGGCATATGCCACCAACGGCGGCGCAAAGCCGGATTTGGAAAAAAGCGCGAAGTATCTTTTACCCGGCACTTGAAATGTTGCCGCTTTTTCTTGCAATTGCACCAATATTCCCATATCTACCGGCGTATTGCTATATTTGCATTCGCCAAACAAGTAATCCTCACCTTCGGCATCGGCGGCAACGATGTCAATTTCGGTATTTTGCTTCCACCATCTGCCCATTTTCATGATGCGTAAAGGGAACGCTCCGGCGACACTTCTTTTCCTGAGAAACCATTGACAGACATCTTCAAATGTATGGGACGCAAAGTGTGATAAATGCGGTTTAACGGCGTGATTGAGAACAGTCGCAGCTTCCCCGGCTTCAATTTCACTAAGGTAGGGAAACACAAAGCGAAACCAAAATCGGAAAAAATTATCGGTTATGCGGTACAGTCCCCGAGTGGAAATGGCCTGTTCCTTCAGCGGCGCGAGAACGGGAAATTCCCGCATTAATATATGAAGTTCAATCAAATTTCTCAGGTATACGTTAATTTTCGTTTTCTCAATTTGTGTTTTGGTGAAAATGTCGTTCAGTTTCGTATTTCCCATCGCCACGGCATTGATAATCGTGTTGTACATAGCCGGCTCGCGCAATTCCTGACGGATGAGAAATTCCACCTCGTTATAAAGCACCGTTCCCCTTGTCAGCGTGTTTTTCAAAATATTTTCGTCTAATGACCGATTCTGGTCAAACTGCTGTAAATAATACGGAATTCCCCCCAGTATGGAGTATGCCAGCAGTTTATCTTCCGCAGAATAGTCCGGGAAAAATTGTACGGCATCATCGAAGGGCAATGCACCCATCTTGTAAATGCCCGTTGCGCGGCCATATAACGGTGTCTTTTCAGACAGAATTTTCTTTTCGATAAACTCCATCGCAGAGCCGCACAGCACCAACATAATTTCCTCGTGGCGCAGTTTATGATCCCACAACGCTTGCAAAACAGAGGGGATGGATGTATTGCCCTTGCACATATAGGGAAATTCGTCTATGACCACCAGCTTTTTTTTGCCGGGAAGCTCCAGCAGACCTTCGAAGGCATCCTCCCAATTCGCAAACTTGCTGATATACCGCGATGCCGTGCCGCCCAGTTCCAGCGTCCGTTTTGAAAACGCCTCCAATTGCTCTGTGTCGGATACCTCGCGGCAAGTGAAAAACATATGGGGCTTGCCTTCACAAAAGCGTGCGAGAAATTCGGTTTTGCCAATTCTGCGGCGGCCATACAGCACCACCAATTGCCCACCGGGTGTGTTGTAGCGTTCGTTAAAAAAGTCCAACTCCTGTTTGCGACCGACAAACACAAAACCACCTCGCAAAAATATAATCACGATTTATATAATCGTGATTATAAAATAACATATAAGTCTGAGATTTGCAATTATTTTAGTGGAAATTCTTCCCGCAACTCTTCTCTCTGTGAATCTGTTAGTTCGAGTGTATCTGCAACATATTGAAAATCATATCCACCTTTAATAAATCTTCTTGCGCCTTCAAGATACCCTCTTTCATGGGCAATTTCCATTTCATCTTCAATGGTGCATTGCCAATCCAAGTAGCTTACGCGCTTTACTTCTATAATCTTGGATGCCCCCCTGTCCTCGCTTATTGGACTATGAACAGGCGCGATTGTGAGATATTGTCTTTCTCCGTTATTTCAACTTTTCTGCCGCGCAATTTGGCGGCAAAAGCCTCCGGCAAATTTAATGTATCTGCATTCATAATTACAGCTTCCAATTTGCACAACTCCTTATGTTTGCTCGGATAATTATTCCCAACTGCTCCAAATATCCGGTTGGTAGCCGATGGTCGCTTTCTTCCCGTTTCGCACAATGGGCGTTTTGAAAATATTCGGATTTTCCAGCAAGCGTTCTTCGATGTCGTTTTTGTCGCCAATGTGTGCGATATACTGTGCTTCATATTCCTTCGATTTTTCGTCAATCAGTGCATCCATTCCGCCAACAGCCGATTTTACGCTTTGATACTCGCCCTTGCTCAAGCCGAATTTAACGATATCGACAAGCTGGTATTTTATGCGCCGCTCCTTAAAAAATCGCTCTGCTTTTTTGGTATCAAAGCACTTGGATTTGCCGAAAATTTGAATGTTCATTACCCGCACCTTTTCCCGAAAATAGTAATTTGTTCCCATGAATTTCAAAACCGTTGCCGTACTTTTAATAGTTTCTATCGCTAGTCCGTTGCGTTCGCAGATTAGGGAAAGATCAGAGAAACTTTAAAGAAAATCAGAGAAATATCAGAGAAAATAAATTTTTCGCCTAGTTTCTCTAATCATCAGAGAAAACCCCTAATGGGACATTTCCCACAAGTATAATGAAGCCACCGAGCCGTAAGGCGCGTACCGTTTTGCGTATCGCGCAAATTTATCTTTCGGGAGTTCCTTCAGTCCATATAAATTCATCATACCTCGGCGTATTGCCAAATCGCCATAACTGACCACGTTGGGGCGCATCAGTGAGAAAATCAGCAACATTTCTGCCGTCCAAATACCAATCCCTTTTATGGCTGTGAGCGTGGATATTATTTCTGCATCATTTTTATCGGGGAGTTCATCGAAATTTATGGCTTTACTGACTGCGGCTTCGGCAATGGCCTTGATGTATCCGGCCTTTCGCATAGACATTCCGCAGGCTTGAATTTCCTCCAGCGAAAGGGCATGGATTCGACGGGCATCTGTTCCGCAAAGGGCATCCAATCTCCCGCAAACGGTGACCGCCGCTTTGTTGGAAATCTGCTGGCCGACAATGCTTTCCACGAGAGCGGCAAACAAATCCGGATTTATTCTGCGCCGGATTATTCCCATGCGGTCAATCGCCGCACCCAGCTTTTTATCCTTCTTGCGGAGGTGCGCCAGCTCCGTTTCGCCGTATTCAAAATAATGCTCCATTATTTTTTCACCGCCGCCATCACAATCAACGCCAAATCATCATTCACATCATCAGTTAAAAATTGCACATCATCACCTATTTCCGGCATATTGTCCCGCGACCACTCTGCCCACGGCATCCATATTTCCTTCGGATTTCCATGTCATAACAAGCGGTGACGGTGGCAATCCCCGTCTTTTCCCATAAATGCCGCCACCAATCCTTGCTGTGGAATGAAAACAGCTCGCCAATTTCCTCTGGATAAGCCTCGGACAACGCGCCGCACCAGTATTTTTTCATCGTTTCGGGATAGCCGTTGGGAAACTCCCGCGCCAACCCCGGAACAACAATCCCAAATTGCCCGCCCGGTTTTACCAGCCGCGAAAATGTGCATGGAAAATACATCTCATCTGCACCATAATAATGGTAGCTGTCGATGGAAATGGCTACATCAAAGAATCCGTTGGCATAAGGTAAATCGTGCGCTTCGGCATGAATCGGATACACCTTGTCGGCAACGCCAGCCGCCTCAAACCGCCGCAGATTTTCCGTTGCAGGTATCCACAAGTCGTTGGCAAACACGGTCACGCCATATTCCTTCGCCAAGAAAACGCTGGTCAGTCCTTTGCCACATCCCATATCCAAGACTTTCATGTCGGGTTTCAAATTAAGTTGTTGACACAACTCTTCCAGCAACCACAGCGGATTCGGCCCCATCCAATTTTCGGAAATCCAGTTTGGGTCGTATTTATCGGTTTTGGGGTAATGCTTCATTGCCTACGCCTCCCTGCTTGCTCATGCGCTTAATTGCTTCGCCATGTTTGGAAAACCAACAGCCGAAAACATCCTCTGCCCACTTTTTCACGGATGCTTCGTGTTCTTCTTGCGTTGTTACTTTCAACACATCAACAACTGTTATTGTACCATTCGGCACAGGCGGTTCTAACCATTCGAACGCCGGATTTCCTCGCAGTATCTTGCTTATCAACTTAGTGGCATCGCGTCCACGCAACTTCATTACAAGTACGGCATACAGGCTAATCAAATGAACATTTACCGATTGTATGGACTGCCGCTCCGGTTGCTCCGCCCTGGCCATCCCCTTCGGGGACTGCTCGGGCAAGCATCCCGGATGTTGAATCGCGTAAGTGTCAACCGTAAGCCTGTGGGTGTGTTCAGGATAATTGTATTCGCCATATTCTTTGGCTAAAATTTCTGTATACAGATTCCAACAACCCTGCGATGCGCCGATGTATTTGTGTGGCTTGCCCTCGATATCTTCCACCAACGCGCCACACCCATAGCATTTAATCATTTCTCGGCTCCTTTAGTGGATATAGCTGTATAGGTTAACTTGCCACCGATGCGTTCCGATTTCATTAATTCAATCTGCGACACTGTTTCGCCAAAGGGGTTTATCTGCCGCGGTTGGGTTTTAGTGGTAATTTCGCGTCCAAGCGTGATGTGAGGGCTGTATTTTCGTTCTTCGCATATAAATCCATTGGCACTTAATCCGGCAGTTAAATTTCTGTGCAATTCCTGCAACACTCTATTCTCACGAACACCAGCCCACCATATATCTCCAACATTGCGCTTGAATCGCCCTATGCGGTCAATTTCCAAATCGAACGGTGAAAATGAAACACTATCCATAACAGCTTTTGTGACGGCGGTCTGCTTTGCATCACACTCCCCAAGAAATGCGAGAGTTAAATGTAAATTTTCCGGCAGGGTGAACCTTCCTCGACTGGATGCCTCGCGCAGTTCATCGCACAAAGCAAGAAGCTCGCGCTTCGTTTCTCTATTGAAATTGATGGCAAAAAATAGCCGCACTACCCAAACACCTCCACCGCCGCAACAAGCCGTAGCATATCTTCGTCAACTTTATCGCGTCCGTATGCGTCAATAAAACGCTCTCGGTAATCATGGGTGTGTAAGTTGAAGAAACGTGACCATGTAGCCCAAAACACATCAATATGTTTATCGCCTACACCTGCATTATCTAGGTCGATGAACCCAGCAAACTTCCAATTATTCAAAATAATATTAGGCAAGCAATAATCACCGTGAAGCAAGGTGTCGTTTTGCAACAAATGACTATGATCATCCACCACCGCCCATGCTTCTTCTGCGCTTGCATATCCGAAGCTGTCGGGGAAATCGTCTTTGTTGTATGCATCCATGCGCTTGTTCTCTTCAGCTTTGGCAAGATACCACTTCGTATGGTTTTGAACCGGGCAATCCGCAAAATTCATCGAATGCAAAAGTAAAAGCCGTTCTGCAAGGGTATCGCACAACCTCTTTGGCTGTTCGAGATATTTCTGCGATATGCAATCATCTCCGTGGATTTTTTCGGTTAAAAGCCAGTCATCTGCGGCAGACACGTAAGAAATAGCATTTGCCGATAAACCCTTACTGTGAAAATATTCCATCATGGTGGCTTCGCGCTCCAACTTGCCTTTTGGCGCGGACTTCAAGAAATAGCCGCTATCCTTGTCAATGAAAATTACCCGTGCTTCCGGTGAACAACTGCTGTCGTAAATCTTGCCACAAGATAACAACGGGTGCATTTCGCAGGGATAAATTGAAATATCTATTTTAATAGGCTTTAACTCCATCTCAGATTGTCACCACCTTAATCACCAGCAAGCGCGGATTATCTTCATCCCATATGGTCGGGAAAACTTCAATAGGCTTAAAACCCTGCGCTAAATAAAAGAATCGCGTTTTTTCGTAGTTTTTACTTTCCTGCGACTCAGGCAAAGTTTTGACCGTGAAAATTCGATGTTATTTTTACGACAAACTTGCTCACATGCAGTCACAAACTGCCTTCCTATACCACAGCGATGATATTCACTCAAAATGCCCATCACACATATTTCCGAAGCATACTGTGCGTGCGGTTATAATGTTACGAAGCCGTGTGCGGCATCATTGGTATATGCGGCAATGAACAGAAGGTTTTTTACTTGCTGCACATTATCAATTATGCTTACCACAACGTTAAACCAGTTCGCCAAAGACCTCAAAATTGGATTGTAAAAGTCTGACTTTTCGTTTGCATCATTAACTTCCATAATTCGAACCATACTGTAATTCCCTTACCTGACTTTCTCAACGAGCTTCCATACATCGGTATAAGGATTGGTCGCAACGCAAGCAAAGTCGTTGATACCGATGCCTTCATGATGCTTCCTCAGCTTTTTTGCATTGCTTATTGCTTCATCCATCCTACCTGTTAATTCGCCAAAGTAATTTTTCGTTTTGTTGTAACCGGACAAATTTGCGCTGAGTTTTTGCTCTACTGATTTATAAGTGGGCATATTGCTTGTGGAATAGGCGAAGTGTAATAGATACCAAAGTTCAAAGCATGGGTTCGACAAGACGATTTGAAATCCATGTTTGTGTGCTTGTTTTTCAAATTCTTTCAACTGCTGGTTTTTAAATATCTCGTTATGTGGCGTATTCGGATCTGCATCTACATCAGATACACACCAGACATCACATACGCTTTCTACACCATTGCTTTCAAGAAGCCCTTTTTTAATTAGGTCTTGATAATTTTTACCGCTACTCACCACTTTAACATGAAAAAGTTTATCCCGTGACTTAAAATTTCTGAAATAGATGGGTTCGGTTTTAGCACCATCGCATACAACAATAATCACAGGTTTTGTTGGTGTGACGCGTACCCTCCGACCAGATTCACGCTTACTCATCATGCCCACCTCCAATAAATGGTATGGCACCGTATATTCCCAGAAGGTAACTCTTTTCTATGTCAACAATTTCATCGCTGGAATCCTTATTTGCCTCAAACTCGCAAAGTGAGTAAATGTCAGAAACGCCAGTTTTATGATCTTTCTTTGCAAACCAAATTTGGTCACGCCGAAATAGGTCTAAGTCAAGAAGATTGGTGTCGTGGGTCGTGAATATTAACTGTGAATTCATGAAGTTATCCTTAACATCATGGAAAAGGCTGACGATATGACTTGCTAGCAGGGGATGCAGTGATTTATTTATTTCATCGGCTATGAAAATTTCACCCTGCTGCATTTTTTCTATGACTGCCAATGCAATTGCAAAGAATGCTTGTGTGCCGGAAGATTCCTCTTTGAAAAAGCTAAACGAAACCTCGGACTGTGTGCCATCATGGTTTATCACCTTTTGTGTCGAGTTTATTCTGTCCTGTAACTTCTCGAAATCCTCGCGATCAATTATATTTTGAGGTGCTTGAATATTTGAAATACGTACGTCTATTTCTTTTACCCACTCCACAGCCTTGTTCCAATTTAAAAGAGCATTTTCTCCGCCAGTTCCAAAATATTCACGCTGAGAAATACTCGGGAGGGGGTCTGAAGTATAAATATAAAGATAGGCAAAAAACGTATATATTCCTGTAAATTTTTCTCCGTTTAATAACGCCGCTGTTGGCATATATAATTGATTAGTTGTGTCAAATTGGCGTATTTCTATAAATTTTTCGTCTGCGTCATATACATAACGCCCGTCAATCAGCGTTCGAGTGAAAATATTATTCGATTCGTCTTGGTCATCGTGGAAAATGTGCAAATATTCCTCTATGACTGTCTTGCGTGTTGCGGCAAATCCATATGCGTACTTTACACCATCGTTATAAAAGATTATATCGAATCTGCTGGGTTTATCTGCACACAATGGGTCTAATTTAAAGGATATTACATCAATGGGGTCTTTCGGCCTTTTTGAATGGGCAAAGTAAACAAATTCGCCCATAAAACTCATGGCTTTTAACAAATTGCTCTTTCCCGATGCATTTGCTCCATAAATAACAGCTGATTTTAGCAAACGCTTACCGTTCGGCAAGGTGGCTACATTAGCATCATCGTGTATGGTGTCATCCGAGGCCACCATGCTAAATGTAACCTTATCTTTGAAAGAAAGATAATTTTCTACACTGAATTCTACCAGCATCATTTCACGCTCCTTATGATCTTTCTTTTAACTAATACCTTTCGAATATCGACAGTATTTTATTGTTGTCTACTTCTTAATGAAGATAAAATAACCTACCGAAGGCTCATCAAGATAAATCAAATTTCAAAATGCTCTCTATCATCACTTATTGAACTCCCCCATTTTCCCCGATTGATAACCACTACATGGGAATCACTGTTAAGATAACGAAGAATATCCTTAAATGTACAATCAAAGTGTTGCCGCGAATAAGAACTATTACAATCGAGGGTGTGTTAGCATACCATTTATAGGATATTTCTTACAGTCGTTAAGAAGAGATAACTTCTCATACATGCTTAAGTCATTTGTGTCGTAAAAAATGAATTCGCTGTAGCGCAAGTGAATCACCTCTGGTCGTCCAACTTATAATTAGCGACATTATTGCCACCATACCAAAGTCCATTTTTCACTGGTGACAGCCAACACAACTTCGTACCCCATGACAGAACACTTCATGTATTACGTTAACGAGGCATAGTCCCTCTCAAATACCGCTTTCTGTCAGCACAGACACCACATCCGACGTTATGCTGATGTAGGTGCAGTGGACTTTTTGTGTGGATGGTTAGTTCTTTTCTTAAAAACTTCGATTCTCTTCATTCCTTACCCAATCAATAAATAAATTGTTTTTAAGAATGGATGAATTTGACAAATCCGAATCATATTCAGTTTTGCTTACTCCTCTGGGCTGATTTTCTTCAAACCGTGGCACATTTTCTGCCTTATAAACATGAAGATGCCGATCTGTATAAGTCGAATCAAATCGGATATTGTCTAACTCAACGTGGTCGAAACTCTTTATAAAGTCTTCGATGTAAATGAGGGTTTCAAAGTTATTCGATGCAATTACGCGAACATCCTGCACTAAGTCAAACAATGAATTTCCTTTGTCGTCTGCTCGAAGCATTATTGAAATAACGCAAATATCATACAGATCAGATAGCAATTGCTCGTGCTTAAAGTGATGAACGCGAGTATCTTTTGTCGTTGATTTTACCTCTATCTTTTTTTGTGAGGACACAGAAAAATCAAATTTCATCTTTTCTCTTTTTTGCCAAAAATCGCTAAGGTTTACTCCCATCTGATTAAAATATTTTATGGCATACAATTCACCGTAAAACCCTTGCAATTCTACTAAACTTGCCTTATTTGCACTGGCGAACAAATTCGTTAGTAAAGTAAACAACTCATACATTCGTTTTGGTGAAGTATCTTCAGTATCATGAATAAAAGCCAGCGTTAAACGAATAAATGCGATTAATTCATCTTTATCACTACTCGTACAAGTTAATACATTCATTATTTTTTCAGTATAAGCATTATTAACAGTAAAACGGCAGGATGCGTTAAACCAAAAAATAAGTTTTTTCGTTTTTTGGAGTGAAGGTCTTAACTGGGTATTTTGTGAAGCGGCTGAAAATATGAAATTGCCGTCCATATCCTTACCGTAATATATATCTTTTTCCGGGAATCCAAGTTTAATCAGCGAAAAGTTAGCACCTTGTGGATTTTGCATAACTAGTATAGTTTCAAATATGCTTTCAACAGATATCATTAAATGACCTCCTATAATTGGCCGATTATTTTGCCCATTTTATCAGTATACTCCAGCGGAATATACAACGCAAAAGCGGGAGCATAATAATCCATTTCCGGTATGTTTCTAGCTTTTACCATGTGAATTTGCAATTGCATAACATGTGACCGATTCGGCATAATCATCGCACCATCCCCGGGATAATAGGTAGGACTATTACGATTTGGGTTATGACCGGAAAATAGTTGGTTTATTTGCCCATCTTCACGAAGTGTTCTTGTTTCTCCAATTCCATCTCGCATCCATATAACATCAATCTCGGGTCTTATACTCGCTTTTATAAGCACATCATTAATTTTTCTGAAGAAGTTAACGTCTACATAACTCTTCGATGGATAGGTAAGAAGATAAAGAAGATTCTCACAAAGAATAAAAAAGTTAAGTCCCTTTATAATTTTATGTTTATTTATCCCGTTAAAGTCACGCAACTCTATCTGATCTTCCCATTCTGACTTTAATGTATTTATTGTAAATATATTACGATTAACAGCATCCAAATCAAATAAGAGATAATTTTGCTTTGACCACTCGGAAAAATTAAATCTCTCAGCCCTTGCTACGTTTTTACGAGTCAATTCTAATCGCTTGCTGGCTAAAATAAAGATGCGGGGAATGTCTTTGAACAATAAACCTTTGGCTTGAGCTCTCTCAATGGAATCCCATAAATCGTCCTCATGTTCATAAATTGACGAAAAATCCTCTTTTATTGTTTGCGTAGTATAGACACGACAAACATCAATAAAGGATTTTTTGTATCCAAACCACCGAGCTCTCTGCTCCGTGTTGTCCACATTTGCTTTCCCCTTAGCGCGACGCATAATATATGTAACAGCTAGTCCTTTGATTGTTATTCCGCGCTCTACCATATTACCTCCTACAAAAATATTGTAACGGTAAAGTTTGGCGTTATTGCTGGCATCCTCGTCACTGTTACAAAGGTGAGGTGGTGAACATTTTTTAACGGCTTTTATTACATACGGATATAATTCATCATATCGAGGCAACATGACTCCATCATTAACAAAATCTTCGTAACTTCTCCTCAACAAATCGTTAAAATACGTAAAACTAATATCATTTATGCCTTCGGAAATTTCGTTAGCTTTTCCACGCCAATCATTTATTACATCCGTTACTTTGCTAATAACCAGTCTGTGGTCATATTTTTTTTGGCTTGGATGAATCAACATTGCATGATTTTTAACATCTCCACGGTATGCCCGTAAAGCTCCGCCAACAAAAAAAGTGGCCAGGGCATCATAAAATGATTCTGGTACGCCTTCTTCGTCAAGCAGGGTCGATTCATTTTCTGGTATAATTTTAATAAGCGTGTCTTGATTCTCTCCATGAAATTCATGAAGTCCGCAATACTCATCTCCTGGATATACTAGATGTCCAAAATCAGGTGAAAGCATATCCCAAGTTGGAATAAGAATGTTTGCTTGCGGTGTCGCAGTTATGGACAAGAAACAGTGCCTTTTAAGTTTTTCTTTCAACTTATTTACTGCGCCATATGTTGTGCTCATTTCCTTTTTACTGGCACGAGTATTGAGTGTAGCTTGGTCACCTTCGTCATCGATTATAAGCGTTGCAGCATTGCTTAAAAAAGGGTCGTTAAAAATGTCCGTGATCATATTAATATGGTTATGCCTCTTAAGCCCAACAACAATGACTTTTCTTCCTTCCGAAATAAAGTGCCGTATTGTTTGGGAGGTCAAGAGTGATTTGTTTTTTCGGGTATTTAGAATTGCTAATTTCTCTGTAGTTGTAACCCCTTGGTAGTATCCCTCTATGCGTTGTACGTTTTGATCAAGCAAATTATTCTTTGTGCCTCCTAGAATTATATTTACCGCATATCCATTATCAAAGGATAATGCCGTTAACGCAATAAAATTAGAGGTCTTGCCGCTCTGCACTTTTCCAATGATAATACCTGTTTTACTGTTAGGACTGGGATCATTCGGATTAGGACATTGACTAAGAATGTCCACAGCGTTACCAAAAATTGTATCGACTGCATCTTGAGGAATATCGTCAGCCATCAATTGATCTGCTATTTTTTCCTTAAAATAGCCACCACACTCAATGCACCAAGGATAAGCGTTTTTTTCAACAATGTTCATAGTTATGCTCTGATTCATCTCGCTGTCCCTCCGTTTACCAGTTGCTCCAAAATCGCGTTCATGCGGCGTCGAATAGTGCTAGGCTCAATTCGTCCATTATGTGCAGTTAGCAATGAATCGATTTCGGCAAGTGCCATAGCAATAACCAATTTTGTCATCACAGCGAGAAAATCCTTGTTCTCGTTAAATGGCTTAAAAAAAGCATGTTTGAGATTGATTGTTATTTGGAAATTATCAGTTTCTTTCCTTGCGACATTCACCCACACACCCATCGCGTTGGTCAGATCAAAATGAATTTCAAAAACATAATTTTTGTCATTATATCTAAACGGCATTATGAAATTCTCTGCACCAACAATTTTTATCGCTGAATCGTTCGATTCTGCGGGCTCTTCACCTGTTATATTTTCCTCTTGCTTTATAATAGAATTATCAATTTCAGTCGTTTCATGCAAGGGATCTTCCGATTGAATCACTTCGACCGGAGTCGCACTCACTTCGGAAATAACCCCGGCTCGTTCGAAATCATTAATTGTTTGATTTACAACATTATTTGTATCGGCTTGTTGCCGCGCACGATAAGCATCTGCTTTTTGTTTATATTCTTTACACAAGGGAAGCAGTTTTTCGATAAAGAGTTCTTCTATTCCACTAGTATGCCAGTCAAAATCATCTTTTGCTTGAGTTACAGGCCAGTTATCCATGTGCAGTTCGCCAAAAAGACGTTGATATGCAAAAGAGTTTGGTTCACCAAAAAGTTCTCTTGGTCGGTAATTTTTGTCTGGCCCTCCAATAATTACTCGTCCTCGACGCATAAGAGTAAATCCCGCATCGCGTAAACTTCCTGGATCTCTAAGTGCAATAAATCCATAACATGATAATTCTAACTCATCGTGTGGAATAGTAAATGAAACATTCTTCTTCCAGGTGCGCACTTCACCGTTAGCAAGGGTTTCTTCCAAGAGAGTAGGCTTTTTATATACCAGTTCGTTTTCTCCGTATATGATGGATATGTCACCACTACGAATGTCTTGTCTATAGATACTGCTTAACAAATCTTTTACCTTTCCAATAGTTCTAGCCCCAGTGATTTTTTTGTTTAAGTTTTCTATTTTAACAATCGTATAGTGTTCTTCAGCAGATGACTCGAAAATGTCCAAGTCAACCTCATCATCTTTGTATATTGAAAGCCTGTCTACATCTACAGTAGCACTATAGCCGTATTCAGAGCCTAATTGTGTTGAATGCACGCTCCATTTAGAACCAAACCAACAGGCGGCTACTTTTAATCCCATGCCAAACTCATTTCTCCCAGTAGTGTTAACAGGAGGCTTGTCTAGTTGAATTGCCCGTTCAAAGTCGTCTAGTTCCATTCCATATGCATTATCTGTAATTGTTATTGAGTCGCTCCCATCTGTTTTTGAATCATATACTATGGAGATTTGCAATTTGCCAAATCCGATTAAAGACTTTAATTCCTCCTTATGCTCAAAATAGCTTTGAGTCGAATTATCAACAAATTCAGCGATAGCCGTCCAAGGCTGATAGCTCAACCTTTTGTAGGTGGCATAGACACCTGATGTTGGCCTGACTGTGATTTTACTTTTCGGCATTGGTGTCCCAGCCTTTCTTTGCAAATTTAAATAATTTTGATGCGAGTATTTTCAAAATTCGAACATTTACAGAATTGCCGAGTTGTTGATAAATCTGGTTGTCACTACCTAAAAATTTAAAGGTTTTATGAAAATTTTGCAAGTTAGCAGCCTCGCGTGGCGTGATATATCGAAATCGTTCTTTTTCCTTATCCCATATTATTGGAGTATTAACCATTGCAACCAAAGATGGATAATATGTGGGACGTTTAATGCGAATTCCTGACTGCCGTATTTGTATAATAGAATTTCGTATATCTTCAACGTCAGTTCCGCAATTCCACTCGAATTTTTGATAAAGTTTTATTCTGCTGCACATATCGTGACGAAAAAGCCAATCATCAATGTAATCTTTATTTTTTTCATATAGCATTCGATTATTGTCTACAAAACGCTTCTTCCAATTAGGCATATCATCATAACCAATTTTCTTTTTAAACCATGTATATCGCTTATATTTATTCCCGAAACTATTGATCCAGATTGGGAATCCAATAGTTCCTATTTTTGTGGCAATACGAAACTCTTCCCATGCCCAAATCATTTCAGATTCTTCCTTACTAATAAGATATTTGTCAGGAACATTTGATTCCAAGATTTTGAGTGCATCTCCCATTTTGCAATCATTTTTCCCCTTAATCGTTTGCAATTTTAAATCTGACAAATGTATGTATCCATTAGCCAATATTTCAATATTTCGAATATCTTTTCGCACACCAAGAATATATACACGCTCGCGTATTTGTGGCAAACCGAAATTATGAGGAGAAAGAATTACCGGCTCTTCAGTAATGCAAAAATTTCGCATCATCAACTCTTTTTTGATTATGTCCCAATTTTCAGTTTTATCGGCAAGATTGCGGACATTTTCCAAAATCAAAAATTTTGCTTCAGGATGGGCATCAAGTATGTCCAAAATAACATAAAACAAATTTCCACGTTGTTCATCATTAAATCCTTTCTGCGCACCAGCTTTACTAAAGGGTTGACACGGAAAACCTGCGCATAGTACATCAAATGATGGGATGTCGATTGGATTTATTAAGCGAACATCTCCACGCACATCTGATTTCTTGAAATTCAATTTATACGTATCAACGCATGCTTGGTTAATTTCGGAAGACATAACGCACTCTCCGCCAAGATAACGCATAGCTTGATGAAATCCGCCAACGCCAGCAAATAGGTCTATAAATTTAAACTTATATGGCTTCATGCACTCACATCACCTTACTTGTCATTGTAATTATTGCTCACCCATTTTCAAAGGCAAAATCTCCACAATATCCTCTATGTCGCAGTTTAACACGCGGCATATCCTAACCAACACATCCATCTGCATATTTTGTGACCTGTTCAATTTCGACATCGTGCTTGCGCTTAGTTTGGCGGCAGACTGCAGTTCACGCTTCTTCATATCTCTGTCAATCAATAATTTCCATAATTTTTTGTAGCTTACACCCATGAAGGAATCCTCCAAACTACTCATTAACGATTATATGTTCATCATAACACAAGCCAGTCGTAAAAACAATGAATTTCCTCGATAACGCGATAATTTATTAAATGATGAAACTAACAAATAAGACCCCTCATACGGAATGCAAAAAAAAAGAGCTTATGCTCGTGTCGCTGTAGGAGCAACAGCCCCTATTATGGGACTGCGCTGTGAGTATATGGTTTGCGCTCTGTGCTACTCGGCGTATTCGCCCCGTTTGAATGTCCAGTCGGTAATGTCGCTCAATTTTTCCACGATGTACCCGGCATTTTCGACCGTTCCCCAGGTGACATCCTCCGGTGAAACTTGCATGTGGTCATCGACATGGGCTTGGAGTTCGCCCAGCAAGGCTTGTGTCTCCGATATTTTTGCCATGAATTCGCTTAACGCTTTTTCGTTACTCATTGGCATCCGCTCCCGTCTTAATTTTTCCAGGGGTTTGCGCTCCCTCACAAACTCATGTTACCGTAGCCTTTGCGCCAAAGCCAGTGGATATTCATTCCGCTTGGGGAAATTCCGAACTATCCGGTTCGGCATAAACTCGCCATAAGTCCTCGAAGGTGAACAACCCTGATAAATACATTTCTCGCTCTAATATGGTTATACTCAAGCTCCGTCCGGTGGCTTTTTCTGTTATGGTAATTGGCCGCCATGTTGTGTGTTCATTCATCGCCCCCACGCTCCCCGGTAAGGATGAAAGTGGCGTATGCCTTGCGGTCGGTTTCGATGAAGTCAACAAGTTCGTATAGGTCATGGTCAAATGCGTATCGTTGTACCGCTGTGGTGTCCAGCATATTGCATTGGCCTCCGGTGCGGACTTCCATAATTTGCTCAAAAATGGTGTCGGTTATTTTACGCATTAACCTTCACCTCGCCTTCAACTTCGGCTGTGTCGGCGTTTATGTCACCCACGTTCACGCCTTCGGCCTCCGGCTGGGTATCAGTCGGGGTCTCATCCGTAGGGGCTCCTCCTACGGTATTGTCGGGCTTTTCTGCGGCATCTTCAGTGGGTTGTGGCTCGGTAGCGGCCTCCTCGACCGCTTTTTCGTTTTGGAAATACCGCCAAGCGGCATTATGTGAAGCTTCACATAATTCCGCTTATGCAAAGCAAGTTATTATGCAAAGTAAAGTAAGCAAAGACAGAAAAATAGATGATTCACAATAGAATCACTCAACATAATCCTTAAAATATAATTGGGCGCACAAGTGCGTCACATTATTTT
>Ga0209755_10004457_pt1 | contig 16553 bp, 7 predicted proteins | sample TergutCo191P1_FD_187301 | JGI IMG/M metagenome (GOLD analysis project Ga0209755, IMG submission 187301) | Cornitermes sp. P1 segment gut microbial communities from Petit-Saut dam, French Guiana - Co191P1 (SPAdes) (version 2) | ecosystem: Host-associated > Arthropoda: Insects > Digestive system >... | reverse complement strand
GCCTCCGGTTTTCCGAGCAATAAGCCAAATCCACTTAGATCCGTGTCGCCATCCCATGTACTTTTTTCCATGTCCACACAACCGCCGTCCGTAAACGCAACCCCTTCGTCCACAAGGTATTGCTTGCGCAAGGACGCATACTCACCGCCGGCGATGGAGCCATCCTTCATGACGACACGCCACCACGGCAAACCCTCCGGACAATAACGCATGGCATAACCGACCAGACGCGCACCGCGCGGACGACCCAACATATGTGCAATCTGCCCATAAGTCGTCACCATCCCATAGGGGACTTTTGCCACGATCTCATACACAGCCTTATAAAATTCACTCTGTACAGCCATACTCCTCGTAAACTCCTCTCCGTTACGTCCGCTGTTGGCAGACATCCAACTCCGCTACGTTATTCGTCGTCTCACCCCACAAACGTTGTTTGCGGGGACCCCAAAGTGCAAAATCCTCTCCGTTACGTCCGCTGTTGGCAGACATCCACTCCGCTGCGTTACTCGTCGTCTCACCCCACAAACGTTGTTTGCGGGGACCCCAAAGTGCAAAATCCTCTCCGTTACGTCCGCCACGTTATTCGTCGTTTTTTTATAAACATTACTTGTGGGGAAACACCAAGCATATCACTAAAATCATACCATCCAATGCTAAGCCGGGGAGCGGAGCGTACTTCTACCTTGGATGACTTTGTCATCCTTGTGCGTAGGAGCATTGGAGCTCGCGAGCGATTTTCTCGCGAGTGAACACCGCGACGGAGCAAATGTACCGACGCTAGACCGGCGATAATATGCATCAATTCAAACTTAACAATAAATTTTATAAACTACCCACGCAAAACATTTTTTATTTCTCCAAATTCCTCCGCGCAGCAGACAACATCAATTTAATCCGGTTAAGCTGATTAACCTCACTCGCGCCGGGATCATAATCCACCGCAACAATATTGGAATCCGGATAATCATTGTGCAGTGCCTTAATGATGCCCTTGCCGGTCACATGATTGGGCAAACACGCAAAAGGTTGCGCGCACACAATATTTTTAACACCGGTATTGATAAGCTCCACCATTTCTGCGGTTAAAAACCACCCTTCTCCGGTCATGTTCCCCAAAGACACAATCGGCTCGGCAAGTTTTCCCATCTCATCAATGGCAAGCGGCGAATGAAACCGCTCTGATTTATCCAGCGCACGGCGCATATGACGGCGATAATATTCAATCAAGCGAATCGCAAAATTCCCCGTCACGCGTGCTTTGCGGCTGCCGCCCAAATAACGTTCTTTAAAATTCACATTGTATGCAGAATATAAAATAAAATCCAACAAATCCGGCACGACCGCTTCCGCACCTTCAGCTTCTAACAGTGCCACAATGTCATTGTTTGCGGTGGGGTGATATTTTACAAGAATTTCACCAACAACGCCTACACGCGGCAATGCAATGTCTTTCAGCGGCAAGGTATCAAAAGCATGCACAATTTGCATAACATTCTTCTTAAACGCGCCACGCTTTGTTTGGCGCACCGCTTGCTTGCATACGGCGTTCCAGTGGTCATACAGCGCATTGGCAGAACCGGACTCCAGTTCATACGGACGCGTACGGTACAATACACGCGAAAGCAGGTCACCATAGACCAGTGCCTGCATCGCCTTACTCATCATGCGCGGTGTGTATTTAAGGCCCGGATTTTTTTCAAGCCCGCCGGCAGATAAGGACACCACCGGAATATGGCTCATGCCCGCTCGCGCCAATGCCTTGCGGATAAATGCAATATAATTGGACGCACGGCAACCACCGCCGGTTTGTGACATAAAAATACTGGTATTGTGTATATCGTAGTCTCCGGAGAACAATGCATTCATGACTTGCCCCACCACGATGAGCGCAGGATAACAAGCATCATTGTTGACATATTTTAATCCTGTTTCAATACACTCTTTATCAATGCCCGGCATCACCGCCAGACGATACCCCTCGGAGTTAAATGCTTCGCTTAAAATTTCAAAATGTATCGGCGCCATCTGTGGACAAATGATCGTATGATTGGCCTTCATGTCCTTGGTAAAGACGGCACGCGGCTTGCGTGGTGTGGGTGTACGGTTTAAAATACCGCGTTCACGGCGTTTGCTGAGTGCCGCAAAGAGTGAACGGATACGAATGCGCGCTGAACCCAAATTGGAGACTTCATCAATTTTTAACAGCGTGAAAATTTTTCCAGCATTTTCCAAAACTTCTTGAATTTCATCCGCCGTCACCGCATCCAGTCCGCAGCCAAAAGAATTTAATTGAATCAATTCAACATCCGCTTGCTCACGAACCCAAAAAGCCGCAGCATACAGCCGCGAATGGTATGCCCACTGATCACGTACCCCAAGCGGACGTTCAATGTTGCCCAAATGCGCCACTGCGTCTTCGCTCAAAACAGGGATGCCGTATCCGGTAATGAGTTCCGGGATGCCATGGTGAATTTCAGGATCCATGTGATAAGGCCGTCCGGCCAGTACCACCGCAGACAAATGATGCTGCTCAATAAATTTAATGGCATCCTCACCCATTTTTTGTACATCCAAACGGTATTGCGCCTGCGCTTTTAATGCTTTTTGAACGGCATTTTTTACATCTTTTGCCGGAATGTCTTTAAATTCTTCGGCCAAACGTGCTTCAAGCGAAACCGGATCGTTTAAATTAAAAAACGGATTGTGAAAACGCACATGGTGTTCGGCGATTTCTTCTACATTGTTTTTTATATTTTCAGGATAAGACGTTACGATGGGACAATTAAAGCATTGATCCGCACCTTCCGTGGTGTTCATCTCGTAAGGAATGCTGGGGTAAAAAATATATTTTGCGCCGGCATGAATCAGCGCAACAATATGTCCATGCGCCAGTTTTGCCGGATAACATTCAGACTCACTGGGAATCGATTCAATCCCCAGTTCATACACTGCACGCGAAGAACGCGGCGAGAGCATGACATGATACCCAAGTTCCGTGAAAAAGGTATGCCACAGCGGATAATTTTCATACATGTTCATTACACGCAGCAAACCGACAATACCGCGCGGAGCGGCATCAACAGGCAGTGATGCATAACCAAAGACGCGGTCGTATTTTTGCTGATATAAATTCGGCACTTCCGATTTTGCGGTCATTTTTCCCAACCCGCGCTCACAGCGGTTGCCCGAAATAAAACGCTTCACCACCGTATCCTTGTTGGTATGCAAATCCGCAGAGGCATGGGCATCAAACGGCTCTTTGTCTGCGGTGGTTTTGTGTAAATCATCCGGTGTTTCGCTTGATTCAAAACGATTCACCGTCAAAAGGCATGCATTTTCACAGAGTTTACAGCGGTTGTGGGATGTTTTTATTTTCAGTGATGCCAACTGTTGTTCATCTAATAATGTTGTGTCAAATTGCGGACGATAACGTTCGCGTGCCAACAATGCCGCACCAAACGCACCCATAAGCCCCGCAATATCCGGACGAATCGCATCACGCTCGCTCACCATCTCAAAGGCACGCAAAACAGCATCATTATAGAATGTACCGCCTTGCACAACAATGCGCTTGCCCATTTGCTTGGGATCGGTGATCTTAATGACTTTTTGAAGGGCATTCTTTATGACGGAGTATGCAAGCCCGGCAGAAATGTCTGCCACCGAGGCACCCTCTTTTTGTGCCTGTTTCACGCGCGAATTCATAAATACCGTGCAGCGCGAACCCAAATCAACTGGATTTTGTGCAAACAAACTCTGTTGTGCAAATTCATGAATCGGCAAATTCAGCGACCTCGCAAAGGTTTCAAGGAACGAACCGCATCCGGCGGAACAAGCTTCATTGAGCAGAACATTGTCAATGATGCCGTTTTTGATGCGAATGCACTTCATGTCTTGGCCGCCAATGTCAAGGATAAAATCCACATCAGGATCAAAAAATGCCGCCGCATAATAATGCGCCACAGTTTCAATTTCACCCATGTCCGCACCCAGTGCCGATTGCATCAAACCTTCGCCGTAACCGGTCACGCAAGAATATTTAATGTGCGCCGTACTTGGCAGCAGCGCATAGATTTCTTTAAGCGCACGCTGTGCCACATTCACAGGATTGCCTTCATTGGATTCATAAAATGTGTGCAACACTTCGCCTGCACTGCCAATCAGTACCGCTTTCGTGGTGGTCGAACCGGCATCCAGTCCAAAAAAGCAATCGCCTTGATAATCCGCAAGTAGCGATTTGGGTACAACATAGGCATCATGGCGCTGCTGAAAAATTTTATAATCATCATCCGATGTAAAAAGTGCCGGCAAGCGTGTAATTTCAAAAGGCAGTTCCTGTGCTCCGCGCAAATTTTGAATCAGTGTCTTAATATCCATGTCTGCACCCTCATTTTGAGCGCGCAGTGCAGCGCCAATGGCGGCAAACAGATGTCCCTCTTTGGGTGCAACAATCTTCTCATCCGTGAGTTTTAATACATCCACAAAACGCGCACGCAGCTCTGATAAGAAGTGTAAAGGGCCACCCAAAAACGCAATGTTGCCGCGAATGGGCTTGCCGCATGCCAATCCCGAAATGATTTGGCTGACAATCGCTTGAAATATTGATGCCGCAAGGTCCGGTCTGGCGGTACCCTCATTGATGAGCGGTTGCAAATCCGATTTTGCAAACACACCACAGCGTGCGGCGATGGGATAAATAATTTGATGTTTTTTTGCCAGTTCATTCAGACCACCGGCATCAGTGTCTAAGAGTGTCGCCATTTGGTCAATAAACGAGCCGGTTCCACCGGCACAAATGCCGTTCATGCGCTGTTCAATGGTATTGCCAAAATAAATAATTTTTGCATCTTCACCGCCGATTTCAATCGCAACATCGGTCTGCGGTGCAAACAACGTAATGGAATCTGAAACCGCGATGACTTCTTGTACAAAAGGCACACCCACCCAATTTGCAAGCGACAATCCGCCGGAGCCGGTGATCATGGCTTTAAATGAAAAATCCCCCATCATCTGCTGCACGGCACAGGCCATTTCCGTCAATGTTTCTTTTATGTTCGAGTGATGCCGCTGATAACGTTCAAACACCGTTTGGTTTTCTTCGTTTATCACAACCAACTTAATGGTCGTCGAACCGATGTCAATACCCAATCTATATAACTGCACAAAACACCTCAATATTATGTTTTTGTAAAATCATCTTGCATTATATCAATAAATAACACGAAATTGAATGTTTTTTGTGAAAATTACTTGCGTGTTTTTGCATCATTTGGTACACTAACTGTTGCTTGGGAATAAGATATGTCCTTGAGCATGGTGTACCACCAATAAAGTGATGCATCAAAAACTGAATAAAAACATTAATTGGGGGCATTGGCGCAGCTGGGAGCGCGCTTGAATGGCATTCAAGAGGTCAGCGGTTCGATCCCGCTATGCTCCACTTCACACTTTAATAAACGAACACATTATTATGTATTTGTTAATAGCTTGTTCGGTCTTGTGCTTGACGTTGAAACTACCCGAAAACAATCAAGCGACAAGAAAGATTAAAGTAAAGAGAAAACAAATAAAGCCCGCTTTGTCTTTATAATTATAAGACTTGGCGGGCTTTTATTTGGTCATGTGGTTGCTATATGTGGGTACTTCTTTTTGAAGAGTTGCCGTAAAAGCTTAATGACATACTTAAACATTCACACGGCAGTACGTTATAATATGCAGTGTGAATGTTCAATGGATGGATGGTGATTAAAACGACTACACATGATATTATTTTTAAAATGCTTGAGGAAAACAATGGATTTATAACCTCTGCACAAGTTACAAAAGCAGGGATTCAAAGACGTGTCATTAGTAAACTTGTTACAGATGGAACAATTGATTATGTTATGCGTGGCATATATGCACTGCCCACTGCATGGGAAGACGAAATGTACTTTTTGTAATATCGGTATTCAAAAGGTATTTTCTCAAACGAAACGGCACTCTTTTTACATGAACTAACCGATAGAACTCCGCAGTCATATACTTTGACAGTACCACATAAATATCATGCACCAAAAATGAAAAAAGAAAATGTCAAAATCAAGTTTGCAACAGAAAAAATATATAACTTGGGCATTATAGAAATGCCATCCCCCCTCGGCAACCCTATCCGTGTTTATGATAAAGAACGGACACTATGCGATATTGTAAAAGGCAATAACACCTGTGATATTCAATTGGTTAATGGGGCAATGAAAATTTACGCCTCTTCTGCCGACAAAGACATGGCAAAATTATTTGATTATGCAGAGCGCTTACGAGTGAAAGCAAAGATACTAAGGTACATGGAGGTACTGCTGTGATTACCAATAACCCTATGCAGTTAAAGGCATTCATCAAAAAGAAAGCAGAAGAAAATCGCATCAGATAGAGTTTGATTATGCTTCGGATATTAGTTTTGATGATGTCTGTGATTCTGTTTTGACTGTTATGGATATGGCTTTTGGCAGTGCGGTGTAATTTTGTGGCTTCGGGACAAATTGGCCCGAAGTGTTCAAAACACAAATTTTATATGGAACTGCTCATAACTTCGTGTTACAATAACTAAGATTATGATTTTTAGGGGCGATGTGATTATGCTTATAAACAATGACGATTATTTTCAAATACTGGAAAATGTAAAAGCACAAATACAAAATGCCCAATACAAAGCTGTTTTGGGTGCTAACCGTGAGTTGATTTTGCTATACTGGAATATCGGCAAAGTAATAATCGAAAACAGCGTATGGGGCAATAAATTCATTGACAATCTTGCTCGGGATATAAAATTGGATTTTCCAAACGCCAAGGGTTACTCTGTGCGAAACTTAAAATATATGCGCAAATTTGCGGAGTTTGTTTCAGACGAGGAAATTGTGCCAACACTGTCGGCACAATTATCATGGTCGCACAATCGACATCTTTTAGACAAAACAAAAACCCTTGATGAGTATATGTGGTATGCGCGTCAAATTATAGAAAATGGTTGGTCGTTATCCTCTTTGGAATACCATACAGACACAAAAACATATACTCGCCAAGTGACTTCCGATAAAGCAGAAAACTATAAAAAGCGTTTACCCGAACCGTTAAGTATTCATGCAATCGAAACCCTTAAAAACCCTTATGTTTTTGACTTTGTAGAGCAACGTGACGGTATCATAGAACGAGAAATAGAGAATGAGCTTGTTGCCAATATCGCAAAAACGATTATGGAACTTGGAACAGGATTTGCTTTTGTGGGCAACCAATATCGAATAGAAGTTAGCGACACAGATTATTATATCGACTTGCTTTTTTACAACACAAAATTGCGTTGCTATGTAGTGGTGGAAATCAAAAATACTGCTTTCAAACCCGAATATGCAGGGAAACTAAATTTTTATCTTTCAGCAATAGATGATATACTGCGCCATGAACAAGACAATCCTACTGTGGGCATATTGCTGTGCAAAAAGCGTGACAAGCTAACCGCCGAATACGCGTTGAAAGACATCAACAAGCCAATAGGTGTGAGCGAGTACAAGCTATCTGATTTTGTACCAGAGGAGTTGGCGGACACGTTACCATCGGCAGACGATATTGAGAAACGAATAAAGAGCAAGTATGATATTGAGGAATAGTCGCTTATAGTAGAGTTACTTTCTACAAGGCATTTATGCTGTCAATTTAAACGGTAATTAGGAGCTTTTTATTTTATTCTTACATTTACTTTCATACCGAAACCCAATTTAGTTTCGGCATGAAAGTAAATGTAAGAATGTGATTATCATTAAAAAACCGATATCATTCATAATCTGTTAGAAAACAATAATTATATTTTTAATACAGCCGATGCAAGGAATTTGACTATGCATCAAACATAACTTATACACAAATTATAAACACACTTAAAGATGTGGGCATGAAATTGATGGATTTTTAATAATATCTAAAAATTTCTGTGCAGAAATAGTAATATAACGATGTAAACGAGTATGGCATTTAAATTATTTTGAGCATAAAAACGTGGTTCGTTACATAAACTGTGTCTTTTTTTCATTTCGCTTATATTTTTCCATTATGTTAAAGTATTGATATGACCGGGTTTCTTCGTACAGTTATCTCGCATGTAGTGCGATGTTTTCGAGTTTTTTATCAAAAATTTTTTATTGTATCATTTATCAACAGTGGATTGATTTTTTACTAAAAATTTCAACCGCTGTTATGTTGGATTACAAGCAAAATCAGATTAAACTAATGGTAACAACAGAACCGAAAGGAACATAACGATGATTCATAAAATTGAAACAGGAAAACGAATTGCCGCGCTGCGAAATAAATTGGGATATTCTCAAGTTGCTTTCGCTGAAAAGTTAAATGTATCACCGCAAGCTGTATCAAAATGGGAAACCGGCCAAACGCTTCCTGACATTGATTTATTGTTAATCATTTCATGTCTGTGCCGTGTGACCATCAATGAAATCCTTGATGCAGACGAAGTATTTGTCAATCAGTTAAACAGCATTGAACGTGAACTGGTAAGAATGAACAAATTTCTTATTTGCCCGGAGTGTAAAAAGGAGTTATCACTGTATGTTCAATCAAATGGCGGATTACAATATTTTGAATGTGAAGATCATCATAAATACAATATTGAAGATGGTGTGATTTTTTTCAATACACGTGAAATGAACGGCGAGTTATGGTCGTTATATTTAAGAAATTATGAACATTACGTACAAGAAGCAACGCACCCGGGACTTTCGCGGTATTTAGAAGGCGAAATACCATGTAATGAAATTATGTGGCGAGCCGTTGAAAAACTACGTCCGAATACGATTGTTGACATGGCTTGCGGTACAGGCAGCGGCATCAAGTACGTGCTCAAACGAATTAATTGGCCGTGTACGGTTATATTAACCGATTTAAGTTTTAGAATACTTGCGTGGAACCGTCAATTTTTCGCAGAGGAAATCAAAAACCCATATGTTGATTATGTATTTTTAGCTTGCGATTGTTCTAACATTCCGCTGCACAACAATTCAATTGATATGGTGTTTTCGTACGGAGGATTTGAGAGCATGCAGGACAAAATGATGGACGGATTTAAAGAAGCATACCGCATACTAAAACCAACCGGGCAAGCAATTTATAATATGAGTCTTGTTGATGATCCCAATCATGACAACACAAAAAAATGGATAGAATTGTATCGGTCGCAAGGAGAAAAATATGCCGAAACCGAAAAAACAAACGATGCATCACAATGGCTTGCCGCATGTAAATCGGTGGGATTCAACAAAAACGAGTCCATTAAAATTTATGGAGACATGCCGGCACCGGACACCAATATATTCCCCTTCGAAAATCAAGTTTTACGCTGGATGGGATGTCATGTATTTATTTCGGAAAAATAATTAGAGTTATTTACGATAAAGATTCAAAGATTTAAAATCGTGAACATTCATGCTTTATTGTAAAGTAAGGTAAAGCATGAATGTAAACATTTTATACCAACAACCGCATTACAATCCGTGTCATAATCTGTCCGTCGCACAAATATGGTAAATATTGTATAAATATGCTAAAATATAGGTGATTACATATTAAAAAAATAAAAGGAAGGTATTTCCATGCAAAAAATCATATTTGTGGTCGATGATTCGGCAACCAACCTTGCTATGGCAAAAGCGGCGCTTGAACATGACGACTACTTGGCAATTACAATTGATTCTGCGGAAAAAATGTTTAAGGCGTTGGCGAAAGTTCATCCTGACCTTATTTTACTGGACATCGACATGCCAGAGATGAGCGGGTTTGATGCCATCAAGTTGCTCAAAGAATCGGAGGAGCATAAGGACATTCCAGTCATGTTTCTTACAGCCATGCAAGATACGGATGCGGAAGCGAGGGGCATTGAACTGGGTGCGGTTGATTTCGTGGTCAAACCTTTTTCTGAGCCGGTGCTGCTCAAACGCATACAAAACCACTTACATATTGACGAGTTGATTCATCAGCGTACAGAATTATTGACCGAACGCACCGCACAATTGTTAAAGCTGCAGAACTCTGTTGTCTTTACTTTGGCGGATGTGGTCGAAAACAGAGACCACAACACCGGGGGGCATATTGAACGCACCACCGAATATTGCAACATCCTCATGCACGCCATGAAAACTTCCGGTGTCTATGACGATGTATTAAACGGCTGGGATATTGATTTGGTGGCGTCCTCTTCGCGCCTTCATGATTTGGGGAAAATCACCGTACCCGATCATGTACTCAACAAACCGGATCGGCTCACCGAAGAAGAATTTGAAATTATAAAGACACATCCTCAAAATGGATCAAAAATAATTAAGCACATGATTGAACGTGCCGGCGGCGAAGATTTTTTGCACCATGCCAACGCATTTGCATCCGCGCATCAAGAAAAATGGGACGGCTCAGGATATCCACTGGGTTTAAAGGGGACAGATATTCCGCTGGAGGGCCGGATTATGGCGGTGGTCGATGTGTATGATGCACTGACATCAGAGCGGCCTTACAAAAAAGCACTGTCCGATGATGCCGCCGTTGAAATCATCACGAAAGATACGGGGTCTCATTTTGAACCGGCCATCGTACAAGTCTTTTTAGACAATTTTAATAAAATCAAACAAGCACGACTACATTACTCCTAATGATTATGGGCGGTGGACTCTATGAAAAATTTAAAAATCAAAACCATTCTGATTATCGTCTTTGGCATGCTCTTTGTTATTACCGGCGTGTTGTCCATTTATGATGCGTTTAACATACGCAGTGTTAATGAAAGCCTCGTCAGCACCGTAAAATCATACCAACTCAGACATGGGTACATTTCTGCTGCAAGCGAAAACTTATACAACATCCGCATTTCTAATTTTGCGGCGTGGTATGCCAATGAATCGGATGAAATTAGAGATGCCATCCTTCAAATACAGGACAGCCGAACGCATCATGTCGAATCATTCAGAGACAACATTCATAAGTTTTTGGCACTTGTTGAAGCAGACCCATCCTATACCGAAGATGATAAACAATTGCGCCGAAACATGGTCACCGATATTTTTAATTTATTTGATCAATATTTATTGGCATCAAATGGCTTAGATCAATCTGTTGATGAACAAAATCATGATGCAATGATTCAAATATTATTAAATACTGTACCTGTCGGCTCAGAACTCAGTGCAAGCATGAATAATTTAACAGATTTCGTTTTTAAAACAACCGATCAGCGCATTGCGGCGGCAGTCAACCATGCCGGAGAAACCGTAACCAAACTCACGGCACTCACGTCAATCATTAATGTCGCCACCGTTTTGGCGATGCTCATATTTGCGCTGTATAAAATTGACAAGCCGATTGAAAAACTCACCCACGCCATGCTCTCCATTACCCGCGGAGATATGGATAGGCTCCCCAAAACACATCAAACCGATGAAATTGCCATATTGAACAACAGCATTTCTGATATGGTGGATAAATTAAAACAATCCGCAGAGCAAGAAGCAATCCTTCAAGATACCCTTTCCATTGAAAAAACAACCTCTGCATTAAAATCATCATTTTTAGCAAACATGAGTCATGAAATACGCACCCCCCTCAATGCGATTCTCGGCATCACTGAAATTCAATTAAACAATGATGCAATGGCCGCCGAGTACAAAGAAGCCTTGCTGCGTATATACAATTCCGGTGATTTATTATTGGGTATTTTAAATGACATCCTGGACTTATCCAAAATAGAAGCCGGAAAACTGGAACTGTTTCCGGAAAAATACGAAGTTGCAAGCCTCATTAACGACACGGTCATGCTCAACATGATGCGCATCGGAAACAAGCCCATTGAATTTAAACTCAAAGTCAACGAAAACATCCCTACGATATTTGTTGGTGATACCCTACGCATCAAACAAATACTAAACAACCTACTCTCAAATGCTTTTAAATACACAGAGACCGGTACCGTCACGCTTTTTGTGGATTTTCAAGGCGTTGAAAAAAATATCGGCAATTTAATTTGTTCGGTACAAGATACCGGTCAAGGCATGTCTAAAGAGCAGCTTGAACAGCTTTTTGATGAATATACACGCTTTAATGCAAAAGCAAACCGTACAACAGAAGGTGCCGGGCTTGGCATGAGCATCACAAAAAATTTGATTAATTTAATGAACGGAAACATTGATATCCAATCAGAACAAAATATTGGTTCAACATTCACAATAAAAATACCGCAAGAAATTGTTTCAGAAAAAGTACTGGGTAAAGATTTGGTCGCATCACTGGAGAGCTTTCAGCTTGAAGATGCAAAAATGCAACGAAAAACCCAAATCGTTTACGAAAAAATGCCTTACGGCAAAATTCTCATCGTAGATGATGTTGAATCAAACTTGTATGTTGCACAAGGGTTGATGGCACCATACAGCATTAATGTAACGACGGCAGACAGTGGTTTTGAAGCCATTCAAAAAATCAAATCCGGCAATGTGTATGATATTGTGTTTATGGATCATATGATGCCGGAAATGGACGGCATTGAGGCTACCGCGGCAATGCGAAAACTAGGATATCATGAACCCATTGTTGCGCTGACAGCAAACGCCGTAGCCGGGCAAGCAGACATGTTTCTTCACAATGGCTTTGATGACTTCATCTCAAAACCGATTGACACACGACAACTCAACTTGATCTTAAAAAAATTTGTTCGCGATAAACAACCTGCCGAGGTCATCGCAAAATATAACAACATCAAAGAAACGAAACCGCTTGAAACCGCGCAAAACACACAAAATGACCATTTTGTTCCAAATGAACTAAAGGAAATATTTATTCGAGATGCAAATAAAGCGCTCGATTATTTAAACGGCATCGTTGTGGATAAAGACAACATCAAACAATACACCACCACGGTGCATGCGATGAAATCAGCACTGGCGAACGTCGGAGAAGGCATTGTTTCAGGCAAAGCATTAACACTTGAAATGGCCGGCCGCAATGAAGACCTTGCAAGTGCAAACAGCGGCATACAGGACTTTGTAGAAGATTTGCGCGCAGTGGTTAAAAAACTGACACCCACACATGAGGATGATATACCGTCCACCATGGCACCGGATGATATAAATGCCGCCAAGGATTTATTCCAAAGCATCAGTACAGCATGCGCCGACTATGATGTATCGGCACTTGAACATGCCATCGCCAAACTGGACAACATGCAGCTTGATGTAAAATACCATCAAATGTTGTCCGAAATCAAAGCATCAGAGCTCACAGGCGATTATGACAAAATCATCGAACTCATTCAGGCGAATATATAAATATTAACAACGTGATTATCAAACAACAGAATAAAAATCACAGCATGAAAAAAGCATCCTTTTGCGCGTTTATCACAAACAAGAGGATGCTTTATTTTTACAAATATTTAATTCAAATAATGATTTTTAGAAAATTGAATATGCTGCAATGATGGCAACAACAGTGATGGATACGGTTGACACCAATTTAAACAAAGTATTGATGGAAGGACCGGTGGTGTCTTTAAACGGATCACCCACGGTGTCGCCGATAACGGCGGCTTTGTGCGCATCAGAACCTTTACCGCCAAAAGCACCGCCTTCAATGAACTTCTTCGCGTTATCCCATGCGCCGCCGGCATTGTTCATAAATACCGCAACAACGAAACCGATAACGGTTGCGCCGGCGATAAAACCAACCACACCTTCAACACCAAAGATAAGACCGGTGATGATTGGAAGCACAACGGAAACAATGGTCGGTGCAACCATTTCTTTTAATGCACCGCGTGTACAAAGGTCAACACATGCGGCATAATCCGGATCTGTTTTTTCTTCCATGATGCCGGCGATTTCTCTAAATTGACGGCGTACTTCCATAACGATGCTTTGTGCTGCACGTTGCACGGCAGACATCGTCATCGCAGAAAAAACGAACACAAGCATTGCGCCAAGGAAAACACCGATTAAAACCGATGGATTGTTCAGCGAAAGATCTAAGCTAAACCCTGTTGGCGGAACATATCGGTAAACACCGTCACCTTGAGCAACAGGCACCAAGAGTCCTGCTCTGTCCGCAACATGGCGGGTTGCGATATTAATATACGATACCAACAGCGCAAGTGATGTGAGTGCGGCAGAACCAACGGCAAAACCTTTACCCGTTGCAGCCGTGGTATTCCCAAGCGCATCCAGCGCATCGGTACGTTCACGCACCACAGGGTCCATATGAGACATCTCTGCAATACCACCGGCATTGTCCGCAACCGGGCCGTATGCATCGGTTGCAAGGGTGATGCCTAAGGTTGAAAGCATACCAACCGCAGCAAGACCAATGCCATATAAGCCAAACTGGAAGTTTATTGCATAATATACATGATTTGTATCCATGATGCCGCCGGCAAATAAAAATGCGGCAACAATAGCAATGACGACAATAACAACCGGTGCAACGGTTGATTTCATACCGAGTGAAATACCGGCAATAATGATGGTTGCCGAACCGGTTTCACTTGCTTTTGCAAGGTCTTGGGTTGGCTTATAATGTGTTGATGTGAAATATTCGGTAAAATAAGCAATGAGTGTACCGGCAAGCACACCGACAACGATGGCAATATATAAGCCCCACCATGTAACATTTGTATTAACGTCGGATAAACCGCGCATAATAAACCATGTTAAAGGTGCGAATGCAACCACCGCAAGACCTGCCGCAGCATAGGTTCCGGTACGCAAGGTACCCAGCAATTGTGCTTGGGTTGCTTTTTCTTTGGTACGAATCAAGAAGGTACCAATCAGTGATGCAATCATACCCACAACAGCCAGTGCGACCGGTAAAAACATCGCTGCCCACATAAGGTTCATGTTGCCGCTGCCGATAAATGCGGCATAACCCAGTGCGATACCGGCATGCATTGATTTAATATAAGATTCATAAAGGTCTGCACCCATACCGGCGACGTCGCCAACATTGTCACCAACATTATCTGCAATGGTTGCCGGATTTCGTGGGTCATCTTCAGGAATGCCTGCTTCAACTTTACCCACAAGGTCTGCGCCCACGTCAGCTGCTTTGGTAAAGATACCGCCGCCCACACGTGCAAAAAGTGCAAAAACAGCAACACCTACGCCAAACATAACCATGTTTTCTGCGATTTGATAAGGTGCAAGATCGAATACAAAACGTAACAGTAAAAACCAAACAGAAACATCAAGGATTGACAAACCAACCACGGTGAATGAAAGCACCGTGCCCGAAGCAAATGCAACTTTCAAACCTTGATTGAGGCTTTCGCCCGCTGCATTGGCGGTACGCACATTTGCACGTGTTGCAATGCGCATGCCGATGAAAGCAGAAAGCTGAGAAAAAATACCACCGGATAAAAACGCAAAAGGAATAAATGGTGATACAAAACCTAAAATTGCCAAAACTGCGAGTATTGCAACAACAATTACATAAAAAATTGCGACCACTCTAAACTGGCGGCGAAGATACGCACTTGCACCAGCACGGATGGCGGCGGCGAGTTTTTTCATACGGTCTGTACCCTCGCCAAAACTCATTACTTTGCGGCTTTGCACGAAGGCAAAGCACAGAGCCACAACGGCTCCGACAACGCCCACTAAAATCCAAGCCAAAGCGCCGAAGTCCACTAATCATCAATCCTCTCTTTTTTGTGGGGGCATTAATTTTTCAACATTTTCCCCCGATCGTATCATATATTAACAAATTGTGAACAAAAAGTACAGCCTTTCATGAATAAGTGTGAAATATTTGTGAAGCAACTTTAACATTGACGTTTATGGCAGCACTTTTTTGTTTAAAACCCGATTTGTGAAAGAATCACCGGAACTGTCGCCGGCTTCGTTTTTGAAAAAGTCAGACTTTTTAAAAACATCTGCTCGCCATCGCGGAACTTTTCCATGCCGGAGGTGTGAAACACGGCAATATTTTGGCCTTGCGTGACATAATCGCCGGTTTTCGCTTTAAGGACAATGCCGGCAGAATAATCAATCTCATCTTCCGCGCGTTCTCGTCCTGCACCCAAGAGCATGGCGGCAACACCAATACCCTCGGTGTCCATTTTTTCAATGTAACCGGATTGCGGCGCAATCACATCAATGATTAACGGTGCTTCTTCAAATTTTTCAGGATGCAAAATATAATCACCGTCACCCTTTTGCGCGGCCACCATTTCTGCAAGCTTTTTCAGTGCCGAGCCATCCGCCAAGACCGCATCCACCATGCTGTAACACGCTTCAATGCTGCCCTTGCCCGCAAGCAACAATAAGTTGGCAGACAACGCACGGCAAAGTTCTAATAAGTCTTCACAACCATCTTTATTGTTTGACAAAATTTGCACCACTTCAATGATTTCAAGCGCATTGCCAATAGCACAACCTAAAGGTACATCCATATCCGTAATGAGTGCCGCAGTTTTGCGGCCGCAACCCACACCAATGTCCACCATGGCTTGCGCCAGTGCAGTCGAATCATCCAGTGTT
>Ga0209755_10004456_pt1 | contig 16555 bp, 12 predicted proteins | sample TergutCo191P1_FD_187301 | JGI IMG/M metagenome (GOLD analysis project Ga0209755, IMG submission 187301) | Cornitermes sp. P1 segment gut microbial communities from Petit-Saut dam, French Guiana - Co191P1 (SPAdes) (version 2) | ecosystem: Host-associated > Arthropoda: Insects > Digestive system... | reverse complement strand
CGCCTTATGTAAATTCTTCTGAAGACTGGGAAAAACTGCTCCCTTGGAATATTTTTAATACATAACTTTTTATCGCTTCCTTGCAGTTTTTGATAAGATTTTCACCGGTTGTTTTGACGGTTACATTTATATGAATAAAGAGCTTGGTTACGAATATGTATTATGTTTAAATCCTGTGGTTTTTATGGTCAGGGCTCGTAGGCGGATTCCTTCTGAGTTTTTCTGGGGATGTTGACGGACTGCCGCATACGGAGAGCGTTTTTTACTTTCCACTACAACGCTAAATCCCTGTTTAACGAATTAATCCAATCAGTATCCGCACCGCTTCAACAGCCGTCTTAATAGCCGCCTCTGTATCGTGGCAGTGCGGATTGTCCATGCCTGCTTTTTCACGTTCCTGATTCCACACCACATTGAGAACGCAGCCTGCGCGCGCGCCGAGGATTTGGCTCACGATAAAAAGAGCGGCGCTTTCCATCTCGGAAGCTAGGCAGCCGGCTTTGACCCAGGCGTCCCACTTTGCGTTTAATTCAAAAGCAGCAGGCATACGATCGGGGCTGTGCTGTCCGTAAAAAGAGTCCTTGCATTGGACGATTCCCGCGTGCCACCTCTGCCCAAGATTTTTCGCGGCTTGTACAAGGGCATTTGTTACATCGAGGTTAGCGACAGAGGGAAACTCAATCGGGACATATTCGCGCGTTGTGCCTTCCATGCGGATTGAGCCTGTAGCGATAACAATGTCTCCGCCAATTACAGGGAGAGCCATTCCGCCGCAGGTGCCGACTCTGATAAAGTTTTTCACTCCTGTCTTGAACAGCTCTTCCACGCCGATAGCCGTCGAAGGCCCGCCCATGCCGGTAGACATAACCATTACGGTTTTTCCGTTAACTTCACCTAACCAAGTTGTATACTCGCGGTTCTGACAGAAAAACCGCGGATTTTCCAGATGAGATGCAATCTTTTCAACGCGCCCCGGATCACCGGGCAAAATAGCGTATAACGCTCCGTGACTGTCGTCAAACCCGACATGATACTGCTTTTCCATTTTACTCTCCTTTTTATCGTCTTCCTTTATCATACGGTATACCTGCCGCTTTCGGCGACTGCGACATCTTTGAGCTGAAAGCGAGCACAATCAGCGTCGCGATATATGGTATCATTTTATAAACATAAGCTGGAATTGGGAATGCCCTCATAAACTCAATTCCTGAGTAAGAAGAAGAAATTGCTTTCATAAAGCCGAAGAAAAACGCCGCCGCCAGTATCCGTCCCGGCCTCCACTGACCGAAAATTAAAACAGCGAGAGCCAGAAAGCCGTAACCGCCGACTTCGGGGTTAAACTCAATTGATGTTGGTATTACGAATACAAGTCCGCCAAGCCCCGCGAGCGCTCCCGATATCATCACTCCCGCGTAGCGCATGGCGTATACGTTAATACCGGCCGCGTCCGCCGCCTGCGGATGTTCACCGCAGGCGCGAAGACGCAGACCAAAACAGGTTTTGTATAAAATAATTGCAGATAACGCAAATATTAAAAAACCGATGTAAGTAGTCAGATATGTGTTTCTGAAAAGCAGTGGGCCTAAAAACGGAATATCTCCCAACAGAGGCGCTTTTTCTACGCGGAACTGATTGATAAAAGGAACTTGCTGAACAGTTCGGATCGTGCGCGCAACGAAAATCGCCAAAGCCGGTGCAAGCATATTAATCGCGGTTCCGCTAATTATCTGATTTGCTTTTAAATTGATGCTTGCGTACGCGTGAGGCAGAGAAATCGCCGTTCCTGCCATCATTGAAACAACTACCGCCATAAGCAATACAGTCTGCCCCGGGATGTATCGCTGAACGGCATTGATAAATAAAATGCCGGTAAACGCGCCAATAATCATAATGCCTTCAAGGGCGATGTTGATTACGCCGGAGCGTTCTGAAAACATTCCGCCGAGCGCGACTATCAAAAGAGGTATCGAAAAGAACATCGTCTGCTGAATGAGAAAGAAAAAAATGCTCATAACTCCCCTCTTTTTCTTTTGATCAATGAGCTGATAAAATTCTTCACGATAAGGGCAAAGGCGCTGAAGTAAATAATAACAGCGATAATAATTTCAATAATCTGCGGAACAAAATTGTACAACTGCATATTGAAACCGCCTACATTGAGGTACGCGATCAGCAAACCTGAAAAAATTATTCCGATGGGATTATTAAGAGCCAGAAGCGCGACAGGAATTCCGTTAAAGCCTTCCATTGCAAGAGTGTCGACAACATTAATGCCTTTGCCGGATCCGGCGAGAAACAGTAGCGCGCCGCCAAGCCCCGCAAGAGCACCGGCGATTGTCATACTAAGAATGACGCTTCGCTTTTCGTTGATACCGGCGTAACGGGCGGCGTCTCTGTTAAAACCGCACGCTTTTATCTCATAACCAAATGTCGTTTTTTCAAGGATGATATAAATCATGACAGCGAAAATTATCGCGATAATTATGCCGGAATTAACGCTTGATACGATAAATCCGTCCCTGAAAATTTTGTCCATTCCCATTTTCGGAAGATTAGCCGTTTCCATTACGCGCATACTTTGATTTCTGCTTGAATCAAATGTTATCTGCGTTATAAGAAAATTTACAAGATATGTACCGATATAATTCGTCATTATGCAGGAAATAACTTCATGCACATTGAAAAGCGCCTTGAAAATGCCCGGAATTGCTCCCCAAAGAGCGCCTGCGGCCAAAGCCGCGGCAAGAGCCGTAATCCAGTGAAGATGGCCGGGAAGGAAATTGCATTTAACGCCGACAAGAATCGCCGCGTAAGCGCCGATGATAAATTGTCCCGCAGCTCCTATATTAAAAAGCCCTGTCTTCGCGGAAAAGCCTACAGAAAGCCCTGTCATTATAATCGGAGTCGCGAAATATAAAACCTGTCCGATTTCATTCATTGAGGAAAAGCCGCTTGTCAGAATAGCCGCAAAACCGTAAAAAGCCTGAGAAGCGTTACTCGCAATCATGATTATAAGCCCTGCAAAAAGCCCGACAATAACCGCTATGCCCGAAGACAGCGCGTCAAGAACTCCCTGTTTGCCTAAAAAATCATTTAATTTCATAGAGCGGCCTGATCTGATAACCCTGATTTTTTTTCAGGCGAGGATCCCGCCATAAAAAGACCGAGCTCTCTGAAAGTGACGTCTTTAGGTTTTACATCGGCGGCAATTCTGCCTTCGTAAATAACAAGAATTCTGTCACTGACGTCCATTACTTCGTCAAGTTCAAGCGAAATAAGCAGAACTCCCCTGCCCTTATCGCGCTGTGCGATAAGCTGCCTGTGTATGTACCCGCAGGCGCCGACATCAAGCCCCCTTGTCGGCTGAACCGCGAGCAAGAGGCGCGAGTCCCTCGTAATTTCGCGGGCGACAATCGCTTTCTGCTGATTTCCGCCCGACATGCTTCGCATAACGGTGCGGCTGCCCTGCCCGCATCGGATATCAAAATTTTCAATCAAGTTATCCGCGAATTTATAAATTTCGTCAAACTTCAGAAAACCGTTTTTTTGAAAATCACCCGTGTAGTAATTCTGAAGCGCCATATTGAAAGCAAGGTTATAATCCAGCACAAGTCCGTACTTATGCCTGTCCTCAGGAATATGAGCTATGTTCCTCGATCTGATATCGTTATGTGAAATTTCTTTTCCTTCAAGAAAAACGCGGCCTTCATCATGCTCTGTCATTCCGGCAAGGGCGTAAACAAGTTCACGCTGTCCGTTTCCGTCAATTCCGGCGATGCAGACAATTTCTCCCGCGCGTACTTCAAAACTGACGTCGTTTACAACCGCTTTTCTTTGATGCTCATATGCGCACGGCTCTTTTGAGAGCAAGGCGGTTGAATGTTGTTTGCTTTTAACTGTAAGATTTTCAACTTTTAAAATAATACCGCCCGGCTGTCTGTCTTCTTTATCAACGGAAAAACTCACCTTTCGTCCGACCATCATTTCAGATAACGTTTCCTTTGAGACGGACGCGACATCCACGGTTCCGATATGCCTGCCTTTTCGAAGAACAGTGCAGCGATCAGAGACGGCTTTGATTTCGTCTAACTTATGCGTAATAAATAAAATAGATTTTCCTTCCGTAGCGAGATTTTTCATTATGTGCATTAACTCTTCTGTTTCCTGCGGAGTTAAAACCGCTGTCGGTTCGTCAAAAATTAAAATTTCATTATCGCGGTACAGCATTTTAAGAATCTCAGCCTTCTGCTGCATTCCGACTGTAATATCGGAAATAAGAGCGTCGGGATCGATTTCCAGCTTATAATGTTTTGATAATTCTGAAATCTGCCTGCGGGCGTCATCAAGTTTAAGAAAACCGTATTTAACGGATTCAGCGCCGAGTATGATATTTTCCAGAACAGTAAAGTTGTGAACAAGTTTAAAATGCTGATGAACCATTCCGATTCCCAGTTTTCCGGCGTCATTGGGGCCGCGAATATGAACAATATTGCCGTTTTTTTTTATTTCGCCTTTATCAGCCTGATAAAGACCGAAAAGGATACTCATAAGAGTGGATTTGCCCGCTCCATTTTCACCTAACAGCGCATGGATTTCGCCTTTTTTCAATTGCAGCGTAACATTATCGTTAGCGGCAACGCCGGGAAATACTTTCGTAATCCCGGCCATCTCAATTAAATAATCCATGCGGAAAAATTATCAATTAATTTCTATAATTCTTGCAATTGTTACGGGAACAGCTCTGGGGCTTCCGTTAGCGTCAAGATTTATCATTCTTGGAATATTCCCTTCAACCATTCTATTGTAAATCAAATCATAGTCCGCCTGACTGAAAGTGTTGAATTTTGAAGTCGCCATGGGAAGGCCAACCCCTGAATTAGAGGCGTCAAAAATAAGCGTCTGTCCGCCGGGGAAACTCCGGTCATACACAGCGGCAATACAATCATAGACAGATGATTGAAGCCCTTTCATTGAAGAAGTAATGACAGTAGGAGACGCAATAGATTGATCAACATCAACACCGATAACTTTTTTTCCGGTATCTTCGGCAGCTCTCATCACAGAATTTCCGACAGCGCCGCCGCACGCGAAGATAACCTCAACACCGTCATTGAACCATGAAGCCGATAATGTCTGCGCTTCGGGAGTGGCGGAAAAACCGCCGGTATAATGGTAATTAATTACAATTGAGCCGGACTCCAGTCCCAATTCAACAGCGGCGTAATCGGCGCCCTGAACAAATCCGTAACCGAAACGCACAACAGCGGGAACAGCCATTCCGCCGACAAAACCAAGCCGTCTGTACCCGTCCTTAACAGCGGCATACCCCGCAAGAAAGCCCGCCTGATCTTCGGCATATTTTACGCCGACGGCATTCGCGTTAATTTTTTCGACAGGCGCTCCCTTGCTCCAGTCTCCGTCATTCGGAGCGCCGTCAACAAGAATAAAATACACATTGGGATAACGATCCTGCGCAGTAAAAACAGCCTGTTCAAAAAGAAAGCCGGGAGTAACAACAACTTTCGCTCCGCCTTTAACGGCAAGATCGATAGTTGCCAAATATGAGTCATTACTCTGTTCCGCAGGTTTATAATATTTATATGTAAGATTTTTTTCTATCGCGTACTGATACAACCCTTCCCATGATCCCTGATTAAATGATTTATCATCAATGGTGCCAAGATCAGTAATCAATGAAAGCTCAAATTTTTGTTTATTCCCCGAACACGCGAAAGACATCATCACAAGAATTGAAATTAAAATGATTCCTATTTTTTTCATAATTTTCCCTCTTTAGAGTATAAAATTGAATTTACAATATGAAGGAAAATACCGGATATGTCAAGGCGAGTTTGGTATTATGATGACAAGCGCCGTAACGCTCACGCGGACGCGGCGCTTGCAAAGGAAAATTACGGGCGTACTACCCTGAAGCCAAAAGCAGGCATCCTTCCCTCATCCCATTCCCAAAACAGAGGAGTCCATGATTGCCGAAGCGTCGAGCGAAGATATACAGCGTCATGATCCCAGCTCCCGCCGCGCCTTACGCGGCTATAGCGGCCTTCAGAAGGACCTGTAGGATCAATTTGGTGAAGCTCGTTTGCATAACCGTCCAATCCGTCCCAGCACCATTCCCACACATTTCCGTGCATGTCATATAATCCCCAAGCGTTAGGTTCATAACTTCCTACCATGCTTGTTCTTCCAATATCCCAATCAAAATTCGCCTGGCTTGTAGTTATAGTGTCTCCGGTATTATACGCTGTAGTCGTCCCCGCTTTGCAGGCATATTCCCACTCGGCCTCGGTAGGCAGCCTGTAGCCTGTAGCGTCTGCGAGCATTTCTATGGAATCCCATTCATCACACGGCTCAAGCGGCGGAGCAATCCAATTAGCGGGATCAGTGCTGTTGTTCATCCGGTATACAGGCGTTAATCCTTCCATTACGCTTAATCTGTTGCAGAATGCTATCGCGCTTAACCAGCTAACACTCTCTACAGGCCATCTTAAACACGGTTCGCCTTTAAAAGTTTTATATTGACTTGGATTAAAGCCCATCACTGTCGTAAACTGTTCCTGCGTCACAGGATATATGCCCATCCAAAAATTTTTAGTTAATGTAACCTCATGTATCGGCATAGCTCCGTCATAATCGTGATCACTGCCTCTCGTATAGGTTCCGGCTTCTATCAGCACCATTTCAATAAAATCCACTTCGCTGAAACTGCCGCTCCCGACCCATTTTGCGAATAAGGTAATATTTCCAATCGGCGTAAAACTGAAACCGGCTGCATAAGTCGTTCCTTCGCCTGAATCTTCGGTGTTCCAGCCATTAAAGGCAAATCCGTCTCTGGAAAACCCGCTGTTGTCATGCAGCGTTACTTTTTCACCCTGCTTAACAGTCTGTGCAGCAGGCGTTGTTCCTGTTCCATTGTTGATGTTGTAAGTAACCGTTATAGTCGATTTCTTTCCATTACTGTCGTCATCTGAATTGCATCCAATAAGAGACAATACAAGCGCCAACGCCGCCATTCCTGTGATAAATTTGCGTACCATGTTCTTCTCCTAAAAATAGTATTTATGTTTTAATTTTAGTAATTATGTACAAAAGTGTCAAGCACACGAGCGGTGGATGTAACAAAAAAGGAATAATCACATGGATGCACGCTGACAATTAGAGATTTTTACCTTGACATTTTTAAATTAATCCATTAAGGTGTAACAATTATCGGGGTGCTGGAAATTTCCGGCTGAGATTGGGCGAGCGGCCCAGAACCCTTAAAACCTGATCCGGATAATACCGGCGGAGGGAAAATGACAAAACATAACTGGCTGCCTGCTATCCCGATAGCGGCAATTTTAATTTTATGGCAAGCGCTGAGCATGAGCGGAATTATTCCGCCGTATATGCTTCCGGGACCATTGCGCGTAATTACAGCTTTCGCCGCGGACTTTCCTCTTTTAATGAAACATCTTCTTTTCACATTGATTTCTGCGATGACGGGTCTTGCGATTGCAGTCGCCGCGGCGTATATTCTTGCTCTGGCGATGGACTCTAACCGCTTCATCAAACAGTCAATAACGCCTGTTTTGCTTTTAACGCAGACAATGCCCGTAATCGCAATTGCCCCCCTTTTGATCCTTTGGATGGGTTACGGTCTGGCTCCCAAAATAACCCTTGTCTTTCTTACCTGTTTTTTCCCCGTTACAATAAGCCTGCTCGGCGCGTTCGCCTCCGCCGACAACGACACTCTGCGCCTTCTTCAGTCGATGGGCGCGAAAAAATGGCAGTTGTACCGTTATGTGAAAATTCCGCAGGGACTGCCGGCGTTTTTTTCCGGCTTAAAAATCGCCGCTTCTTACTCAATAATCGGAGCCGTAGTAGCCGAATGGCTCGGCGGCGACGCGGGGCTCGGCGTTTACATGATCCGCGTCAGGCGCTCATACTCATTTGACAAAATGTTCGCGGTAATTATATTAGTTTCAGCGCTAAGCTTAGTGTTAATTAAACTTGTAACGCTGCTTGAAAAGAAGACAATGCCTTGGAGAAAACAGGAGATGAAAAATTAATATCTCACACGGAGGCACGGAGACACGGAGGTGTTGTTTGATTTTTTACTTGTTAAGTAATTATGGTTATCTATGATTTATGGAAATAAAAAATCGAGCTCTAGCTCTGTGCCTTTGTGTCTCTGTGTGAAAAATAAAAAAGGAGAATTGTTTATGAAAAAAAATGGATTGATTTTGCTGATTAGCGTAACGCTTCTCATCACATCATGCAAAAATGACTCAGACGCTATCCGGGTACTGCTTGATTGGACGCCGAATACCAATCATACAGGGTTGTTTTCTGCGCTTGAAAAAGGCTGGTTCGCGGACGAAGGTTTGCGCGTAACAATTACGCAGCCGCCCGAGGATGAGGCTCTCGTTTTGGTTGCGTCGGGAAAAGCGGAGTTTGGCGTAACATTTCAGGAGTCGATGGGGCCGGCGATAGCGAAAGAGAGGGACGCTCTTCCCGTAACGGCGGTTGCGGCGATAATCAGCCATAACACGTCGGGGATTATGTCGCTCAAAGAGAGCGGCATTGAAAGACCTTCTGATCTTTCGGGCAAAAGATTCGCTTCGTGGGAAACGCCCGTTGTAACTGAAATTATCCGCCGGATCGTAGAAAAAGACGGCGGCGACTTCAGCGCGGTGCAGATGATACCAAATAACGCGACAGACGCGTTTTCGGCGCTGAAAACGGATGTAGACGCGATTTGGGTTTATTACGCGTGGGACTGTATCCCCGCAGAAATCAGAAACATTAATATTAATTTTATTGATTTCGGCGCGATTGACAGTGTACTGGATTTCTACACGCCTGTTCTTGTTGTCAATACAAATTGGGCGGAAGAAAATCCGCAAACCGCAGCAAAATTTATGAATGCCGTAAGCAAGGGATATAATTACGCGATTAATAATCCTGAAGAAGCCGCAAACATTCTTTTAAAATATGCCCCGGAACTGGACAGAGAAATTGTTATGCGAAGCCAGGAGTATTTGCAAACACACTATCAGGGTGACGCAAAACGCTGGGGAGAAATCGATCCGCAAAGGTGGGGAAACTTTTATCATTGGATGTTTGAAAGAGGTTTATTGGAAAAAGACATCGGCTCAGGCGGATTTACGAATGAATTTCTGCCATAATGAATAATTTATTTTTATGCGAAAACATTACCAAAAACTACAACAGCGAACCTGTGGTCAAAAACATCAACCTTGAGCTGCACGAAAACGGCTTCATCTCCCTTTTAGGCCCCTCCGGCGCGGGAAAAACGACTCTCTTCAATGTCCTCTCAGGCGTTGACAAACCTGATATCGGAAGGGTGATTTATAACGGCGAGGATATAACAGGGATCAGCGGAAAAGTGAGCTACATGCTGCAGAAAGATTTGCTTCTTGAATACCGCACTGTCCTTGACAACGTGATACTCCCGCTCTTAATCCGCGGCGGGAAAAAAAAAGAGGCGCGGGAATTCGCGTCAGGTTTTTTCCATATGTTCGGGCTTGAAGGCTATGAAAAAAAATATCCGTGCGAACTATCAGGGGGAATGCGCCAGCGCGCCGCGCTTCTTCGCACTTGCCTGACAGCCGGAAGAACAAATGGGCAGGCAGGTATGCCATACAAACCGGTAATCCTTCTTGACGAGCCTTTCTCAGCGTTAGACGCAATCACACGGCGCAAAATGCAATTATGGTACGCCGGCATCGCGCAGGAAATGAAAGTGTCCACTCTTTTTATCACCCATGATGTTGAAGAAGCGCTGTTTTTATCGGATACAGTTTACATCTTAAACGGCAAACCCGGAATTATCACGCACAAGATCGATGTGCAGCCGCATCGGCCGAGAGACGACGGGTTTTCAGTGACAACGGAATTTGCACAGCAGAAGAAGTTTATTATGAATGAGCTGTAAAAAAGGGAATTACCACGACCCTAAACGAAAAAGGTGCCTGGCACCGGTGCCAGGCACTGTTTTTTACACTGCCGTTAAAACGCTACATAAAAGTTAACAGGTATTGTTAAGGTGCGGGATTCGCCGCCTCTTATGTCTTCGGTGCCGTTGTTGTAGGCAAGGCCGGCGCTGATGAAACTGCTTTGGCCGAACAGGGGAAGCATGATAGAGGCGCCGCTGCCGAAGCGGATGCGGTCGGATCGTTCCCATTCGAGGCTGCCTTTATTGGGGTTTGTGCCGGCGATGTCGACTTCATTTCTACCGGAATAGTTGATGCCGAAAGATGCCATTACTACCATCTTGTTGGGGAGGGTATAGGCAGGCCATAGGTGAAATGACAACTGCATCGGGTTTGTGATACTTACATCGCCTTCACGTTTTCCGGTCCAGCTGCGGAAGAACTCACCGTCGGCGCGGAAATTGATGCGGAAGTCTTTTGATATATGCACTAATGCGCCGAGGCCGAAGCCTAAGCCGCCCCAGAATTCGCCGTCGCCGCTCATAAGGTAGTCGGGGTTATCTATGTCCTGGCTGTAGACATCTGTCATCCAGCTGGAGACGGGAAGCCATGATTTCAAGCCTAAGTCAACGCTGAATTTTTCTTTTAAAGAGTAGGCGATAGCCGCTTCTACGCGGGGAGCTGTAACGCTGACTCTGTATCTGTAAGGTTGAACTTCAGCGCGGTTAGAGCCGGAGCCGGTTGTCCAGTTGATGGAGCCGCCGGGATTCGCTCCGATAAACTGCAAGCGGATGTGCATCTCATCTTTGCGGGCGTTTTCTTCTTTACTCTCGTCTTTTATTGTGTAGCTGGCTGTAAACCATGTTCTCTCGAATATTCGAACTGCTCTTTGTCTGTTTGAAAAATTATCGTCGCTGTTGAGATTTTCGCCGCCGGGGGTAAGGGAGCTGTTGGACAGCCAGGAAAACTCTTCGCTGCCTGAAGTGAATGAGATACCGAAGGACGGAATAAACAGGGAGAGAGAGAGTCCTTTTACGGGCGGTATTTTAAACTGGGCAAGCAAGCCGATGCCGCCGGATGACTGGCCGCTGAAGATATTACTGCCGCCGCGCATACCGACTGTCCATGCTGAGAGCCAATAACCGCCGACTTTTCCTGCCAGCGAACCATTGTAAAAGTTGCCGACATCGAGTCTGAACCAATCTGTTGGTTTTACCCAGATGTACGCGCTGCTGAGTCCCATTTCAATATCGCTGCCGCCGGCTGTGTAGCTAAAATCGAGGTCTGTCGAGAAGCCAAACTTGTCGTCGTAGCTGCCGTAAAAACTTACGCTCGTTGAGAGTTCGCCGCCGGCGCCAAACCAGTAGTTGTTCGCGTATTCCGCCATGTCGCGGGAAACAAACTGCATCGGGACCAAAGTGAGAAATGTGCCGCCGTCAAATTCAAGCTTCCCTTCGGCAGCTTTCTTTTCAGTAGCCTTGCCTTCTTCATCTTCTCCTTCTCCTTCTTCTCCTTCCTCTTCTTTTTCGGCTTTGGATTCATGAACTTCAATATCACCGGTCAGGTTAAGATCGTCGGAAATTTGAAATGGATCATCTCCGAAACCCCGGTTCCAATACCTGAAATAACTGGTAGAGGGATCATCTGTGTATCTCTGCGCGAAAACGCTGCCCGCGCCGAGAATGAGTATTAAAACTACGAGCAAATATTTTTTAATCATTTTGAAGCCTCCCAATTATTTTCCCATCCTTCGCGGCGGCAGCAGAAAAGTCCGTCTGCCGGCGTATGATAGCAGTTAACGGGTCTGGCGTCTTCGAAGACCATGTTTCCGCTCTGAAATCCGGAATTGATAAAGGTTAGTACGTCCCATTTGTCGGCTATAAGCGTAAGAATTGTATCGCCGCCCGGAATCAGGTATCCGTCAAAATCATGAACAGGGCCGCTGACCTTCGTCAATGTATAATCGTAATAGGTGGTGTCATCCAGGTACGCGCCAAGAAAATAAACCTTGGCATTCTGTACGCGCTGAGCCAGAGCTGTATCGCCGGCTTCGAAAGCTTTACGGGCCGCGTCCGCGAAAAGTTTGCCTGCTTCTTCGGCAGTAAACCACCATTCCGAGGTTCCCGGCGGCGCTAATGCTTCCTGATCAAAAAGACTCGTAAGCTGTGGAAGCAGCCGCGCCTGAATAAAGCCTGCAAGGGAGCCGCCGTTTATATGGGTATCTCTCATTGAAATTACACCGGCATTGGGCAGATTGCCGGAGCTTACCGTATATTCGCCCTTTACCATTCCCGGTATGTCGTAAATCCCTTCAAGCGTTTTTGGGTTATCCCTTTGAGGAGTGAGTTTGCCAAGACGGAGGGAACTGACGCCCCATGTTGTGCTGTTCAGACTGTAGTAGCCAAACCATACGCCGCCGAGATCATCGGCAGGACGCGCTGAGTCGTGGTAGTATTTTATGCCCCCGATGACAAGGATGGGGAACTCAAGGCTGTAAGGTATTGTTTCGGATGAATATCCTGTTCTGTGTAAAGTTAGTTTGCCTTCATTTGTAACATATGTTCCCCTTTGGATTTCTCCGGTTGACACTCTTCTTGAATACCGCCCGGTGGTGAATTCATAACTCAAGCTGTCATAGGAGAGCCATCTGCCGTGCAGTTCACTGCCCGCGTTATCAAGTTCGCATCCGGGAAAAAGCAGGCATATGAACAGTATCGCTATTATAATTCTAATTGATATTCGCATAATGTTTCTCCTTTTTAGTTGCCGAACGGGGATGGCCCGTCTCCGTCATCTTCGTTAGTTAAGCGATCCATAATATCTAAAAGACGCTTTTCACCCCGCGGGTTAACATACATCGCCTTGCGGTTTTCCAATTGAACCTCAATCTGAGTTACCGGCCATTCCGGCCCTTCATGCAGCTTCATCTTTTTCTGTTCAACCAGATTCGGATACTTTTGAAGCAGCCGTTCAGCCATCGGGTAGTTTTTTAAAATCGAATTAATATCCGTTATCTGCTGCGGCATAGAATTGCCCTGAGAACGCGCTGACGGTCTTGGCATTTGATAATTTGAAGGCTGCGGCAGAGGAGGCAGGGTACTGGGTATATCCCCCCCATACTGCTGCGGCCAGTACGGCCATGCTTCTTCCATGTCAGGTAAATAACCTTCAAAATTATACCAATCTAAAGCAGGAGGTACCGGCCAGATACTAATAGGATACCAAGGAATTGGTATAATATAACCAAGAGTAAATAACCAGAGATATCCGTCATCATCAGAGTCTCTCATGACATTGGCTGTAGGTAGTCTGGAGGGGAACCATGTTCCGCCGATTGGAGGATACGCGCCTTCAGTTGCACTGTCCTTTATTGCCTCAAGGCTTGTGTCATACATTATTTGCCGCGAACTTGAGGGGTTGTCCTTCGTATAGACTTCGATTCTCGGCCTTCCAACTGTTACATCAATACGTGTCTGCCAGCCTTCGGGTCTTGGACCTGTCGGCATTGGAGGGGTAAACCAGTAAACACCCTGCCATCCTGTAACAGGCGTTCCCGCCGCGTCAGGATTTATCAGATTTCCCGGAGCGCCTTGATAAACAGGGATGTAATCGTGCCATACATCCCAACCGTCAGGGCGGTCACTCAGGTTGAACGAGAAGAATCCGGGTCTTGCCAAAACAAAGGAGAGCCTGTTGGAAACATTGTTTCTCCTTATGTTGCCCATTTCTCCGGGAAGCCCCGCAGTGGGGAATATATGGTAAGTAGTAAGGTCGCGGTTATTAAATATTTGCCCTGATGTTATGACAAAGTATCCTACATCCGGGTCTCCGGACGTACCGTGGAAAATTCCGCCGCCCTGGCTTGTATTAGAAACATTTCCGTTAATGGCTCCGCCGTGCATGTAGAAATTGCCATAATTAAGAACACCGCCGGCAGGGCCGCCGTTACCGATATTGCCAAGGATGGCTCCGTCAAACATTGTAAAGTCGTCAAAGTTTCTGACGCCGCCGCCGAAACCGCCTTCGTTGAAGGCAATAAGTCCGTCATACATTTCAGTAATGCGCCAGTTGGAAACACCGCCGGTACCTCCGCCCGCGCTGTCGTTACCCCAGATTGCCCCGCTAAGAAAGTGGAAGATGCCTTCGTTGTCAACCGCGCCGCCATCGTAAGATTCGTTTAACGTGAGTACTCCGCCGTTCAGGATAAAGCGTCCCATTTGAGCGACAGACACTCCCCCGCCCCAGAGAGCCGCGAAGTTATCTTCGATAGAGCCGCCTTCCATATTAAAAACAGAAATTTGCGTGAAGCCTTCTTCCCCGCCTGAAATATAAACGCCGCCGCCTGCATACGCAGAGTTATCAAAAATAACCGGGTCAATATCAGGATCTTTTAAATCATAAGGAAGCTCGGCATTTTTATGATGTTCAGTCATATTGAAGATGCCGCCGTGGCTTACCCTGACGGCTCCGCCTCCGCCGAAGGCGATATTTTCATCTATTACGCCGCCCGACATTTCGAAGAGTCCGCCTCTTACCCATACCGCGGCTCCTCCCATGCTGACATTACGGTTTACGCGGGGATGGCGGAGCATATTCTGCCATATCCTGCCGCCTTTCATTTCAAGTTTACCGCCGGGCAGTACCGTGAAAGCTCCGCCGTAAATATGGCTGAAGGTGTAGCTTTCGGTGATAGTAATGCTGCATTTTAAATCATCACCATTATCATCCTTAGTGTAATAGTCGTCATTTATAACTACTTTTCCTCCCTCTTCAATTATGAAGAGCGAGATTTCATTTCTATTTGTGTATCCGTAGATTTGGACATTATCCAAAATGAGGGTAACGCCGTCCCGGATTGTGAACAACGGGCCGGTTGAGGCAAGTTCAAGAATTGTTGGGGACTTCCTTCTTTCTCCCGGCATCCACCAGAATTCCGGGAAAGTTCCTTTTATTGTGATTTCAATTTTGTCTCCGCCGAAATACAAAACCTGAGGTAAAATCCGTTCATCATCTTCCATTAAAATATCCCATTTGTTGGGCGTATATTTTTCGTCTGCATATTTATATAACTCATTGAGCTTAGCCGCTACTGAATTAGGAGCCGGCGGTATGCCGCTTACGGGCTGCCATATCGCGATTAAATGAGTGTTGGCGCTGAATACTGTATTCTCGGTTACCATTGTACGTCCCGCGGTTCTCCATCCGAGAAACACGAGGCTGCTTAGATCGGGTTTAAATGCCCAGCCATTGTACTTCGGAACAAATGACGGCTGGCCTGTTATCGGATCAATTACAGGCGCGCCGTTAAAGCCAAGAACCGCCTCAAAATCATTAACATGATCATAGTTTGTAAAACTGGGGCAGTTATAAATTTCGCAAACCCCCGACCATGTATGGGTGCCCCAACCCATGTCCTCACCATTCTCATCAGTATAAGGCAAATCGCATTTATAAAGCCATTCTCCCTTTTTGGGTGTCGGCAACGGCCGTATTCTGCCGTAAACATCGGTTTGCTTTTCAAGAATTCTTTTACCGCTCACTTCCCCGCCGAGCGGGTCGAAAGTAACAGTGTAAACATCGTGAAGATCGCCGGTAATCTCCCGGCACCCGGTAAACGCGAGAGCGAGACCCAAAACGACAATCAGTATCGCTGTCCATCTCATGGTAGAACCTCCTAAGATTGTTCAATTTACATTTTACAAAAAAACTTCAAACGAGCGCTCATCGAACGCCCGTAAACACATGGCAAACGCCATGCGGTTAGTGTCTAGCGAAATATCATAATCTGCTGCTGCTGCCTTGACCTAATCTTTTCACCCGGGCGAAGCTCAAAAGACTGCTGCTGTAACTGTGATTTCTCAGGCGGCGTTAAAAATCTTTTACCGGACGGCTGGACGCTGTTGGGAAGCGTTCGAGACTTGAGCGCGTTCGGCTTTGTCAGCCAATTGTTGTTATACAACCTTTTTATTGATTGTCCGCTGCCCGATAACGTCATGCGCGGGCTGGCTCTGCCTAAGAGAGAGTAATCTACAAAATCGTTTGTCAACGATAAGGTATTCGCTCCTGCAACGAGATTAGCATCAGCCACGTATATCGTTTGGTAACCAGAAGTAGTATAGCCAAAACCTAAGTATAACACCAATCTAATCGGAGGGATTTCGTAAACAGATAGATCAAAGGTTACTTCTGAGGATGTTACTTTTTTATCTTCAACAAGCCAATAAAAATCATCATCGTAATCATCATAGAAAAATAAATCCACTAATTGGTTTAAATGCTTACCAGGTATATTAGTAACTGTTAAGGTAGTTACCGTAGTTTCACTTCCGGGCGCCGGGAAATTACCATACCAATTGGCAAATTCTTCCCAGTCTATTTCATTATCTCCATTGATAAGATTTACCGTAGCTTCGTAAGCCGCAATGGGAGGATTAGTATTCCATGTACTTGCATTTACAAAATAAATTTCAATATTCCAGGTCTTTGGTTCCATAAAAAGCGCTGTAGGATAAATAGTCATCGAATCAATAAAAGGACCTTCATCGTAACCAGCCATTTCCCAATCCTCCTCTTCGTTTGGTCCGGTCTGCGCCCATAAA
>Ga0209755_10004455_pt1 | contig 16555 bp, 11 predicted proteins | sample TergutCo191P1_FD_187301 | JGI IMG/M metagenome (GOLD analysis project Ga0209755, IMG submission 187301) | Cornitermes sp. P1 segment gut microbial communities from Petit-Saut dam, French Guiana - Co191P1 (SPAdes) (version 2) | ecosystem: Host-associated > Arthropoda: Insects > Digestive system... | reverse complement strand
CGTTGGCGGCGACGGCGGCTGGAACAACGTCGGCGGCACAATCGCGCTTCCCGGCGGCCCCGATTCCACCCTGAACGCGCCGGAGCAAAGGCGCTTCCTTCCGGCTAGCGCGGAAGGCCACGAAAGGCTGTACCTGCGCTGGCTTATGACATCCAACCTTGCTCCAAACGGCAACCCGATTCAGCCCGGGGGCACGCACCAGATCAACGACCTGGTCATACGCTCCGGTGCGGATCCGGTTGACAAAGAAGACGATCCGGCCGGCACCTTCATCATCGACTGGACGGGCTTCACCAACCCGTTGCTGGCCCAGGGCGTTACCATCACCGGAAACGCAGACACCGGGGTAATTTCGATAAACGCTCCGGAGGGCGCGTTTACGAGCATACAGTGGCTCAATGACAACTTGGAAATAATCGGGACCGGGGCAACGCTTGCTCAGCATGACTTCCCGCCCCTCGTAACGGTTAGGGTTAGAACGGTTGGCAGCGACAGGACGTACGGTATCGTCTTCGATACCGTAACTGGAAACGTATTCTAAAACCCGCGCCCGAATCGCGGGCCCGGGGATTTTTACAAGGGAGAAACGAGAGATGAAAACCATGAAGACCATGCAAACGATGAAAGGCGGCATAGGCGTTTTGGCGCTTGTGTTCGCCGCCTCTTTACTGCTGCTTTTGCCGGGGTGCCAGGCCCCGGCGGGTCCGCAGGCGGATCGCACCGGCACCGTCTCGCTGACAATCGGACATGTGGGCCGAGCGATCCAGCCGGACATAGGCTTGGGCGGTTTTACCGGCGGCTTTAGCGCCGTCTTTGAGCGCGAAGGCCAAAGCGTTCCGGTCGTTTTTGCGAACGGGGCACACACGGCCCAGGTTGAACTGCCCCAGGGGAACTGGAATTTGACGGTAAACGCATACATAGGCGACGTAGTGGCCGCGACCTACGGCAGGGAGGTCCCCGTGGGGCCGGGGTTCACCGGGGTTACCGCCAATCTGGCCCCAGTCCCCACGGGCGGGCCCGGTACTTTCAGTTGGTCTTTAACCGTACCCGACGGCACCACCGGTATTCTACAAGTTAGGACCGTTCAAGCCGACGGCACTATCGTAACGGCTCCCCTTCCGGAAGGCGCCGAATTTAACGGTACCCCCTATCCGACTTTATGGGATGGCGAATTGGAACTGCCCGCCGGTACCTACTTTGTACGGTTTGCGCTGACGCACGCCACACATGGAGTGGCGTTCCTGAACAGCGACCTGCACGTCTACCAGGCCATGACAAGCCGGGTAGAGCGCACTTTTACGAATGCCCAGTTCCGCGCCCCCTATTCCATTGCGAGCGCGGCGGTCGCCGTTACGGCCCCGGTTACGGGCGCGACGCCGAATGCGGCGGCAACGCCCGGCGAGGGTTCCAATTTCACCGCCGGCACGGTAACGTGGTACCCGGTACACAGCCCGTTCCAGGCCGAGACCCAGTACACCGCCACGGTAACGCTGACGGCGAACCTGGGCTACGTCTTTGCGACCGGCACGACGGCGACCATAAACGGACAGACCGCGACGGTAACGGGCAGCGGACTGACTGTTACGCTGTCGCTCGCTTTTGCGTCGACGCTTGCCGGCCCCACCGTTATAACGAATGCGGCAGTCACCGTTACGGCCCCGGTTTTCGGCGAGGAGCCGGATACGGAGGCAACGGTTGTCGGTACTGATGTCGGCTTTACCGCCGGTGATGTAACGTGGAGCCCGACGCACGACCCGTTCCGGGGCGGCACCAGGTACACCGCCACGGTAATACTGACGGCGAGTGCAGGCCACACTTTTGCGGGCGGCCTTGCAACTGCGACCATTAACGGTCAGGCTGCGACGGTAAGCAACAACACGGGCGAAGCGGCAACCCTGGCCTTTGAATTCCAGGCAACGGCGCTCGATCCGGTGATGGCGGCATGGCAGTTTGGAACTTACTATGGTACCGCCCCCGATAACAACCAGGCCGTTTCCGCGAGTATCGAGTCCGGGAATGCGTCCAGGCCGTCCGGCGGACAGCAGCAAGCCGACGCGCGTCTGCAATTCCTGACGCAGCCCGGAGGCGTGGGCGCAATAACCCCTAGGGTTCTGGCCGGTGCATCCTCGGGCGTACACGTGGTAGGCACTACCGGCGTGCACCCCCCCCCTTCTACTCCGTCCCCAAGCGAACTTGACGACTTGGCCGGCAACGCATGGTGGCAGACTTATGTATCCACGGTCGATCGCACCGACATCGCGGTAACGTGGCGCATGAGATCCACCAACACCGGCCCCCGCGACTGGCGGCTGCAGTACCGCGTGGGCGACGACGGCGGCTGGAACAACGTCGGCGGCATAATCGCGCTTCCCAGCGGTCCCCATGCTTCCACCCTGGGCGCGCCGGAGCAGAGGCGCCTCCTTCCGGCAACTGCGGAAGGCCACGAAAGGCTGTATCTGCGCTGGCTTATGACATCCAACCTTGCTCCAAACGGCAACCCGATTCAGCCCGGGGGCACGCACCAGATCAACGACCTGGTCATATTCTCCGGCGCCGATTCGGCGGATTTTGACAACCAGGACGACCGAACCGGCACCTTTACCATCAACTGGGCAGGCTTTGCCAACCCGCTGCTGGCCCAGGACGTTAGCATCACCAGAAACGAAGCCGGGGCAATCTCGATAAACGCCCCCGAGGGTGCGTTCACGAGCATCCAGTGGCTCAATGACAACATGCAGCCAATCGGCAACGCGGCTACGCTTCCTTCGGGTGACTTCCCGCCCCTGGTAACGGTTAGGGTTAGAACGGCCGGCAACAACAGGACGTACAGTATCGTCTTAAATACCGCAACGGGAGCGGTATTCAACTAAAACCGCCGCCCGGTGCCCGAATTCGCGGGCCCGGGCGGTATTTTTAGAAGGGGGAAACGAGAGATGAAAAACATGCAAACGATGGGGGCCGGCATCGGCGTTTTGGCGCTTCTGTTGGCCGCATCTTTAATGATGCTTTTGCTGGGGTGCCAAGCCCCGGCGGGTCCGCAGGCGGATAGCACCGGCACCGTATCGCTGACAATCGGACATGTGGGCCGCGCGATCCAGCCGGATATAGGCTTGACCGGTTTTACCGGCGGCTTTAGCGCCGTCTTTGCGCGCCCCGGTCATGACAGCGTTCCGGTCGTTTTTGAGTCCGGGGGAACCACGGCCCAGGTCGTGCTGCCCCAGGGAACCTGGAATTTGACGGTAAACGCATACATAGACGACGTAGTGGCCGCGACCTACGTCAGGACGGGCATCCCCGTGGGGCCGGGGTTCACCGGCGTTACCGCCAACCTGGCCCCAATCGCCATGGGCGGACCCGGTACCTTTACTTGGGCCTTAACCGTACCCGACGGCACCACCGGCATTCTGCAGGTTATGACCGTTGGAGCCGACGGCACTATAGTAACGGCTCCCCTTCCGGAAGGTGGCGAATTTAACGGTACCCCATATCCGACTTTATGGGAAGGCGAATTGGAACTGCCCGCCGGTACCTACTTTGTACGGTTTGCGCTGACGCACGCCACCCATGGAGTGGCGTTCCTGAACAGCGACCTGCACGTCTACCTGGGCATGACAAGCCACGTAGCGCGTATATTTTATGCGGATGACCATTTCAGCGCCCCCGTGGCAGACGTGAACATCGAGAGTGCGGCGGTCACCGTTGCTGCCCCGGTTACCGGCGCGACGCCGGTTACGACGGTGACGGGTACGAATTTCGCCGGTACGGTATTGTGGACCCCGGCTGACAGCCGGTTCCGGCCTGAAACCGCGTACACCGCCACGGTCACGCTGACGGCGAACCCGGGCCACGTCTTTGCGAGCGGCGCAACGGCAACCATTAACGGGCAGACCGCGACGGTAACGGGCAGCGGCGCGACGGTAACGCTGACGCATACTTTTGGTGCGACAGGGCCTGCGCTCGAACCGGTGATTGCGGGATGGCGCTTTACGGGTACCACTTCCTTTAATGCTGCAGTAGTAGGGCCCGATAACGTCACGATTCGGCCATCCAGTGGAGTGCAAAATGATGCGCGCCTGCAATTCCTGACACAGACCGGGAGCGAGTTAACCCCGAGGGTGCTAAGCATGATGTCCACGGGCGTAAACGTGCTCCCTGCTGCTGGCGTGGCCACCACTCCCGCCAGCAGCGGGCTTAACGATTTGGCCAACAACGCATGGTGGCAGACCGACATATCCACGACCGGCCGCACCGACATCGCGGTAACGTGGCGCATGAGATCCACGAACACTGGCCCTCGCGACTGGCAGTTGCAGTACCGCGCGGGCGGCACCGGCAACTGGAACGACGTTGGCGACATAATCGCGCTTCCCTTCGGCCCCGATGCTTCCACCCTGAACGCGCCGGTGCAAAGTCGCTTCCTTCCGTCGAGCGCGGAAGGCCACGACAGGCTATACCTACGCTGGCTTATGGCCTCCAACTATAGTGTAGGTACTGCGAACAATGGTTTGGTTGTGCCCGGAGGCACGCACCAGATCAACGACCTGTTCATACGCTCCGGCTTCACGGTATCCGCTGCCAACGAAATACCACGCGGGCATCCTGTAACTGTGGAAGGCTTTGTAAGCGGCCGGGCCATGCTTGTGGACGGCGGTTTTGACAACGCCAACATCTTCGTGCAGGACGGAACCGGTCCCAGGGACGGTATTCAGGTTTGGGGCGGATCGGGCTCCGATCTGTCCGGCTATGTTGGCCGGTGGGTCAGGGTTACGGGAAACTTAACCGCCCATGCGGGAGTCGCGGCAAGCCCGTGGAACCAAATTCAGGTAGGCGCGGGAGGAATAACGGAAATCGAGCCGGGAACTCCGCCAACGTTCGAACCGCATAAGGTGGAGCTTGCGAACATCGTCTATCCGAACCATAACCACTTGTTTATGCTGGTATCCCTGGGCCCGGTGCGGTTCGGGCATGACGACGACCGGGGATCTTTCCTCACCACACCTGGAGCCAATCCTCCCAGCGGTACGCACTTCGTCATTGTGGAAGGGGGGCACAGAGTTGAGCTAAGACCGTCTGCGGGAACCGGGACGTACCTGGAAGGCCTCACAACCGGCCACTACATCATGATTACGCGCGCCTTTGTCTCATGGCAAAACGGCAGGAGTGCGATACAGCTTCTCCACGCGGAGGTCGAGAGTTATACCCCTTGACGATAGCCTGACAAACGCAACGGAAGAATAGCCGGACCGTCGCCCCAAACCGGGGCGGCGGTTTTTTTTGACGTTCGTACAAGACGGAAATGCCCTAATGCGGGCATTACGCCGTACCATGACAAGCGGGATTTGTTTGCCGTCGTTATTGCCTTGCATTACCTGTTTGAAGACAGTATTTTTACCATACGCCGAACTTGGCCTTGTGAACACCAAAGAGCTGTTCAAAAAGGCAGTTAGCGGCGGCTACGCGATTCCTGCGTACAACTTCAACAACTTGGAGCAAATCTAGGCCATTATAAAGGCCTGCGTTGAAACCAAGTTGCCAGTTGTTTTGCAGGTGTCCGCTGGGGCGCAAAAGTACGCGAATAAGAAGTCTCCCTTATTAGCACCTTAAACGGGCTTCCGCATCTTTATATTCAGGCTTATTTCCCCAGTCTTGTCCCACTCCGACAAAATCCGCACCGCTTCGGAGGCGGCAAGGCAAGCCCTGTCCTCCCCGCCGCTGTCACCCCAGCGGTCAAGAACCCGGTTTGAGATTACCGAAAGTATCGATCCCATCCTCATACCGTGAAGCCTGCCCACCACATACTGAGTCGAGCATTCCATTTCTATGTTCGTGACTTTGGCGGCGGTAAGATCGCTTATGATATTGTTGGCAAAAGACGGCCAGTACCCCGCGCCGTCCTCGGCAAGGGGGCGGCCCTGGCCTATGTAAAAAGAGCCAACGCTGTGGGTAAGGCCAAGGCCATAGGGGAAGCCAAGGCACTCACATGCGGAAATCAGGGCCAGGGTTACGTAGAAGTCTGCGTATGCCGGGTACTCGGCCTCGACATAGGATTGGGAGGTGCCGTCTTTGCGGACACAGGCGACTGGAATAATAAGATCGTTCAAGTCGAATTCGGGAACGATGCAACCGGTGCTGCCAACCCTTATGCCAGTATGCACGCCCAAGACGCTCAATTCGTGTACGCAGATTTCGGAACTTGGCCCGCCTATGCCGGTCGAGGTGCAGGCGATATCCACGCCTTTGTAGGTTCCGACTATGGTTTTGTATTCACGGTACGATGCCACTTCCTTGGAATTATCCCAATGCTTGGCAATTATGGGGCACCGCTCTGGTGCGCCTGGCATAAGAACATAGCCAGGTACATCGCCCTGCTTTAGCTGCAAATGATACACTCCGGTGTTTTCCGCTTTCGGTGCGGAAGCCTTGTTCACCTCACCCATTGTCTGTCCCCTTCGAAAATCTAAATTTCCCTGGCTATTTTTTCCACCGTCTGCTGTACCCTTGCAATCAGGGCCCAAACATCGGTACTCGTAAGAACACCGTCCTTTACCAGTTGTTTGCCATTTACAAATACGTCCGTCACGTCGCCGCCAGTCGCGTTGTAAATAATGGCCGAAATAACGTTTTCATTTTTGCCAAGCACCATGGGCTGCAAATGCGGTTGCTCGGTATCGATAAGAATCATGTCGGCCTTCATGCCTTCCTTTATCATGCCGATTTCGGATTCCATACCAAAGACCGCCGCGCCGCCCCTTGTCGCCATATCCAGAATGTCCTTTTTGGAAATGCTGCGAATTCCTGTGCTAACCGTATGCAGAAGGGACATGCCCTTCATCTCCCTAAAAATATCGTTGCTGTTGTTCCATAGTGCGCCGTCCGTGCCTATGCCCACGGCAAGTCCCTGCCTGACCATTTCTGGAATAGGGGCAATGCCATCGGCGATTTTCATTTCGCATAGGGGCGTGTTGGCAATTTTTACGTTTGCCTTTTTCAAAAGCTCAACCTCGTTTTTGTTGGCGAAAACAACATGGGAACCTATTAGTTTGTCATGGAGAAAGCCCTTCTTGGCAAGGTATTCGATTGGGCGCAGGCCGTATTTTTCAAGGATTATGTTCACCCGCCAGTCGTTTTCGGCAAGATGCATGGTTTGCATCGCTTCAATGTTTTGAAGTTTTGCAAATATTTTTTTCAGAACCTCCGTTTCCCAGTTTTCCTCCGATGGCAAACCGATGACGGGGATAATACCGGCTTCACGGCAGCCTGTGGAAAAATCGCGAAGCATATCGTCCGAAAGGAACGATTCGGAATCGGTAAAATTATGGCGGATATCCTCGACAAGTGCGCCTTTTATGCCTATTTCCTTCATTGCCTGAACCGATTTGGCTCCCATTCCCCAGTACATGTTTTCGCAAACGAATGTGCAACCCGCCAAAAGAGATTCGCAGTAGGTCAGTTGTCGCGAATAGTAAAGGTCTTCCCCGTCGATATAAGTTTTAAACCAGTTATGCGAACGGTAGGCTTCGTTCTGTTCCAGCAAGGTCATGTCGTCGCCGAGCCCCCGGGCCAGGGTCATGTCCCCGTGGCAGTGGCAGTTTACAAGGCCCGGCATAAGTATTTTGCCGCCACCGTCTATCCATTCTCCGCATTCGCTTGGGGATACGGGTCCCCTGCGAACTTCGGCAATTCGTTCCCCCTGTACGCAAACCGAACCCACGAAAGGCTCGTATTCAAAATTGCCAGAAACGATAATAACATTGTCAATGCCAAGGGTATACATTTTGCCTCCACCAAGCACATTACAACAGCTTTAGAAATTCTTCCAGTTCTATATCCGCCTGAATCAAAATACTCCTAAGTGTTCCTCGGGCCACCACATCATGCATTGGAACAATTGCCGTGCGATCTCCGTTTGTGTATTTCGCATGACTTCCCTTCCTACTTTTAAACCAGAAGCCCTTTTTGGATAGCACAGAAACAATCTCATAGGGCCTCAATATTGGGTATTTACCACCCATCTAAATTGCCATTTCTAATGAGGTGACGTAAACCTGCTCGCTCCTTGGGGTTGCCGCTTCCAGCGTGTCATTCTCGTAATATAACGATATTGCCTCTTTCAAGTTTTCAACGGCCTCATCAACAGTTTTTCCCTGCGATGCGACATCATTTTCGAGGCAGGTTGCCACAAACAAGTTTTCTTCTTTTTTGATTACCACCGTACCCCTAAAGTTCATTTTGACCTCCCATATCAGCCCCAAAAGCACCGCCCCTTTCTGCAAAGGGAGCGGTTATTGTCTGCAAATTACCCTTTCTTAAACACCCCGAAAATTCGGGAAAGAATCCCCTTTTTCACTGGCGCGGGTTCTGGCGGCTTGGCCGCGACTTCTGGCTTTTGCAGTTCGCCTTCCGTTTTCCTCGGCGGCTTTCTGCCCTTACGCCTGGAACTATCGGGTGTGTTATCGGCAGGCTTACCTTGCTGCTTGCGCTCGCCCTGGGGTTGTTTCCTGCCCCGCGATCTTTCGCCTTCCGCCGAACGTGTGGTTGAACTGGATTTTCCGGAATCATACCTTTTCTTGTACAGGGCCATGCGCTCCTCGAAAGTAAGAAGCGAAAGATCCTGCTCTTCGGACAGCGGCGTTTGGTTTCGCCTGGGTTTTCCAGCGGCGGTCTTCTGGCCGCCAGCCACCCCGCGGGTTCCTCCCCGCCTGTCTTCCTTGCGTTTGCCACCACGATCTTGCGCGGGACCACGCTCGCGGGAACGCCCACCTGCGCCCGATCTACCAGAGCCACGCTGCGGGCGACGATCTTCGGAACGATCCTCGTAGATGTCGGTGCGGACTTGCTGCCCGGCGCTTTTGTCCTCGCCGTAAAGTTCCGCGTTGGCAATCTCGGACGGAATCTTCTTCCCTATATAACGCTCGATTGCCGGCAGCTCATATACGTCCTGATCGCTTGCCAGGGTTATCGCCCTGCCTGTTTTGCCGGCCCGGGCCGTCCGCCCGATTCGGTGAACGTAGTTTTCCGCCTCCACCGGTAGATCGTAGTTTACCACCAACGCCAGGGCCTCAACGTCCAGGCCCCGCGCCGCGACATCGGTCGCCACAAGGAACCTGATCTTCCCGGCCTTTAGGTCATCGATCACCTTGAGCCGCTTGTGCTGCGGCAGGTCGCCGATAATAAACTCGCAGTCGTATCCGTTCATCTTAAGACGTTTCGCGATGATTTCGGTATACCGCTTGGTGTTGCAGAAAATGATCGCGCTTTCCGGCTGCTCCCTCTGTAGGATGCCCATCAAGAGGCGCATTTTCTCGTCGGAAGGAACGTGGTAAAGAACCTGGTCAATTTCCTCGACCGTGACAACCTCCGGCTGAATCTCGATTTCCAGGGGATTGCGGGTGTATTCCCAGGCAAGGTTCTTCACGTAGATGCTGAGCGTCGCGCTGAAAAGCATGGTCTGCCGACGATCGGCCGACGGCACGACCTTGATAAGCTTCTGTAGATCTGGGTAGAAACCCATGTCGAACATCCTGTCCGCCTCGTCCAGGACAAGGAAGGCAAGATCCATAAGGTTCATGCGGCCCGAGCTGTTCAGATCCAGCACGCGCCCTGGCGTTCCCACCAGTATCTGCACGTTTTCCCTTAGCAGCTTTTCCTGTTGGGTATAACCTACGCCGCCGTAGAAGCTGCCGATTTTAAAGGGAAGATACTTGGCCAGGAGTTTCGCCTCTTCCTCGATCTGAACGGCGAGTTCCCGGGTTGGAGCCATAATCAGGGCCTTTTTGCCCGACAAAAATTCCTCGGTAAGCAGACGCTGAAAAATCACGACTAAAAAGGCAGCGGTTTTCCCCGTCCCAGTCTGGGACTGGACGTACAAATCCTGCCCGCCAAAGGCATGTGTCAATACCTGTTCTTGTACGGGCATACAGGTAATGTACTCGGCCTCGGCAATCCCCCGCTGCAAATCGGGATGCAGTGTAAAATCCTTGAATTCCATAGATACCTACCCTATGGTAGTACATTTCGCGCGGCTTGAATAGTCGGTTGAAAATCTGTCTGTACGGGTAGGATCTTTATCTGTGGGTGGTAAGCAGGTGAGCCAGCCGCCAAGTTGACGGCTGGCCCGACCTATGTCATTTCCTATGGAGGGTATATGATTTGATAAGTCTGCTTCTGGGGCTGTGGTTTTCGCCCTCGTGATCGAGCTGCAACCGATCCCTTATTTTCAGGCCGATTGCCCTGTTCAGCTCTTCCAGCCCAAAGTGGTTTACGTTGGTCATGTACTCCCTCATTGTCTCGTCATCACGTTCGATGGCAAGAAAAAGATGATCCGTAATATTCAGAATGAAATCATTGACTACTCGTTCGACATATTCGTGTGTACTCATGCCTGCCTCCGTGTTTTTGTTTTTTTCGGAGTCTGGGTATTCCCAGGTTTCCGTTTGCATAGAATATCGCTAAAACCCAAACGGTAGTCAAGAAAATTTCAGTGCGTGAGGTTCGATTACCGACAAACGAAGAACATGTAAAGTATATCTGTAATGGGATTTTTTTTAACGTTGACAATAGCATCCGCAGGGGTTACGCTTGGAGTAGGTAGGTGTAAGTATCGTTAGGGTTTTAGTGTATGGGTAAGCTTACATTCAGGAATACCAATTTTACCGTAAAAAAGACGGAGGAAACGCAAATGAACAAAATGGACAATTCTCATTTTCAGGAACAGGCCAGGCAGGACAGAAGCAGGCTCTTGACGGGCATCACCGTCGCGACGATTTTCAGCCTTATCCTTCTTATCATTGGCACAAGCGTGGGGCGTATGGGGATTAGTATTGGCATTCTTGCACCCCTTGTCATTGCCGTGTTTGTGGGCGGCGGGGCTCTTGCCCTGCGTCTTGTTAAAAAAATGGAACGAGACAGCTTCGAGGAGGGGATGTATCTTGTGATGGAAGGCGCGCCCATGAATTGTACCCTGACTGACGAAAAGGGGGCCGTCCTGCACTGCAACGACCGATCCTTAGAGATGTTCAAGGCGGGCAGCAAGCGGGAGTATGCCGAAAAACTGTTCGGCGACTATCTGCCGGAATTCCAGCCAGACGGTACACGTTCGATGGAGATGGCCGGGAAGCACATACAGACGGCGTTCAAGAACGGGACGGACAATTTCGAGTGGTGGCACCAGATGGGGCTGGGCAAGGAGCAGGTCCCCTGTGCGGTTTCCCTGGCCGCCGCGTCCGTCTATGGCATGAGCCGCATACTGGTGTTCCTTACCGACCAGCGCAAGGCGCACGCGATTCGAAGGCAGGAGGAGGCGTTCAAAATAAGGATGCAGGCCATACTGGATGCCTCGCCCATGCTCTGCGGTGTCTATGACGATCAAGGCAATCTCGCGGAGGTAAACAAGGAAGCGGAACGACTGTTCGGCATAGCGGACAAGAAGGCCTTCCTTACCAACGTCAGCAGCTTTATGCCGGCGCGCCAGCCCGACGGCATCGAGTCGATGAAGAAAAGTGCCGCAATGTTTAGGAAAGTCCTTAGCGAAGGGTATTGCGAGTACGAATGGTTGTATCAGAACCAAAGCGGGCAGCCGATTCCCACCGAGGAATTTCTTCACCGCATAGAGGTTGACGGCAATAGCATCGTAATCGCCTATACCCGCGACCTGCGCGAGCAGTACGCCAGCAAGGAAGCGGAGGCGGCGGCCCAGAAAAGGCTGAACGTTATGATGGACAAGCTGAACGGGCAGTTGACATCCCAGTCATCGGCAATCACTCAATCCTCTGCGGCCATAGAGGAAATGATCGCGAACACCCGGTCCGTCAGCAACACGCTTTCCAGAAACGCCGAGAACGTAAAGGAACTACAGGAGGCCGCGGCGGTTGGGCATTCCGGCCTTAACGAGGTTGTCACGGACATCAAGGACATAGCCAAGGAATCCGAATCGCTTCTGGAGATTAACGCGGTGATGCAGAACATCGCAAGTCAAACGAATCTGCTTTCTATGAACGCGGCAATAGAGGCCGCGCACGCCGGGGAATCGGGGCGTGGTTTCGCCGTCGTCGCGGACGAGATACGCAAGCTGGCGGAATCCTCAAGCAGGCAGTCTAAGACCATCGGCGGGGTGCTTAAAAAGATTAAGGGGTCGATTGACAAGATTACCAAGTCCACCGACAACGTAATGACCAAGTTCGGTGCGATTGACGGCGGGGTCAAAACCGTCGCGGAACAGGAAAACGGCATACTTAGCGCCATGGAGGAACAGAGCGCCGGAAGCACGCAGATAATGCAGGCGATTGCGCAGGTGAATGATATTACTGGGCAGGTCAAGGAAGACGCACGGCAGATTCTTGAGGCGGCATCGAAGCTGGGGGTCTAACCGTAAAAAAATGATTTGATTTACGGGTGATTCACGATAATCGGCTGGAACCGCTAATTACTTGGACGGTTCCAGCCGATTTTTTTTCCCTATGGAAGCACTGATTAAATCCAATGGGGATTTAATCAGTGCTACTTAACCGCATCTGCGCCATGCAGATGCAGGGGAACCGCTGAATTCCGCTTTAATCAGCGGTTCCCTATCGTCTTACCAATCGATCATCTCTGCGTTCCAGCCACTGGGTTCTGGTTCGCGTTCTGGGCAGATCCAAGTGGCCGGTGCCCCGGGTCCCACAAGGCCCCACAGCCGGGGAATCGTTACGGTTCGGATATTGTCAAGGGTATCGTCGGGCGAACCGTCGGGGGCCGCCTCTCCGGTAACCACTACGTTATCAAACCGTCCGCTGCCCCAATTACCGGCAGGCAGAAGATTGCTGTTGGTAACGGTAATCGGCAACACCCAGGTTACCCCGGAACCAAACACCTCACCATAGGTCACTTCCAACGTATAGCTCGAATTCACGCCCCCATATTCGATTCTTGGGGCCGAAGCCACCGGTGCGCTTAGGGTGATCTCAATCCCTAGCGAGCCTGCTAGCGGAGTGGAAATCGCGCTACGCCGCCCCACCGCATCCCAGGTATTGATGACTCGCATGTGCGTGACCAAGACCTGTTGGATGTGTACCCTCGCCGGCACATCGGAAACACCTTCCTTTTCGATGCCAAGCAAGGCGGTTCCTTCACGCTGGATGCTGTCAACTTTCACCCGCCAGGACTTCCAGGGATGAGTGCCTTGCAGAGCGTCCGTTCCCGTTGCCAGTGTCAGCCTGGCGGTCTCGCCGGTGACCCTGATGTCCGATATATCCAGGTCGGGAACGGGATAGACCAGCGTAAACTCGATCCACCTGTCACCGACATCACCCGGCATATATCTCGCCGACTCGATGGAAACGGGTGAAGGAAGCTCGATCTCTATCGGTCCACCCAAAACGCCGGGCTTGCTGACGGAAACGGATGCCAGGCCACCTCTTATGATGGTAACTGGTATCGTCCAGATAGTCCCCAAGGGACCCACGCTATCCGAGGTCGAAAATCTCAAGTTCTCCACTCCAGATGCGCCCAAGCGGAAGTTGCCCGTTCCTTCCCTAATTCCGACTTCCTCCAAGGCCAGGTTGGAAAGCGGATCCGAGAAAGTAAGGACTAGCGACTTTTGCCCCTCAACCTCGTGGCCGCAGATTCTTGCGGCTTCCAGGATTACCCCAGGAATAAGGACCGTTACCGGCTGTTTGGAAATACCGGTCCTGTCGATCGAGACCGAGGCAAGCCCACCTGGGTTGGCGGTGGTAACCGGCACTGTCCAAACCGTCCCGTCGCTCGATGCCGTCAGAGGGCTTCCCAAGGTGAAGTTACCTGTTCCCGCGGTGACCTTGATATTGTCCACGGTCAGGTTCAACACAGGCTTGGAGAAAGTAAGGACGAGCGTTTTCTCACCGGTTGTCGAGGAGATGTTGATCGTCGCGTCTTCCAAGATAATCGAGGAAATGGGTATGTGGTACGGCGATGTCGCGTCAGTGTTCCCAAATGGCGTAATGCCGTCCCTGTAAATCTCTGCCAACAGGAAGGATACATCGCCTTCAAGGGTAACCTCCAGCGACCACTGCCTTCCGTCGATGTTTGTCAAATCTCCACGGACGACATTGCCGACGGGGGTGAAAAGCACGATGTCTTCCGCTTCCAGCCCCAGATCTTGAATCGGGGACTTGAAGATAAAACGGATCGCGTTTTTGTCCGGGGTGGAATTGTCCAATTCCGCCCTCCAGTCAACTGGGTGAACCGTGACTTCATGGGTCTCGGTCGCGATTCCTTCCTTGTCGATCTTGACCGACACGACCCCGTACCGTATAACGGTGACTGCAAGCGCCCATCGCGAGCCGCCGCCGGTCAATCCCCTGGTTTCCACTTCGCCCGTGCCCGGGAAAACCACGATGTTTTCGGCAGTCAAGTCGGCAATCGGTCCATCAAATTCAAGGATGATTGCGGTGGTGCCGAAATCGTTGTTGGGGTGGGCGGATTCCAGCATGGAAGCGCTCCCCTGGGGGTCGTTATCCGGTGACGATGCACTCGTCGGACAACCTGTCAGAACCATGGCCAAAGCCAAGCCGAATGCCGCCAATACTGTCGGCATTTTCCAAAGTCCTCGCTTCATCATCTCAAGTATCCTCCTTCGAGAAACCCAAACGACAAAACCCGCAGTCCAAACCTCTCCAGACAACGTCTGGCAGCCTGCAAGCCCAGTTTTGATCCTGAAGTCTTGTCGTAATTCACAATGAAAAAGCTGTCGCTACAGGAATTTTAGTTATCACTTCTTTAAAAAACCGCCCTGTCGGATTTTGGGCCGGCAGAAGCGGGTGGTTAAGCTTAGTTGAGTTATTGAAATACAATCGCTTTATGTTTTGCTCCTTATTCGTGTATAATCGTACAGTATACCAACAAACACACCGTAAAGTCAAGCATTTTTTTAGCCTGCGGCGTAAATTTATCTGCATAATGCTGTTTGACATATTCATCCATGAGCTGGTAGAATGAAGATGTCTCCACGTTTCAAAACACTCTGGACAACGTCTGGTAGCCTGCAAGCCCGGTTTTGATGCTGGAGGGGCTATCCCTTCGAGGGAAGGGGTAGCCTATAAAACATTGCTTTCGTAATCACTGCTTGCTTGACTATTTTCCTATTAAGCGTCATTTTAAAGCCATGAAGCAGTACTCCAAAGGCACAAGACCTGCTCTTAACTTTGCTCTCCCCGATGAATGCCGTAAGGCAGCGGAAACACTGTTTTCTGCCGGGGACTTGGCGGCGATGGCCGATTTTGCCAAGGTCTTGGGAATTGGCACCGAGTATCGGCGGCTTATGAAAGTAGGAAGGGACACAGATGAAATGCGCAAATTTTTGGGGCATTTCCAGAATAACCTTGATCTGCTGATACAAAAAACCTGGGTTGAGAAAATTGAGGAGGCCCGCAAGGAAAAGCTTCAGGACAAGGTCCCACCTTTTATGGACTTGATCATGCGTGGCGACTTTCGGCAGGCTATCGAGGAATTCGGCGCGATTTTGGACGAGCTTGCCTATCTCCTTTTCGGCAAGCAAAGTACCGGCGACGATTTTACCGAGTATACCTTTCGCATAGACATAGAGATGGGTCTGTTCTGGTGGTACGGTTCCCAGCTTGCCAGCGGCTTGGATGATGCCACGGTCGATTGCGGCGAATACCTTTGGGCGATGCTGCTTATCGGCATCTGCTATCTGACCAACTTTTAGGAAATCCCTTCTGGAAGATCACCAGATCCACGGACAATGTTCTTAACAAGTTTGACGCGATAGATGACGGCGAAGCTGGGGGGTAAGCCCCCTGGAATCGAAATAAGTATTGGCATACAGCGTCGCATGACATGCGATTCCTTTCGATCCAAGGGGCGTTTTTATTGTACCCGTTTTATAGGGGGAGTTACAACGGCGTCGGGTGCGAAAACCGGATAACAGTATTTAACTTTTTGGCCATCCGCTAAGTCGGCATTGCCCGTCGCACGGTAATACCTTATACTGTCCGTAGGAGAAACCCGATGCAAAACGCCCTAAGAGTTGACGAGGAATTCCCGGGGAAACGTCGCTACACCTATGCCGATTACCTTGAGTGGGAAGGCCCAGAACGCTACGAGCTTTACGACGGCGAGGCCTTTATGATGTCCTCGCCCTCCGTGGCGCATCAGGTGCTTGTTGTGGAACTGGTGACGGAATTCAATGTCTGGCTTAGGGGAAAACCATGCAGGGTATTCGCCGCCCCGCTGGACGTGCGCCTGTTTCCCAAAGAGGACAAATCCGACAGGACGGTTTTGCAACCCGATTTACTGGTGGTCTGCGACAAGGATAAGCTCGACAAAGGCTCGGTAAACGGTCCCCCGGATTTGATAATCGAAATTCTCTCGCCGTCCAACACCTCCAGCGAGCTGTTTCGCAAATTCAACTATTACCTTAAGGCTGGGGTACGCGAATACTGGGTGGTCGATCCGGAATCAAGAAGCGTGCATGTTCATATTTATGAAGACGGCCGTTACATCAGCACGACCTACAGCGACAACGACCGCATCCCAGTTACCGTGCTTGCGGGCCTGGAGATCCCCCTTGAGTCCCTGTGGG
>Ga0209755_10004454_pt1 | contig 16556 bp, 15 predicted proteins | sample TergutCo191P1_FD_187301 | JGI IMG/M metagenome (GOLD analysis project Ga0209755, IMG submission 187301) | Cornitermes sp. P1 segment gut microbial communities from Petit-Saut dam, French Guiana - Co191P1 (SPAdes) (version 2) | ecosystem: Host-associated > Arthropoda: Insects > Digestive system... | reverse complement strand
GGGGGGGGGGGGGGGGGGGTATATACGAAATATACTTATTAAACTCGCCCACGAATGCTTGTTTTCCAAGCATTTTTTTGAATGCCAAATCATTCCGTGGGTTAGAGTAAATAGCCATAATTAAATCTCTTTCTTCAACGCCTCGGCCTTGTCGGTTTTTTCCCAAGTGAACCTTGCGCCCTTGTGGCCAAAGTGGCCGTGCTTGGCTGTTGATTTGTAACCTGGCTTCAGCAGATCCAAAGTTTTGATTATGCTTGCCGGCTTCAAATCAAAGTGCTTGCGAACCAACAATTCAATTTTGTGATCGCTTATTTTGCCTGTGCCAAAAGTATCCACATTAACGGAAACCGGTTCGGGGTAACCAATAGCGTAGGCCAACTGCACTTCGCATCTTTTCGCAAGCTTTGCCGCAACAATGTTCTTTGCAACATAACGTGCCGCATACGCCGCAGACCTGTCCACCTTTGATGGGTCTTTGCCGCTGAACGCTCCGCCGCCGTGCCTGCCCATGCCGCCGTAAGTATCAACGATTATCTTGCGGCCTGTTACGCCGCTATCGCCATGCGGGCCGCCAACAACAAATCTGCCGGTTGGGTTTACAAGGTAGCGAGTTTTTCTGTCTAAAAGCTTTGCGGGAATTGTCTTCTTTATCAACTTGTCAATAATTTCCTTTTTGATTTTTGCGTGGCTAACTTCGGGCGCATGCTGTGTTGATATAACAACGGTATCTACACGTACAGGCTCGTGGTCTTTATTGTATTCAATGGTTACTTGGCTTTTTGCATCCGGGCGCAGCCATTTCAATTTTCCTTGCTCTCTTAGCTCAACGATGTTTATCATAAGCTTGTGCGCAAGGGAGATAGGCAGAGGCATAAGCTCTGTAGTTTCGTCGGAAGCGTAGCCGAACATCATTCCCTGGTCGCCTGCGCCTTGCTCGGCGGTGTCTTTGCCGATTGCAGATGCTGCATTGACGCCTTGGGCAATGTCTGGGCTTTGCTTGTCCAGCGCAACCATAACAGCGCAACTGTCTGCGTCAAAGCCAATGCCGGCTTGCGTATATCCTATTTCCTTGATTGTGTCTCTGACAACCTTTTGATAATCGACATTTGCCTTTGAGGTTATTTCGCCGGCAATTACAACCAAGCCGGTGCTAACTAGGGTTTCGCATGCAACTCGGCTTTTTGGGTCTTGAGCGAGCATGGCGTCTAAAACGGCATCTGAAATCTGGTCTGCTACTTTATCCGGATGGCCGGGGGAGACAGATTCGGACGTGAACAAATAGTTGTGGGACATAAAAACCTCTCAATTTATATTGAGTAATAAGATAGTAAAATCGTAGCGATAGGTACGGCTAAATAAAAACTATCCGCCCTGTCCAAAACTCCGCCGTGGCCTGGGAAAATTCCACCTGAATCTTTTATGCCGGACCACCGCTTTAACGCAGACATAAGCAAATCACCCAACTGCCCTGCTACGGAAATGACAAAAGCGAACACCATTGCCATCACCAAAGACATGTCAAATACCGTATAGCCAAAGCCGGTTGTTGTCCAAATCCAAAACCAGAACATTGAGAACATTGTGCCGCCAATTGCGCCTTCCCAGGTTTTTTTAGGGCTTATCTGCGGAGCTAATTTGTTTTTGCCAAGAAACCTGCCGGCAAAATACGCCGCAGAGTCGCAGCCCCACAAGGTGGACATAACAACCAAAAACTTTGCGCATTCAACCATGCCCTGACCTTTGCCAAACAGCTCAAGGCACATTCCGCCCCACAGCCCAATGTAGAGAGGAGCCGCTATCTGAAGCACCAGCCAGGGAAATAAATTTTTAACATCTATATATGCAAATGCTATTATTATATAGAGCAAAATCACGGCAGCTAGAATAATTGGAGCTTCGCCGTTGCCAAGCCAAAGCATTGTGAGAGCCACTGCGCATGCGGGAGAGATGATATTCATAATCTGTACTTTTTCTGCATAAGCCACAGAAACCATTCTTGTCCATTCATAAGCTGCGATGGCGTTCAGCCCCAGCACAAATGCCCAGCGAGTATAATCACCATACCATAAAAGCAATGCTACTATGGGCATTGCCGTGAATGCGAATATGCTACGTTTTGCCAAATTACCCATTGCCATGATGTTTGAAATATAGAAAATTGTATATTTAGTTCGTGTTTCGCAATTTGATTCTGCTGACATTTATTGTCTTGTTTTTTTCGCACCTGTATGCCGGTACGCGTTGCGGAACAGTTAAGGCTGTGGCTTTGGCAAAAGCAGCGAATTTTGAGAACTGCAGGCAAGGAGCGCTGAATGTTTTAGAGAGAAGAACCGAGCATTTTGTTATATATTATACCGACCAGGGAGTCCATGCTATAAAAACACCGCTTTATATAGATTCGCTGGCAAAGTATTTGGAAGACGCTTACTATTTGCACAAGAATGTTCTTGGCATGGGCGATATCAGAGGGAAATCGCAAACTCTGCATTACCAAAAAACCGTTCCTCTGGGTTTTTATCCTGTTGAAGTTGTGGATACCGGAATGTTGCGTGGCTATGAGGGTGATTATGCAGAGACCTATGGCTTGATTCCACCGCCTTTAAATTCGCAATCGACGCAAATAGTTATAGAAAACGATTTTTTATACGGAGCTGATTGCCTGGGTAACACATCAACTAAGCCTTTCATTTCTGGCGCAACAGGGCATAATTATTCCGAGCCGGACAAATGGCATCTTGCTTTAAAGGTTACAACTTATCATGAGCTTTATCACAGTTTTCAAATATATCAAATTAAATACCTTACGGATAAAAATATTTTTTGGGCAGAGGCAAGTGCTACCGGCGTAGAAGAAATAGGAGCTCCGAAAGTAAATGATTATATAAATTATCTTTCTGTCGGTTTGCCGAGAACAATAGTGGATTCGGATGCCGGGTATGATTGGGCTTCGCTTTATTTGTTTTTGCATTCGGAATTAGGCCCGGAATTTGATGCTGCAATATGGAAGTCTTTTGCTGCAAACCCCAGAGACGGATTTGCCATGCAGTTGGCTAGGCATGCGTATTTGTTGGAAAAAAACGTAGAGGATTTATTTCACAAATACGCAGCATTTATGTTTTTTTCCGGCAAAAGAGCACCGTTTTTGCCGGATTCTCTTAGCCTGCAGCCAACCGCAACCATCATGGATGATTTACCGGCCTGGCCGGAATGGAGAGTTAGGCAGACAGATCCTTGGGTTTTGCCGGCCGGGTCATTTTATTTTCTTGACAACACCAATTATACAGTTCCAAGGTCGGATTCTGTTGCGAGGCTTTCATCTTTTGATTACGGTGATTCATCTGTTTGGGTTCTTTCCCGTTTGCTGGCAAAGAATTATATTCCGCCTGTGCACGAATCAAAAGAGCTTATCGCTTACCCCAATCCTTGGAATCCCATGAAGAATCCAAGTTTGTATTTTAGAAATTCAAAAGGAGTGGAAATTCGTTCTTCAACCGGCGCATTGATAGCCAAGCTGAAAAGCGAAGGAGATACCTTAATTTGGCAACCGCCAAAAATTCCGGCACCCGGAATTTTATATTACCGAACTTTGCCAAACGGAAAAACCAAGGTGCTTATTGTGGAGTACTAACCATCACAGCCTTGAATAGGTCCTACGATACTAGGGGTCGGTTCTATATAATCTTCAATAGCAAGTTCGGAATAATTTTCCTTTAATTCTGTAATTTCTTCATCTGTCAGCAGTGCCCGCCCGTCGCTAAGAGAACATGGAATCTGTAAAATTCTTTTGTTTTTCTCAAGTTCTTCTTCGTATTTTCTCTGATACTCTCTTTTATAAGCTTCGTATTCTTCTTGTGTCATATCTATTCCATTTACATTGTAATAAACGGAGCTATTACCTCCAGAACCATATTCCGAAACCATCCCGGACCCCGGTACGTACCCAGGCAAATGGCTGTAAATATAATCCCAATTTACTTCTACACTTTGTAAGTCAAAAATAACAACCAATTTTCTCTGCTCGCTTTTACAGCTTGGTCCAAGTTCTTCGTAAGGAAAGGCAATAGCGCTGCTTTGCTTGGCTGCGGCATTGCAGTCGACAGTAGCAGAATTTGTATCAGTATCGCAAGCCAAAAGAGCAAACGATATAGCTATAGTGCAAGTGAGCGTTTTTTTCATAAAAATCCTCATTTTTTGAGTTCTACCAATAAAATACATTTTTTTTGGCTTTGTGGTCACTTTTTCGTTTTATTTGTGAAATTTGTTGCGTTTTATTCATCACAGCCTTGAATAGGTCCTACGATACTAGGGGTCGGTTCTATATAATCTTCAATAGCAAGCTCGGAATAATTTTCCTTTAATTCTGTAATTTCTTCATCTGTCAGCAGTGCCCGCCCGCCGTTAAGAGAACATGGAATCTCTCGTTTTCGGGGAAACTGAGAAAGTGAGAAAAAACGATTTTTTCCTGTAATTTTGCAAACAAATGTTGACACTTTTTTGAAATCTATTCTCTACTTTATGTCGATGATTAAATCCCTAGATGCTGAAGGTCTAATTCAGGCGGTTAGACTTTTATTGTGTGAAGAGCGTAAAAAGCGTAATATGTCTCAATTCGACTTGGCAAAGGCAAGCGGCTTAACCAGGCAGTGCATAGCTCTTTTTGAAAGTGGCCAGCGAGTCCCAACCTTTTTCTCTTTATTCTGCCTAGCAAGGGGTTTTAATATATCTGCTGTAAAGCTTATATCCATGCTGGTCCATAAAATGGATTTCTATGAACGCCAACAGAAACTGTTAGCCGCAGACAGCAAAAAAGTAAAATGGTATACGAGGTAAATTCCAGATCACAAAGCCATAATCTCACGGCGAGAAAGGCCAGTGCAACGCATGATTTTGCTCACAGTATCGCCTGCGTCTTTCATGGCCTTGGCTGCTTGAGTTAAGCCTCGGCTTATGCCACGCTTCTCAGCCTTAGCTTCAGCTTCATCAATTTTCTTGAATATGCTCTCATTGTACATCTGCTTCAAAGTCATATCAACCCCACTAAACTCCTTGTAGCCGCCATAAAGCTCTCTGTGCATTTTTGATATGCGCTCTTTGAGCATTGCGGCATCCATATCAGTAATATAGTTATTTTCACGGCAATTGTCTGAACCATGATTCACTTGATTAGAGGATTAACATGACTGTTAAGCACAGTGCTGGGAAAATCAAGGAAATCCTTAAATCAAGTGAATCGAGGTTCAGACGTTTTTAGAAGCTTATTGTTGTGAAGACGTTTGAATTCCAAGCTTTTTGAGCCAAAGTTGATCAACAAGCCTATTTTCATATTGTATGCCTCTAGGTAATTCATCGCTTGAGCCAAATGAACTCTTTCTAGAGATACTTGTGCCTTAAGCTCTACCATAATCAAATTTTCAACAAAGAAGTCAACCCGCCTGGTTCCAATTTGAATATCTCTGTAAAAAATGGGCATTTCCATTTCTCTGGCAAAATTCATATTTGCCCGTAGCATCTCAATTTCCAATGCTCGCTGATAAATAACCTCCTGAAACCCATTTCCAAGAGCCTTATGCACATTCATTGCGCAGCATATAATTTTGCCAGTGATAACGTCGTTTTCCATATCAAGTAAATCCTCTAATCAAGTGAATCAAGGTTCTGACAATTATGAACTTGAGCGAGTTGTCAAACAATTTCTTTGTTTTCCTAGAGATTGTTTGCTTTGCGAAACTGTCCTTTTCTTTCTTCATACCTATTAGACGGAAAAATCGGACATTTTTTTCAGAAAAATGCAAAAAAAGTGAAATATTTATAAAAATGTCGTTTTTATGTGATATTCGTCACTTGTCTAATGGCGTTCTCGAAGGATAATTTATGTTTCATGTGAAACATTTTATTCTTTTGTGATTTTGCTGGTTGAGAAATTCGGTTCGGTTTTGAAGGTTGCGTATTGGAAGATTGCCCTTTTTAAAACATGGAGCATGGAAAAGTCCGTGCTGGCATTGAATTTTGTATTTGCCGCTTGCAGATTCCCGGAGATAAATGTTTCCTGCAAAGAGAAGGGGCCGGCAAATTCGGAATTCATTATTGATAAATTCCCCTGAAAATCGCTCGCTTCAAGCGAAAATTTGCCGTCGGCTTTTATTTCGCTGAAATAATTGTTTTTAGCCCATACCGCCATGTTTGCAAAAACCACCTTGCCCTTAAACACGCCTTTGCTGAAATTCACCATGCCGAAAACAGAGCCATTTTGAAAATCCACCTCTTTTTGAAACTCGCTTTCCAAAAAAATCAGATTTCCGTTAATGCGAATGTTTTGCGCTTTGACATTGCCCTTGAAAACGCATTTCTCAAAATACACATTGCCGTTAACTTGAGTTTCGGAATCTTTGGAATTGATTGGAAATATGTTTCCGGCTTTGCCAAAATCCAAATCGCCTTCAATTATGGCATTTTTAATTTGGATGGATTTGCCGGCTGCCAGGCTTTTTACTATTTCGTCTGCTTTGACTGTTGTCTGTTTTGGCGCTTGAGCATTGCAGGCAACCGTTATAGCCAAGATTATTATTGCAAAGCTGATTTTCATGGATTATCCTTGCGGAGTTTAATCAGCTTCTCGTTATTCTCACGGTATTCTGCTATTTTCTTTCCCAAAGCACCGCTTTTTTTGCTTTGCGATACCAAGGCTCTTATCTCTTCGGGTGTGTAGGCGTTTGCGTTGCCACCCATTTCTTGAACTGAATTTGCAGATTTTTTTACTGAGGTTTTTGCTAAAGAGCTGGTTAAATTGTTTTGTATAACGCCATTGACAAGGTCCAAAGGCTTGCCTCCATCAGTTCCTATAAAGTAAAAATTGTTGTCTTCGTTGCTTTCTCTTATGGCATCATAAGCGTCTGCATAAACCACCAGAAAATACTTTCCTGTAAGCGTCGCCGGCATTGTATAATGTATAACAAAGCCATCTCCTGCTTGCTTGCCGGGCTGAAAATCCATATTGTTCCAGAAGCCGCTAGGCAAATCTCCCCAATCACCGGGGTCACCGCCATATTCGTCTGTGTAATAATCCTCAAGTATAATGTCGTATTCGTTTGCGTTGAAGGCATTGTAATACATATAAAGCACGCTCCATCTTTGGCTAGCTAAAATGGGGTTTGTGCCGGAATTATAGACCTCATAGCGGAACTTTCTTGCTCTGAGAGAGGCGCCTTCTGGGTTTGGCACATCCGTTGCTGATGATGCCAGCAAATCGTAGCCTGTTAGCAATTGATCCTGACTCACTTCATCTCTAACCTGAGTTGGCGGATTTTGGGCTACAAAAGCCACAAACATAAAGTTTCTCAAAAAGAAATCATAATCCACCCAAATGCTGCCCCTGTCTCCCCAAGTGTCTCCCCATGAATTTCGTACCTTAAAGGCTTCTTTGCTATCATCATATCCTACAAGAACCATAGCGTGATATGCGTGTTGCATATTCGGGTCATTGTAGGTGTCTGAGCTTATAATGGAAGAGCTATTCCAGCGCATGAATCTATCGCCAAGTTTTGCTCCGAATAAAATGGGCCTGCCTTGGGCAAGGTAGCCTTTTATGTTTTCCTTGGTCAATCCGCTTGCTCCTGAACTGCCAGCTAAAGCATAGTTGTAGGCGATTTTGCGATAATTAGACAGTTTATTATTTGCATTCCCGGATGATGTGCCGGAGCAATTTCCCATGCCGGTATAAGGAACTGTGCTTAAGTTTTCAGCTCCCTTTGCAATTAAAGCGTCTAAAGCGGATTCAAAATTTGTTCCGTTGCAGTTTGCGTTTTTCTGAGAGTTGTCTATAATAAACCATAAATCCTTTGGGCTTGTTTGATTAACCGTTCTTGCCAATTCTGTGCTGCTCCAGCCGTTTTCTATGGCATTCAAGGCGGTTTTAAGATTATAGCCGGCGGCCCAGGCTACACATGTTCCATATTGCCCTTGATTGCCTATGGGTGGGAACCTGTTTTCCAAAGTGACGGAGCTTGGCAAGCTACCGGATGAGGCATTGGAAACGGAAATGTCTTGCGGAATATTGTTGAGGTTTTCCCGGTTTGCCAGCCAACCGGTGCGAGCTACGGGGGAATCTCCGTCAAAAGGACAGTCCGTATCCGTGCAGGTTAAGAAGTCGATCAGAGAGTGTTCTCCGCAAGATGCAAGCAACAGGGAGAACAGGGGTGCGAAAAATATGAATTTACGATTAAGCATTGCGGTAATATAGAAAAGTCCGAATAGGAATTGGCATTAATTTAAATAATTTTAAGAATATTTGTGATGTTTCACGTGAAACGGCGGTTTTTTTGTTATTTGCCGGAAAATAATATATATTATATATATGTGGCTTCTTTTTATTTCCCTTCTGCTTGCGACCTTTGCTTTTGCGCAACGTGAGGTTTACACGGCAAGAGCAAATCAAGACAGCGACCATCCGTGGACAAATTCTTACAGTTCTGAACGCTTTACCATTTGGTATGGCACTGCTGCGGATTGCGCTGCTCTCACTGAAACTCAGGCCAAAACTGCTGCAGATGAGTTGGAAAAAATCTTTGATGCTTATTTGACAGAAGGCTTTAACCCACCTTATGCAGCCACCGCCACTAAATACAAAATGGGTGCTTATGTGCTACGCAATGGCAGCAACTGCACAAATGCGCCCAACCACACATGCGGCACAGCTAAGTGCTGTGGTGGCACAACAACATGCAGTGAAGGCCATGCTTTTGGAGGAACCATAGGCACTCCTCGTGCTCCGGGCATGTGGCTTGCGGCAGGCGCAGTAAGCGATAATTGGGCGCTTGCTCACGAGTTTATGCACGGGCTTCAGCAGATGGCAGGCGGAATGAGCGGCGGCAGTACAAATGCCGGCACCAATTACACTGGCTGGTTCCACGAATCGCACGCAAACCTTATGCCCCATATCGTTTACCCCACGGGAACCACAGGCGTTACAAACGGAGTGCACTATTGCGCCGAAATGTACACTCGCACGCCTCATCTTTACCTTGGCAGCACTCGCAACCGCTACTGCAACTGGCAATTCTTTGAATACCTTATGCACAGAGGCGGCACCAAAATAGTGAACGATATTTGGCTAAGCGGTTCCCCAGACAATGCTCGCGATCCGTTTTCTGAAGTTATGCGCAGAAACAACCTCACCCAAAGCCAGTTTGGAGACTGGTTCGGAGACTTTGCTACAAAAGCGGTTGTTTGGGACATAAACAGGCACACAGTAGCTAATACTCCTTCTGTGAACACCAACGAAGCTTATGCCGGTCGCAACAACTCACGCTTTCGCTCGGCCTGGAATGCGAGCAGCATAGCAGAAAGGTACAAACGAAACCGCTATGTCTATTTAGAACCGCTCGATGGCAATAACGCTGCAGACAACCGCTATGTTTCTCCTTTTGCAACTGCTCCTCAACGCTATGGCTTTAATATAATACGCCTTTATCCCGCAACGGGCACCAGCTTTGCCGCAGGTGATGCGGTAACGGTTAAATTTAGAGGCGATGTGCAAACAAGCAGCAATATATCCAATTACAACAAAAGCAAAAATCTTGAAGGCGCTAATGCCAATGTTAACATCAATCCAGGTTCAGACTGGCGCTACTCACTGGTTGCCGTTACAGGAGATGCCACTGGTACTGCGACAAACGTGAGCGCACGCTATGTGGATCTCAAACAGGCCTCTAATTGCAGCCCTGATGTTTCCATTACAATGCAAAGCGGAGAAACTCAGTTGTATTTGGTTGTGGCCGCCACTCCAACAGTTCACCACAAAATAAGCTGGGACCAATTCTATCACACCATATACCGTTTTCCATACATGGTGGAAATTAACGGAGCCAAACCTGAAGGCTTCCAGGCTTATAGCAATCCGGCAGGCAGTGCGCACTCTAACGGCGGCGGTTTTGTCGCTAGTGCGGCAAATGTTGCGGCAACTGCGTTTGTAGGCCCGAACGCCCGTGTTACAGGTGGCACAGTGAGCGGCACAGCTCGCATAGAAGATCGTGCAATTGTGAGAGGCGGCACAGTTAGCGGCAGCGCAATTGTAAAAGACCAGGCCTTGATTGTTGGCGGCACTGTTACCGATAGAGCAGTTGTTTCCAATCAAGCCTCTGTTTTCAGCGGCCAAATTTCCGGTGATGCAAAAATTCACGGAGCAGCGATAATTTCCAATACCGGAGCAAGAATCTCCGGAGATGCGCAGATTGGCGGTGTTGTTTTAATAGAGGCTGCAACAATTCTTTCCGGCACGGCGCAGCTTTTGGGAGATGGAGAGGTATATGATATAACCGCAAGCGATGGGGTGTATTTTGGCCTTGTAGATGCCGGAGTCATTAACAATGCTCAACATAAATACGCAACGGTTCCAACCGAAGTTACCAAACCGAGATCTATGGCATGGAATGAGCAACCGGCGGGTCAAACAGATAACTGCAATGTTACAACGCCGAGTTCCAGCAGCTCTGTGCCGTCCAGCAGTTCCGTAAATACGAATATCGTTGCAAGCTTCTCCGGTGCGCAGTTCTTTAATTTGAGCAACAGCGGTATCTTCAGTTGGGGTTCTAATGAGAAGGGAGATCTGCGCCTGAAAATATTTGACGTTCGTGGCAAAATGCTGAAAACTGTGGAGCTTCGTGGGCCGCAAGGCATGGTTGATATTAGGCTCAACACAACGCAAATTTTGCTTTGGAGAGTGGAAAATAGCAGTGGAACGGCAATTGAACAGGCAAAAATAGGGGTTTTTATCAGATAAAATGTAAAAAAATGCTATTAAATACATTTTATACCTAGACAAAACCGAAAAAAAATTCTATATTATATGGGCAAATGGTTGCCACGATTTTTTTGGACATATTATTTGTCCTATATGTTATTGCAGGAATAGGGCTTGTTCTGTACGGCTTTAATTGTTATTTTAGTATCTTTTTGTTTCTGAAAAATTTTAAAAAGAACCGTAAATCAGATCGTGAAATTCTTGAGAACTTCCTTAACAGCCTAGACATCGACTCATTGCCGAAGGTCACAACGCAATTGCCGGTTTTCAATGAAGGCACTTGTGTAGAGCGTCTCATAGAGAGTGTTTGCGCAATGGAGTATCCAAAGCATCTTCACGAAATTCAGGTATTGGATGATTCAACGGATGACTGCGTAAAAATTTCGGAGAGGAAAGTTGCGGAGATGAAGGCAAAGGGTTATAACATAACTTTGATTCATCGCACAAACCGCAAGGATTACAAAGCCGGAGCTTTGAAAGAGGGCATGGAGCTGTGCAAAGACTCCGAGTTCTTAGCGATTTTTGATGCGGATTTTGTTCCGGAAAAAAACTTTTTAATGCACACTGTTCCGTATATGGTGATGGATGAGAAAATCGGTTTGGTTCAAGGCCGTTGGGGGCATTTGAACAGAAGCGAATCAGGTTTAACGCTTGCGCAGTCCATAGGAATAGACGGGCATTTTGTTATAGAGCAATCCGCTCGCAGTTGGGGCGGCTTATTTATGAACTTCAACGGCACTGCCGGTGTATGGCGCAGAAGGGCCATAGATGATGCAGGTGGCTGGGAAGGTGATACCCTCACAGAAGATATGGATTTGTCTTATCGCAGCCAGCTTGTAGGCTGGAAGATGAAATTTGTTTTTGATGTGCTTGTGCCGGCAGAGTTGCCTGCAGATATCAATGCATTCAAGAGCCAGCAATATCGTTGGGCAAAGGGATCTATACAAACCGCCATAAAAGATTTGCCGAGAGTGTTTGCTTCCAGCCAGTCTTTGATTGTGAAAATTCAATCGTTCCTGCACACCACGCATTATTCAATTCATCCTTTAATGTTATTCACTGCGGTGTCTGCATTCCCGTTGCTCGCATTTGGCCATTCAAAATTCGGAAACATTCCAACATGGATGTTCACCGCCTTGTTTGCAACCATAGCCCTTGCAGCGGTGGCTCCCTCAACGCTTTATTTTGTTGCTCAAAAATTCTCAGGTTCAGTAGGCTGGAAAAAACGCATGGCAGCTTTGCCTCTGTTAATGAGCTTGGGGGTGGGGATTGCCGTCAGCAATACATGCGCAGTTCTTTCTGCGGTATTCGGTCGTCAAAGCCCATTTATAAGAACTCCAAAACAAGGTGGCGCAGTCAGCATAAAAAGATTCAAACAGAAATTCCCGAAGGTAGCACTTATGGAATTATTTGTAGGTGTTTATTGCGTATTCGGTTTAATGCAATACATAGATGCCAGAATATATTTGATAGGTCCTTTCCTTGCGCTTTACGCAGTTGGCTTTTTAGCAGTCGGCGTTTTGAGCATGCTGCATTTTCTAGGTAATATCAGGGGCGAGGGGTAGATTTTTCTATATTCCTTCCATGCGCAAATTTTTCATTTTCACGTTCATTCTTTCCATCGTTGCAGGCTCTGCATTTGCTGGCCCTGCTGCTTCCTCCGGAAAAGTGTTTGACAAAAACTATGCCGGCATTCAAAAAATCCAGGCAATCATAGAAACACACGAAGGGCAAATCACCGTAAACCTGCTCTTTAAAGATGCGCCAAATACTGTGGCAAACTTTATAGACTTGGCTAACAAAGGCTTCTACAACGGGCTCTCGTTTCACAGAATAATCCAGCGCTTCGTTGCTCAGGGCGGAGACCCCAGCGGCAATGGCACAGGCGGCCCGGGATACTCAATAGACGATGAAGCCAACAATCTAAAACACGTTGCCGGTTCGCTTTCCATGGCAAATTCAGGACCTAACACCGGTGGCTCTCAGTTCTTTATAGTTCATTGGCCGCAACCGCATTTAGATGGCAAACATACAGTGTTCGGAATGGTAGAAGCCGGGATGGACGTGGTCTATCGCTTGGAACCATACGATCCTATGATCAGCGTAAAAATAGTGGAAACAAAATAATGCCAAGCAAAAAGACTCCAGCTCCACATCCCGTTGCTCCTGCAAAAAAAGCTCCACCCAAAGATGCTCCGGCTAAAAAAGTTGCGCAAAAAAAAGAAGCGCAAAAACCCGCATCTGCGAAAATAGAGTCTGCACTGCTGGTTCAAGGCGCAAAGTTTATAAAAACTCCGTTCTTTTTTGATGTGGAAAAAGAAGACAGCGGCAAACGCAAACATATAACCATGCCAAAGCCGCCGGAAAAACCAACTGCGTGGAGCCGCCCGAAAATAGGCAGCATTGCAGACGGCAAAAATCTTGTGGAGCTTCTTTCTCAGCAATTGGAATTTGAAAACAGAACTTACTTTGAAGGTTGCGAAGGACAGATTTGTGTTAAGTGCAATATAAATAATGTTGACCAGAAATTTTATGTGAATAAATCTCTAGGCTACTGCACAGACTGCGCTACGCTTCTTGATCTCGGGCAATCCAAAGAAGGCGTGTTCTCTGATGCACAGATGGAACTCATGCGCCGCTCCATGGAAAAGTCCATGCAAAAAACAAAGGACTTGGATGAGAATGATATAGTTGATGCGCTTGAAGATATGGATAGCCTTGAATTGGAAGAAGCTTTGCTTGCCGTAGAAGAAGACGCTGAATTTAATGCCTGACGCTGAAAAATATCTCTTATCCAGAATTCCTGTTGGTTTCACCAATGGGCTCGGCAATATAAAAATTTTATGCAAATATCTTGGCGATCCGCAACAGAGCTTTGAAAGCATTCACATTGCCGGCACAAACGGAAAGGGCAGCACGGCATTTTATTTAGCGACAATTTTGCATGCGCACGGAGCTTCGGTTGGTCTTTTCACAAGCCCGCATTTAGTCAGCGTAAGGGAGCGCATAAGGATTAATGGGAAAATGATTTCGCAGAGTGAATTGAACGAAGTTGTTTCGCAAGTTGAGCGAGCGGCAAAATCTACGAAAATTGAACCTTCTTATTTTGAAACTTTAACCGTTGCCGCTTTTTTGTGGTTTAGAAAAAACAATGTGCTGGTTGCTGTTTTGGAAGCCGGTTTGGGTGGCAGGTTAGACAGCACAAGAGTTGCGAGAGGAAAGTTTGCTGCTATAACCAGCATAGGCTTGGATCATACTGAGTTGCTTGGTGATACCAAAGAACAAATTTTGGCGGAAAAACTCGGCATTGTGAAAAAAAATGCTACGCTTATTGTGGGGGATTTGCCCGGTGATCTTTTAGCGCAGTGCCCGCCTTATGTGAAGGCGAAAAAGATAAATCCTAAATTGCAGGTTGGTAATTTCGGAAAAATTTATGTGAAGAATGCGGAGCTTGCCTGGGCGGTTGCGCAGGAATTTTTGGAGTCGGCATTTAATGAGCAAAAGGCGAGAGCGGCGCTTAAGGATGCTATGTGGCCCGGCAGAATGCAAACTCTGAAAAATTATATTTTAGACGGTGCGCACAATCCCGCTGCAGCAAAAATTTTAGCACAGTGCTTAAAAGAAAAAAACATCGGTCCTTTGCCGTGTATTTTCGCATCGCTTACGGACAAGGATACAGTTGGTGTTCTCAGGGCATTGAAGCCGTATATATCTGTTTGCCACCCTGTGCAGGTTGAAAATCCCAGAGCTCGCAGTGTTAAGGAGATTGTGGAAATTTGCGAAAAATTGGAAATCAAAACCGCTAAGGAAAATTTCAAAACCAAAGCACCGATTTTGGTGACAGGCTCGCTTTACCTTGTGGGCAAGATAATTGCCCAGTTGTGCGGCGAATCGGTGGATTTCACGAATTTTTAAATTTCTATATTACTTCCCTATGAAAAGAACATTAAATCCCATACAATGGTTCTTTATTGTGTTTTGTGCAGGCGCAGATAGAGGCATTATAGAAGAATGCCCTACTGAATGGCAAAAATACACTAGCCTTGGCGCAACGGTGCTTTTTACGGGCTTGCTCGCCTGGGTCTCCTGCGGCTATGCGCTTTATTCCGTATTTCAGTCCTTTCAGGCCGCAATGATTTTCGGATTTCTTTGGGGGTTGGTTATCTTCAATCTGGACAGGTTTATCATTGTAACCCTTAAAAAGCTGGATGACAAGCCATTTGAGAAGTATGGGCCTTTTAGCGGTATTTTCAGAATTGCCACGGAATTTTTTTGCGCCTTGCCACGCATAGCTTTAGCGCTCATCATTGCCATAACCATTGCAAAACCGCTTGAAGTGAAAATATTTGAAGACCGCCTCAGGGATGCCATTGTGCAAAACAAGCAGGATGCAATAGATAGAAACAAAGAGCAGATTGAAAAACGCTACAAGATAAATGAAACGGCAGAGACCGTAGCTCTGGAGGCCAAGGTCAATAAAATAGATGATGAATTAAAATCCGCAGAAGATCCTCCATTGGTGAAAAATCATCTGAGAGAGAAACTTAAAGAAGCTGAGGGTGTGCTATCCAAGAGCAAGAGCAAAAAAGCTACAAACGATCAGGCTATTCAACAACTGGCTATTCCGGATTCCGTTTCCGATCCTCGCAGAGAGAGATTGATAGATGAGAATAAAAAACTGCAATATGCGGTTAATATGGGGCAACGTGAGGTTGATAAAATAAAAAAAGAAATAGATGTAATCAGATATAATTATTATAAGAGCAAGCATGATGAATTGGAAGAAGTTAAGCGTGAATTAAGAGCAGCGAAAGCCGAAGATGCTTCTACTCATGGTGTTGCTCATGCGGAAATAGAAGCTATGATGCACGAAACCGGCAAATCTTTTTCAAATACATTTGTGACTCAGTTGGAAGCACTGGGCACATTAACGGAGAACAAAACCATGAGGCAGATAAGCATGATGCTCACATTGCTGTTTTTTGCAATGGAGCTTGCGCCTATTTTCGCAAAATTGATCTCAAAACGTGGGCCTTATGATGAAAGAATTGACAGCATTGAATATGAATATAAAATCAAGCAGCGGAAAACCCGTGAAAATGAAGTGCTGGAAGTAGATGCGGAGCAACGTATCTATAAGAAAAAACTTGAAGAGTGGGAAGTATCGGAATCAAAATTACTAGATTCTAATACATGAAAACACTTTCTCAAACCGACCTTGCAGTCCTGGAGCTTATAAACAAAGAAGCCAAACGCCAGGAAGACGGAATTGAACTCATAGCTTCTGAAAACTACGCCTCAAAAGCTGTGATGGAAGCCCTTGGGAGCCCGCTAACAAATAAATACAGCGAAGGCTACGTTGGCAAGCGCTATTACGGCGGCAACGAAGTGATAGACGAGGTGGAAGCTCTTGCTATTGAGAGATGCAAAAAGGTTTTCGGTTGCGAGCACGTAAATGTTCAACCGCTCTCCGGCAGCCCGGCAAATGCTGCGGTTTATTTTGCTACAATAAAACCCGGTGATAAGGTTTTGGGCTTGCAGCTTGACCACGGCGGCCATCTTTCGCATGGACATCCGGTGAATTTTTCCGGCATGCTTTACGATTTTACGCAATACCAGGTGGAAAAAGAAACTGGCAGAATAGATATGGAAAAAGTTCGGGAAATTGCTCTGCGTGAAAAACCCAAAATGATCCTTGCCGGATTCTCTGCATACAGCAGAAATATGGATTGGAAAAAATTCAAGGAAATTGCGGACGAAG
>Ga0209755_10004452_pt1 | contig 16562 bp, 14 predicted proteins | sample TergutCo191P1_FD_187301 | JGI IMG/M metagenome (GOLD analysis project Ga0209755, IMG submission 187301) | Cornitermes sp. P1 segment gut microbial communities from Petit-Saut dam, French Guiana - Co191P1 (SPAdes) (version 2) | ecosystem: Host-associated > Arthropoda: Insects > Digestive system... | reverse complement strand
CCTGGTGCGGATTCCCCCCGCCGCCTTGATTTTCATCTTGCCGCGAGTCAAGTCCTTGATGCGTTTTATAAGCTGAATATCAAGCGGGGCCGGAATCCAGCCCGTGCCTGTTTTTAAAAACTCAGCGCCCGTGTCAGGAATAATTTCGCAGGCCTTGTCTATTTCTTCGCCGCTTAGGGCGTTTATTTCGATAATCACTTTTGTCCGCACGTCTTTTGGCGTAATGGCGAGTATCTGTTTGATTTCGTCGGCTACAAATTTATATTCACCGTTTTTAAAGCGTCCCACGTTCATTACTATGTCCATTTCCTGAACGCCGTCTTTAATAAGATGCTCCGCTTCCAAAAGCTTAATTTCGGTTTTATGCGCGCCCCCCGGAAAACCCACCGGAGCGCCGACAAAAATGTCACTCTCGCCGGCAAGCATATCCCGTACGACAGGTGTCCAGCAGGGCAGGGAATGTACGTTGATAAAACGGTAGTGCCTTGCGATATTTACGGTTTCTTCTATATCAGAGAGCGTATGCGGCGTGCGTACGGCGCTTATGTCGATAAGCCGTGCCGCGTCATAAGATGTCATTATTTTTCTCCAAAGTATAAAAAAGGGAGGAGGAACGCTCCCCCTCCCTCTGCAACTGTTAGCCAAGACTCAATTGAGTGACTCGATGATTAATAGGCAAGGTGCATGAACAGGTGCACATTGTTGGAATCAACGATCTGCGAGGGAAGAATGGTTTCCCTGGGGAAAGGACCGCCCCTTAATACGCGGACAGCCATTTCAACGCCGTCAACTATCATGGACGGATTGAAGGACATGGAAGCGATAAAGCGGGGATCATTTGCCGCAAGCAGATCATAAGCTTCGCGGGCGCCGCCGAAGCCGGTGATATACCGGATGTCGGTTCTGTTGGCCGCGGTGATGGCGGTGATGGCTCCAAGAGCCGCTTCGTCATCAAGGGAGAACAAGGCATCGATGTGGGGGTGCGCGACAAGGAGGGTTTCCATGGCGGTAAGGCCGCCGGTGCGGTTGACGCCGCCTTCAGCCTGTCCAACGATGGTGACGCCGGGGAACTGATAGGGGAACACGTCCATAAAGCCGCCGAGGCGCTCGGTGTCAATGGGGTTGCCAACGCCGAAGCGGAGGATCGCCAGGTTACCGGTAGCGTTAGCGCCGCCGAGCCTTTCACCAAGAACGCGGGCCGCATTCTGTCCGCCGCGGAAGTTATCGCCGGTTACTAAAGCGGTGTGGCGGGTTCCGGGGTTCAGGGGGCGGTTTACAATGACGGTGGGAATGCCGCTGTCATAAATGAGCTGGGCCACAGGCGACATAAGCGCGCCATCTGACGGCATAATGATCATCAGGTCAAACCTTTCGTCCATCATGGTCTGGGCAGCGGGTACCTGATCCGCGGCGCTGGTTGCCCAACGGATTGTCCAGTTAATGTCAGGGTGCTGGGCCGTAGCCGCAAGAACATTTTCCCGTACAGCAGCATGGAAATCATTCGGCACAGGCGGCAGCAAAATCCCTACGCGGGGACCATCAACCGCATCCCCTCTGCCGCCGGCAAAAGCGACAGCAGGGACGAGAAGCAACGCTACAAGCGCGCATACAATAAGTTTCTTCATTCTTTCTTCCTCCAAAAACAGATAATTTTATTTAAGTACTAATGTACTTTGACAAACGCGGCAAAACTTACCGCGCAGTGCCCAAAACAAACGCGGCTACTTGTCCTGCTTCTGCAGCAGAACCGCAACCAAAATAATGGTGCCTTTGACGGCCCCGGCAAGGAAGGGAGATATGTTCATCATTACCATCATGTGGTTAACCATGCCTATGATGAAAACCCCCATGACTGTCCCAAGCATGCGCCCCTTTCCGCCTGAAAGCGCAGTCCCGCCGATAACAACGGCGGTAATCGCGTCAAACTCGTACTGAAGCCCCGATGTGTTGGCGGCAACCGCGGCCATGCGGCTTAAGTCAAAGATGGTCGTAATGCCTATGCACAGTCCCAATAAAACATAGGTCGCGATTCTTACGCGGTGGACGTTAATGCCCGAATACCGCGCGGCATTTTCGTTGCCCCCGGCGGCATACACGTAAGAACCAAACTTCGTATAGTTTAATACGAAACTGAGGATTATCGCCATAATGACAAAGGCAACCATGGCGTTCGGAAGGCCAAACGTAGTGCCCATGCCGATGCTGGTAAACTCAGGGACGTTCCGCCCGCTGACAGTCGCGCCGCCCAGGAAGTGCATGGTAACCGAGCGGAAGAAAATGCCTATAGCAAGCGTGACAATAAACGGCGGGAGGTTCGCTTTTGTGATGATGGTGCCGTTTATCATGCCGATTACCAGCGCGACGGCTATACATGCGAAAAGCGCCACAAAAAGGGGCAGATCGGGATTCCGTTGCAAAATGATGAGCGCCCCGCCGCAGGCTGCCACGACATGCCCCGCGGACAGGTCTATGCCCCCGGCAATGATAACAAAGGTCATGCCCAGCGCAATGATGCCGACTATCGACGCGGAACGCATGATGGACAGCATGGTATGTACCGTAAGGATACGCGGGTTAAAAATCGCCGTTACCAGCACGATGGCTATCGTTACCAGCACGATACTGTAGTTGTCCCAAATCTTTTTTAACAGCCCGAGTATTTTCGTTTTGTCAAGCGCAGTTGTCTCCGCCATTTGTGGTTCTCCTTGCGTAACTTAAACTGCCACGTTTGCGGCGTAGTTCATGATATTTTGTTCCGTACGATCCTTGCCAATAAGCTCGCCGCTGATTTCTCCCTGGTGCATGACCAGTATCCGGTGACAGATGGACAAGACTTCCGTTATGTCCGATGAAACAACGATAATGGCCTTGCCCTCGTTTGCCAGCTCGCGCAAAATCGTGTATATCTCCTGCCGCGCGCCAACGTCTATCCCCCGCGTCGGCTCATCGACAATCATAATTTCGGAGTTAACCGAAAGCCACTTGGCAAAAACCACTTTCTGCTGGTTGCCGCCGGAGAGGTTTCGCACAAGCTGATCGGGCCCCCGGCACCTGATGCTGAGGCGGTCTATCATTTTTCCGCAGCGGCCCAGCATCTTTTTTGGAAAGGCCAAAAAGTCGCGCGTTTTTATTTTGTGGACATAATCGGTGTTTTCGCAGATGCTCCGCCCCAATACAAGACCGGTGGATTTTCTGTCTTCCGTGGCAAACCCCATGTTCAGGTTGATGGCATCCCTGGCGCTTTTGGGCGTTATGGGTTTGCCTTTGAGTTTGATCGTCCCGTTCTCCGCCTTGTAAAGCCCGAAGATGAGTTCCATTAACTCGCTGCGCCCCGCGCCTACAAGCCCGGCAAAGCCAAGGATTTCCCCTTTCGCTATTTTGAAGCTGACATTCTGCAAAATTCCCGCGGAGATATTTTGCGCTTCAAGCACAATGTCGCTTGTGTTCCCCGTAAAATCATCGGCAATGGATTCGGAAACTTCCCGCCCAACCATGAGCGCGGCAATGTCTTTTTCCGACACCTCGCTGACTTCTTTTGTGGCGATAAATTTCCCGTCGCGCAGCACCGTAACGGTGTCGGCAATTTCCTTTATCTCCCGCAGGCGGTGCGAAATATACACAATGCCGATATTCCGCGCTTTTAGCTTTTTGATAAGGTTGAATAAAACTTCGGTGTCCTTAAGGCTTAATACCGCTGTCGGCTCGTCCATGATAAGAACTTTCGGTTCAATGGAAATGGCTTTTGCTATCTCTACCATCTGCTTTTGGGCGATTTTAAGCGAAGATATTTTTGCCGTGGGGGAAATGGTCTCCCCCAGTTGATCCAGAAGCGAGGCGGCTTCGCGGTTCATCGCGGGAAAGTCAACATAGCCGAACTTGTTTCGCGGCTCCCTGCCCAGGAAAATATTCTGCGCCACCGTCATGTTTTCCACCAGATTCAGCTCCTGATGGATAAAAGAAATCCCCATGTGGTGCATGGTTTTCGGTGTCGCGTTTTTTGGAATGGGCTTGCCGTCAACAAAAGACTCGCCAATCTCGTGGGTATAGACGGCAGCCAAAATTTTCATGAGGGTTGATTTCCCGGCACCGTTTTCGCCGCACAGGGCGCGGACTTCGCCTTTGTTTATCTGGAAATCAACCATATCAAGCACTCTGACGCCAAAAAAACTTTTGCAGATGCCTTTCATCTCTATCACAGGAGCCATATGTTTCCCTACCCTTTTGCCTTAGAAGTTGACGCGCTGCGAAATCTCAGGGCCTACTATCACTTTAACAAGCTGCTTGTCGTTCTGAATTTCTTTCATGGCGCTTTCAAGGTCTTCCAGAGGCACCGCCATGGAAAGCAGGGGCAGCGGCTTTACGCGTCCGTAACGGAGCAATGTAATCGCGTCCCCCCAGTCATTGCCAATACCGGCGCAGCTTCCGGTAACTTTTTTCTCGCCAAGCACAAACTCAAAGGGAGGCAGCGCCATGTTGTCATTGGGCGCGCAAATACCGAATGCTTCCACCAGCCCTCCCCGGCGAACCATGCGGAAAGCTTCTTCGTAGGTTTTTGGCGAGCCCACAGCTTCAATCGCGTAATCCGCGCCAACGCCGCCGGTGAGTTTTTTCACCTCGGCAACTACATCCGGCGTTTCCTTGTAGTTGATAACGTAGTCGGCGCACATCTCTTTGGCTTTTTCCAAACGCGCCTTGCTGCTGCCGACAACAATTACCGGCGCGCACCCGCGCAGTTTTGCCATAACGCCGTGCAGGATGCCAAGGCCCGTGCCAAGCACAACAACGCTGGAACCAATCGCGGGGTTCATGCGCCGTGAAGCCTGAATAACCGTGGTCATGGGCTCAATGAAGGCGGCTGTGTAATCGTCTATCTCGTCAGGAATCTGGTAAATATTCCGCCAGGGCGCTTTGAGGTATTCGGAAAAACCGCCGGATGTTTCCTTGGTGTGAATCCCGATTTGCTCGAAAGTCTGGCATAACAGCCCGTCCCCCCGGCGGCAGAAATAACACGCGCCGCAGCAAATGCAAATATCAGCGCTGACCCTTTGCCCTGTTTTGATGCTTGCCGGAACCCCGGAGCCGACCGCGGCAACGGTGCCGAAGAACTCATGCCCGGTAACCAGAGGCAGCCTTTCGGGAACGTATTTTCCGGTGTAAATGGCCCAATCGGAGCCGCAAATGCCGCAGTATTTTACCTTTATCAGAACTTCATCATCGTTAAGCTGGGGGATGGGAACATTTTTCAGTTCCATCACGTTGGGGGCGGTAACCACCTGGGCGCGCATTGTGCCTTGCATATGTTCTCCTTATGTTATTATTTTGTAAATAATTTGTCGTTGCGGCCCTCATAAGGCGCGTGGATCATGAGGGGCTTAAGGAAATCAATAGCCTTGTCGGTTCCGTCCGCCCTGGACATGATGACATCTTCATGCTCGTAGGCGAAGACGCCGTTGTAGCCATGCAGGAAGAGCTGGCTTATTACAGCTTTCCAGTTTATGCTGCCCCAGCCGGGTATGCGGAAACGGAACGAGCGCTCCGGGTTGCCCCAGTTGCCCTGGAACATCCACCAACCCCCGCGCGGCATATTGTGCGGCAATATCTCGCAGTCTTTGGCATGCACCGAGAATATGCGGTCTTTCATTTCGTCAATAAAAGCCTCTACGCTAATGCCCGTGTAAAACAGGTTTGCGGGATCATAGTTAATGCCGAAGTTTGGGTGACCTCCCAAAAGCTCCACTGCCCTCTTTGCGGTATGTAAATCGTAAATAATGTTGTTCGGATGGGGTTCAATTGCCAGTTTAATGCCGTATTCTTTGTATTTTGCCATAATGGGAGTAAAACGCTCCACAAAGTTGGCCTCTTCTTCCGCCCAGCCCTTGCCGCAGGGGAAGACATTAAAGTGCCCCATGTTTCCGATGCCGGTAAAACCGATAACAACCGGAACTTCCAGGGCATTGGCCAACTGGGCGCTGCGAATAAGGCTTTTGGCACCAAACTCGTGCTGCTCCGCCGGAGTTCCTGGGGCGATATGGGCAATGTCTTTGCCTTCGCAGAGTATAGCCATACTGTCGGCGTGATTGCTGATGGCGGAAATAAACAAGCCTTTGGATTCGACCATTTCTTTAAGTTTCTTCGCGTTATCGCCTTTAAGGGCTTCATCGGCATCTACCTGACCATTATCGGTGAAGGAGGGGATTTCCACCGCCTCATAACCCTTATCAGCGGCCAGAGCCACTACCTTTTCCAGGGGCCAATCTGAATAATTCATGGTACAAAATCCGACTTTCATATGGTTGCTCCTAAAGTTTATTACGATATTATGTCTTTACATACAAAAATAGTGTGCAACGCTTTTTTAAATTTGTCAAGCAGTATTTTTTCTTCAAAATTTTTATGATTGCTTTACTTTTTTTGTATTCCGGATTATCATTTAAGTATGTCATGCCCTGTGCACAGACAATATCACGCAGGATAAAATAATCCGGAAGATGTAAGAATGACGCATATAATTGCCGATTCCATTAATTTGGACAAAAATATCCCCATTCCCCTGTACTATCAGTTAAAAAAACAGATTTTGTGTTTAATTGAAAATACTACAATAAAAGAAGGCGACCTCCTTCCCCCGGAAAACGAGCTTTGCAAGCTCCTGAATATTTCCCGGCCTACCATACGCCAGGCTTTCACGGAACTGGTAAACGAGGGCTACTTAAACCGGCACAAGGGCAAGGGGACGTTTGTTTCCAGCCCAAAGGTGAATGACCGCTTTTTCAGCAAGCTGAACAGTTTTCATGACGAAATGGTAGAAAAAGGCTATCACCCGAAAACGCTCGTCATCAAGGTGGAAAAAATCAACGGCCCGCACGAAGCCAACGAACGCCTGGCCCTTCCCCTGGACGCCCCGCTCATTTACCTCAGCCGTATACGTTCGGTGGATATGGTTCCTCTGGTGTATGTTGAAACATTCCTGCCCTACGAAGAATACAAGCGCCTGCTGCAGGTGGATTTTACAGCGAACTCCCTGTACGACTCGCTGGAAAAACTGTACGGCATACGGGTCAGCAGTGTCACGCGGGAATTTGTCGCGGTCAATGCCCGTCCCAAAGAGGCGGAATTGCTGCACATAGCCAGGAACTCAGCCCTTATCCAGGTCAAAACGGTCGCACATTCCGCCAATGTTCCTAACCCGGTGGAGTTTTCCATTGCCCGTTACAGGGGCGACCTGAATAAATTCACTGTGGAATTATCCCGGTAATCCGCCTTTTAAAAGCCGCTTCAAACCGTTATTGACAAAACCGCCTGTTAATATAATAATGTCCTTACATTACTAATTTTTTACGGAGAGATTATGTCAGCATTACAATCGGCAACTGTTCCGACTTTTTATTTTATTGGTGTTCAAACAGGGAAGTCTTCCATTATGACGGTATTCCCGAAATGGGCGGAAGCTTTGGGTTTACAGGCCGAGATGAAAGGCATTGACCTGCCCCTGCACGCACCTGCGGAAGATTACCGCCGCGTGGCCCAGTTTTTAAAGGACGATGCCCTGTCTCTGGGGGCGCTGGTCACAACGCATAAGCTGGATATGTTTAAGGCCTGCAAAGACATTTTTGACTATGTAGACCCTTTTGGGGAAAGGCTGGAAGAAGTTTCATGCCTCTCCAAAAAGGACGGAAAATTCTGCGCCCACGCGAAAGACCCGATTTCAAGCGGTCTGGCGCTGGAAGCCTTTGTGCCCGCGAATTTCTGGAAGGAAAAAGGCGGCGAGGTGCTCCTTTTGGGTGCGGGGGGCAGTTCCCTTGCCATGTCGATGTATTTTGCCCAGGAGAAGTTTGGCGACAATGTGCCAAAACGGATTACCATTGCCAACCGCAGTGAGCCGCGGCTCCTTTCGGCAAAAGAGGCGCTGCAGGGCCTTAACGACAAGATAGAGTTCCGTTTTATCCACAAGCCCACCCCCGACGGCAATGACGAGCTCATCGCCGCCCTCCCCCCCTGCTCGCTGGTTGTCAACGCGACAGGCCTGGGCAAGGACGCGCCGGGTTCCCCCACCACCGATTCGGTTTCCTATTCCAATAACAGCCTTGTGTGGGAAATCAACTACCGCGGCGACCTTTTGTTTATGCGGCAGGCACAGGCACAGCAGGAAGCAAAGGGACTTCACGTGGAGGACGGCTGGGAATATTTTATTCACGGCTGGACTCAGGTCATTGCCGAGGTATTCAATGTCGATATAAGCACAGAGATGCTGAAAAACTTAAGCGACATAGCCGGCGGAAACAGAAGGTAAGCGGCAGACAGCGGCATGAAACGAATCACAACCGTTCTGGGAGACATTGCGCCTGACGCACTTGGTTTTTGTCAGAGCCATGAGCACCTGACCATTGCCAGGGCCAGCCCCATAGCAGGCGGCCCGGAGCGCTGCATTGATGACGAGGAAAAAAGCATCGCCGAACTGCAGGAGTTTTACGCAAAGGGGGGCCGCGCCCTGGTAGACGCCCAGCCGCTTGGCTGCGGCAGGGAAGCTGACATGCAGGCCGCCATTTCCCAAAAAAGCGGCGTGTATATCATAGCGTCCACCGGCTTTCATAAGCTGTCATATTACCCTGAAGATCACTGGCTGCACAGCGCAGACGAAGAAGAACTGACACGGCTTTATATACACGAACTTGAACAGGGAATGTACCTGGACGGCGATACCCGCTTCCCTTCCCGCCATGGCGCTGCCAGGGCCGGGCAGATTAAAACCGCGATTGACACGGAAAACATGACACCCCGTTATCAGAAACTTTTCCGGGCGGCGGCCGAAGCGGCAAAAGCTGCCGGCTGTGCGGTCATGACCCATATCGAGCAGGACACAGACCCCCGGCCGCTTGCCGCCTTTTTTGAAAAGCAGGGACTGCCCGCTGACCGCCTGATACTGTGCCACCTTGACCGCGCCATAGCGGATATAAACATTCACAGGGAACTTTGCGCGCAGGGAATTTACCTTGAGTATGACACGATTGGCCGCCCCAAATACCACGATAATGAAAAGGAAGCGTCCATAATTCTGGAACTGGTCGAAGCCGGTTATGAAAAGCAGCTGCTGTTGTCGCTGGACACAACGCGGGCGCGCCTTGCAAGCTATGGCGGCACACCCGGCCTTGCCCATATCCTTGCGGAATTTATTCCCCTGTTGTTAAAGCGCGGACTTACAGAAGCGCATATCAGGAGTTTCTTCGTTGATAATCCGGCCCGGGTTTTTCCCCGCCCCGCAAAAAACTAAACTCCATTTTCTCCACACCCCTTCATTGACAAATCATCCCCTGCATGGTAAAAGTACAGAATTCACAGGATAATATTATGGTAGTAATAGTTCGGCCCGATGTGCCGCAGGAAAAAATCGATCACCTCACCCGCTGGCTGCAGGGCAAGGACTTGATTGTCCGTGAGTTCCGGGGGCAGCGGCAGGTTGTCCTGGGGCTTATCGGCGACACCAGGCCCGTTGATATCGATATGCTCAGGAGCCTTGATATCGTGGAGTCTGTCGCGGAAATGACCGATACCTTCAAGGCAAGCAGCAGGCAGATTCACCCGGATGACACGGTGATAAACTTCCAATTGGGGCCGTCCATAGGCGGCGGCAGCTTTGCGCTGTTCGCAGGGCCCTGCTCGGTGGAAAGCCGCGAGCAGATTACCGCCGTGGCAAAAGAGGTCAAGGCGGGGGGGGCGCACTTTTTGCGGGGCGGCGCGTTTAAGCCCCGCACATCCCCCTACGATTTCCAGGGCCTGGGCGAAGAGGGCCTTGACCTGCTGGTGGAAGCCAGGGAAGCAACGGGCCTGCCCATTGTTACGGAATTGATGGATCTCAGGAGCCTTCACCTGTTTCTGGAAAAAGAGATTGACGTGATACAGGTCGGGGCCAGGAACACCCAGAATTATGATTTACTGAAAGAACTTGGCAAGGTGAAAAGTACGATATTGCTTAAGCGCGGTCTTGCGGGGACGGTCAAAGAACTGCTGATGAGCGCCGAATACATCATGGCCAACGGCAACGAAAATATAATCCTCTGCGAGCGCGGCATACGCACGTACGAGTACGCCTATACCCGCAACACCCTGGATTTGTCTGCCGTTCCCCTGCTGAAAAAACTCACCCATCTGCCCGTTGTTGTAGACCCAAGCCACGGTACGGGCCGGGCCGACCTTGTCCCCTCCATGTCCCTTGCGGCGGCGGCGGCGGGTGCGGATGGTATCATCATCGAGGTGCACAACGACCCGCCCAACGCCCTTTCTGACGGGGCGCAATCCCTTACCCCGGATGCCTTTCGTGAGCTGGCGCGGAAAATCGGGAAAATCCGCGAGGCGCTAAAATGACAAGTATCGATGCCGGCTCTGGGCGGGAGGTGGGTTTTCTTTGACTACCATCTCCGTACGTCTGCGTGAACAAACCAATACCCACTCTGTTTACATAGCGCCCGGTTTGCTCTCCGGTATCGGCGGGAAGCTGCGGGAGGCTTTGCCGCGCGCGCGGATTGCCGCCGTGGTGACGGATGATACCGTGAAGGCCCGCTATGCGCACATCGTCAGCGAATCTCTTGAGCAGGAAGGCTTTTGTCCCCTTGTCTTTTCCATCCCGCCCGGCGAGGCGTCAAAAAGCGCCGAAATGTATTTCGCCCTTTTGAACTGGCTTGCGGAAAACCGCCTGACGCGCACGGACGCCGTTGTCGCCCTTGGCGGCGGGGTAGTCGGGGATTTGGCGGGTTTTGCCGCGGCGACGTATTTAAGGGGGGTGCCGCTCGCGCAGGTTCCGACAACGCTGCTGGCTATGGTGGATTCCTCCGTGGGGGGCAAAACCGCCATTGACCTGCCGGCGGGGAAAAACCTGGCCGGGGCTTTTTACCAGCCGTCCCTGGTGCTGTGCGACCCGGACGTTTTGGTCACGCTCCCGCCGGATGTCTTCAACGACGGCTGCGCGGAGGTAGTCAAGTACGGCATGATACGGCACGATACCTTGTTGGAAAGACTTGCGCGTGTTCCCATTCACCGGCATCTGACGGAGACTATCACGGACTGTGTCAGCATAAAACGCGATGTTGTGCAGGAAGATGTCTTCGATGTCGGCGAGCGGCAGCTCCTTAACTTCGGGCATACCATCGGCCACGCTGTCGAGAAGTTAAGCGCCTACGGGGTTTCGCATGGCAGGGCCGTGGCTGTCGGCATGAGCGTAATGACGCGCGCTGCCGCGAGGAAAAACCTCTGCCCGCCGGAATGTCAAAGCGCGCTGGAAAACGCGCTGGAACTTTTCGCCCTGCCAAACCGGACAGACTACGCGCCGCAGGCCCTGTACGAAGCGGCCTTAAACGACAAAAAACGCGCCGGGGGGGACATTACCGAGGTGGTGCCCTGCGCCATCGGGAAATGCGTATTGCGAAAAATGCCGGTGGGTGAACTCCTTGAATGGATAGAACTGGGGCTTGAGCCATGAACGTAACCATACTGCCGGGGGGCATATCCGGCGGCCTTTCCGCCATACCCTCAAAAAGCCATGTGCACCGTCTGCTTATTTGCGCGGCCTTGTCTGACAGGGAAACATTCCTTGTCTGTGCTGAAACGGACGCGGAGGATATCCGGGCGACCATTGACTGTTTAACGGCCCTTGGCGCGGCGGTGGAAAGGCGGGAAGGCGGCTTTGCCGTTACGCCGCTTAACATCGGCGCACTGCCGGACGGCGAAGTGATTCTGCCCTGCATGGAAAGCGGCTCTACCTTGCGCTTCATGCTCCCCGTGGTATGCGCGTTGGGCGTCCGTGGGGTGTTTCACATGAAAGGCCGCTTGCCCGAACGCCCGCTTGCGCCGCTTGACGCCGTACTGGAAAGCCGCGGCATCCGTCTTTGGCGTGATGCGCCGGATGTCCTCTGCTGCGAAGGCCGCCTTACCCCCGGCGATTACCGGCTGAGGGGCGACATTTCCTCCCAGTACATCACCGGCCTCTTGCTGGCCCTGCCGCTCCTTGACGGTTCCAGCCGCCTGACCGTGACGGAGCCCATTGAGTCATCGGATTACATCGCCATGACGCTGGAAGCGGCGGAGGCTTTCGGGCAAAAAACCGGCGTGCGCCAAACCCCCGGCGAGACCCGCTATGACATCGAAGGGACGGGCGCGTTTACCGGCCCTGACCGGCTTGCGGCGGAGGGCGATTGGTCAAACAGCGCGTTCTGGCTCTGCGCCGGAGCCATGCCCGGCGGGGACATACGCCTGCGCGGTCTAAGGAAAGACAGCCGCCAGGGCGACCGGGAAGTGTGCGCCATACTCGCGCGTATGGGTGCCGAGGTGAACTGGCTTGACGGCGGCGATACGCTGCACATAAAAGAAGGCCGTCTGCACGGAACGGAAATTGACGCCCGCGCCATCCCCGATCTTGGGCCGGTTCTCGCGGCTGTTGCGGCGGCGGCGGCAGGGACAAGCGTTATTCGAAACGCGTCCCGTCTGCGGCTGAAGGAATCAGACCGCCTCCTTGCCACCGCCCGTACGCTTACGGCTTTGGGTGCCGATGTGACGGAAACAGAGGACTCTCTTGTTATCAACGGGCGGCCCCATTTGAGCGGCGGCACCGTGGACTCCTTCGGCGACCACCGCATTGCCATGATGGCGGCGATTGCCTCCGCCGCGTGTACGGGGCCGGTGACCATCAGCGGCGCACAGGCGGTGAATAAATCCTATCCGGCTTTTTGGAACGACCTTGCCGCCCTGGGTAAAGACGTGTGGGTGGAGGCGTAATATGGGCAGCACCTGGAAGAACAGGCTTTCGCTCACGGTGTTCGGGCAGTCCCACGGGGCGGCTGTCGGCGTTACGCTTGACGGCCTTCCCGCCGGACAGCCGCTTGACATGGACGCACTTGCCGCGTTTCTGCGGCGGCGCGCTCCGGGGCGTTTCCCCTGGTCTACCCCCCGGCAGGAGTCGGACGAGCCGGAATTCCTTTCGGGCATTGTAGACGGCAAAACCTGCGGCGCTCCTGTCACCGCCGTTATCCGCAACAGCAACACCCGCCCTGCCGATTATGCCGAGGTAAAAGACATCCCCCGCCCCGGCCACGCGGACTACACCGCCTGGGTCAAGCACAAGGGACACGCCGACATTTCAGGCGGCGGGCATTTTTCCGGGAGGCTTACCGCGCCCCTCTGTATCGCCGGAGGCCTCTGTTTGCAGATACTCAGGCGGCACGGCGTTTGCATCGGCGCTCATATCGCGTCGGTGGGCGCTGTTAAGGACGGGCTGTTCGACCCGGTGAATATCGATGAAGCCGCGCTCTCAAGCCTTTGGGCAATGGACATCCCGGTTTTGCAGACGCAGACCGCCGCGTTAATAATGGAAGAAATCGCCGGGGCAAAAGAAGCGCAGGATTCCGTAGGCGGTGTGATTGAATGCGCCGCTGTCGGCATTCCCGCCGGTTTGGGCGAGCCCATGTTTGACGGCATGGAAAACCGTATCGCAGCCTTGGCCTTTGCCGTGCCCGCCGTGAAGGGCATTGAGTTTGGCGCGGGCTTCGGTGCCGCCGCCATGCGGGGCAGCGAACACAACGATTCGTTTTACGCAAGCGGAGGGACGGTCAAAACCCGCACCAATAAGCACGGCGGCATATTGGGAGGCATTACCTCCGGGATGCCTTTGATCTTCCGGGCGGCAATCAAGCCCACGCCCTCAATCGGCAGACAGCAGGAAAGCGTCCGCCTGGGCAGCATGGAAGCGGCGGAGATAAGCGTGCGGGGACGCCACGACCCCTGCATTGTGCCCAGGGCCGTACCCGTTATGGAGGCGGTCTTGGCTATCGCCGTATATGACGCTATTCTTGAACACCCGAATGGGAAGGAGCTACTATGAGCCAGGATACATTACAGCACCTAAGAGAAAAAATTGACGGCATTGATGACAAACTTTTGCGCCTGTTTGAAGAGCGCATGGATGTAGCGGCCGAAATAGCCGCCTGGAAAAAAGCAAACGGCATCCCCGTGCTGGACAGACAGCGCGAGGCGGAAAAGCTGGATGAGATTTCGCGAAAGGCCAATCCCAAAGCGGAGTTTTACGCCCGCATCCTGTACAATACCCTGTTCGATTTAAGCCGCAGCCGCCAGCGTTCCGTTTTGCGGGGCGACAGCTCGCCTTTGTGCAGGGAGATACAGGACGCGGTAAACAACACGCCAAAACTTTTTCCGGAGCGGGCGACCGTTGCCTGCCAGGGTGCGGCGGGGGCTTTCTCCGAGTTAGCCGCAACACGGCTTTTCAAACAGCCGTCCATCCAGTACTTCAAAACATTTGACAGCGTGTTTTCCGCAATCGAAAACGGCTTTTGCCAGTACGGCATACTGCCGCTGGAAAACAGCACTGCCGGTTCGGTGAACAAAGTGTACAACCTCATGCAAAGCCGTGATTTCTACATCGTGCGCAGCATCCGCCTGAAAATCGATCACAACCTATTGGCTCCCAAAGGCGTTAAACTTGAAGACATCCGCGAAGTTGTTTCCCACGAACAGGCCCTTGCCCAGTGCGCCGCTTTCCTGGAGAAACTCGGGCCCGGCGTAAAAACAACCCAATGCGCGAACACAGCCGTTGCCGCCGAAATGGTCGCCGCCTCCGAGCGGCGTGACATCGCGGCGATTTCGTCCCACCGCTGCGTTTCCCTGTACGGCCTTGACTGCCTGAAAAAAGACATACAGGACAGGAGCAACAACTACACCCGCTTTATCTGCATATCAAAAAAACTGGAGATTTACCCCGGCGCGGATCGCACCAATATTATTCTGACCCTGCCGCATGAACCGGGCTCCCTGTACAAAGCCCTGGGCCGCTTTTACGCCCTGGGCATAAACCTTGGCAAACTGGAAAGCCGCCCCGTGCCCGAACGCGATTTTGATTTCATGTTCTACCTGACCCTGGAAACCTCCGTGTATTCCGACGCCCTGGCCGAACTCTTGCAGGACATGCAGGAGTTCGCCGAGGAGTTTAAATACCTGGGCAGTTACTCTGAGGTGCAGTAGTGCCTGCCTGCGGCTTGCTCGGACGGAAACTGACGCACAGCTATTCGCCTGCCATCCACGAAGCTTTCGGCGGCTATAGTTACGCGCTATTCGAAGTTGAGCCGCCTGAGCTTGCCGCCTTTATGGCACGGGAAGACCTGCACGGCTTTAACGTGACCATTCCCTACAAGCAGGAAGCCCTGGCTTTTTGCCGCGAACTTTCCCCCGCCGCCGCGGAAATCGGGAGCGTGAACACCATGCTGCGCGTAAGCGGCGGCGGCTTTTTCGGGGACAACACCGATGCCTCAGGCTTCCGGAAAATGCTGAACAAAAGCGGTATCGATGTCCGGGGCAAAAAGGTAATTGTGTTCGGCAAAGGCGGCAGCTCCTTAAGCGTTTGCCATGTGCTGAAAGAACTGGCTGCCGGCGAACTCGTTACCCTTTCCAGCAAAGACAATCACCACGATTTTTTGAGCCGCCATAGCGATGCCGTCATACTCGTCAACACCACCCCCGTGGGCATGTACCCCGGCACAGAAGCGTTGCCGGTTTCCCTGGATTACTTCCCCTGTTTGGAAGGCGTGCTTGACCTCATTTACAACCCGGCCCGTACCCGCCTGATGCTGGACGCTGAAGAACGCGGCCTGCCGCATCTGGGCGGACTTTCCATGCTCGTGGGCCAGGCTGCTGCTGCTTCGGAACTCTTTACCGGGAAAAAGGTAGACGCGGCAAAGGAACAGGATGTTATGCGCATACTGCGCCGCCGCATGGAAAACATCGTCCTTGTCGGAATGCCCGGCTGCGGCAAAAGCACCATCGCCCGGGCGCTTGCGGAAAAACTGGGCAAGCGCTTTGTTGACGCCGATACCGAAATCGCGGAAACCTCCGGATGTTCCATTCCGGAGATTTTCCGGCGGGAAGGCGAAGAAGGTTTTCGCAGACGGGAAACAGAAACGCTTGAGAGATTCGGGAAGGAGTCGGGCCTGGTTCTGGCCACCGGCGGAGGCTGTGTGACCCGTGAAGAAAATTACCGTCATCTGCGCCGGAACGGAAGCGTTATCTTTATCGAAAGAAACCTGAACGAACTTGCGCGGGAAGGCCGCCCGCTTTCACAGGGCGATTTGGACGCCATGTATGAAAAACGGCTGCCCCTGTACCGCCGCTTCGCCGACCGCGTCGTGCGAAACGAGGAAGGGCAGATCTGCGGAGCCGTGGAAAAAATAACGGAGGCGCTTGATGAAATTACTGGTAATTAACGGCCCCAACCTTAACATGCTGGGCATCCGCCAGCCGGAACTGTACGGCAGCGCGGATTACAAAGCCCTTGAAGAACTGATACGGGAAACCTGCCGCGCCGAAGGTATTGAAGTGGATATCTTTCAATCAAACCACGAAGGGGCGCTTGTCGACACGATTCAGGGCGCTCACACGCGCTATGACGGCATCGTCATCAACCCTGCCGCCTATACCCACACCAGCATCGCCATACTTGACGCGCTCAAAGCCGTGAACCTCCCCGCCGTAGAAGTCCACATCTCGGACATCAGCCAACGCGAGGCGTTAGA
>Ga0209755_10004451_pt1 | contig 16570 bp, 17 predicted proteins | sample TergutCo191P1_FD_187301 | JGI IMG/M metagenome (GOLD analysis project Ga0209755, IMG submission 187301) | Cornitermes sp. P1 segment gut microbial communities from Petit-Saut dam, French Guiana - Co191P1 (SPAdes) (version 2) | ecosystem: Host-associated > Arthropoda: Insects > Digestive system... | reverse complement strand
CCGACAGGAAGAAAACGCCGTCGGCAGATAACCCCAATGCAACAGATATGGAGCAAGGGGTGCTAAAACCTCGCTCACGAGGTTTTAGAGCAATTCGCTTCGCAGAAACGTATAATTGCGCACTCATTAAAAATGAGTGTTGGGACGCAAGCTGTTAGACCTGCGCCCCCGTTGGGTGTTTAATCTTGCTCGTCGCCATCGTCGAGGCTGTCATCTTCGATGTACGGAGACGGTTTGAGCTTCATCGGCGATTTTGTTTCTGCTTGTGCCGGCTGAGTGGTATCATCTTTTGTCTCGCTCTTTTCCTGCTCCGCCAAAAGCCTGCGAAGTGCAGAAGTACCAAACTTACTTGCAATATGCTCTTTTACAAAAGTTTCAAAGCGGTCATCGCTGAGTGTGATTGTGTCGGGCAATATGCTTTCAAGCAACCCACCACGTTTACAGAGCCGATGTGTCCGTTCCTTGCGCTCCTGCTCCTTGTATTGTTGCATGAGATTTTTTTTCTGATTTTCCATTTTTTTGATGTTCTCTTCGATTGTATTGATTCTTTCAAGTTTCTTATTCAACATAATTATTGTCCTTTCCGGCGGTAGCCTGTAGCATTTTCCAGTTTTCAAATTCTTGCTAACCTTCCTCTGTTTCAAAGAATTTTTGAATTTCAGGCAGTAAGCAACGTGCGAGGGTCTCTATTTCATACTCAGGGATTTCTGTGTCATATTTAGTTTCATTTACCATGTTGATACCTCATCGGAGGGTACAGGGATTAGTAAAAGTTAAAATCTCATATACTCGACCGTCTTTCTTTAGATTTTTTGCGCAACAAAAAAACCACACCCGAAAGTGTGGCGTGTTACTTATGCTTTCTCTCATATTCAAGAAATACTTCCTTGATGGCTTGCATCCGTTTTACAACTGCGCTATGTGTCTTGTAGCCTAGCTTTTCTGCTATTTCTTTAAAGATATAACCATCTTCCCGCAGTTCAAAGATTTTCAAATCACGCTCACTGAGTATTGACTTGAACCGCTGACAGTAATCTTCCGAAGCTACAACCTCAGCCATGTTGCGGGGGTCTACGGCAACTTTTGAATAATAGTCACCATCATCACTTTCAAGAATTTCTTCAAGCGATACCATGACTCCCACCTTTGACCGTGTATGATACCATTTACGGTAAAAATCGATTCTGACATTTGATAGAACTTGTTCAAAATCTTCATCACACGGAAACTCTCTTTGCACACTGAGTAGATTTTTGATTGCTTCAATATTCTTTCCACGCTCTGCAACCTCTGCCATTACATTTTTGATGTAATCGGTCTCAAAGAAATGAATGGTTGTTGTCGGCTTTAGCTTAAACAACTGATTCAATCCCCACCCTGTTACTTCCTCTAGCAACTTCACCCATAGCTGAGTTTGACAGGCTACAAAATATACAAGGCTGTAACCTGTGAACTGATTTAACTTACCGCCAAATCCAAGGTGCGGAAGAATTAGCATTGCAATTGCATCTGTAATATCGTCCAGAAATTGGTCGCTCTTTATGAGTTCAATCATACTCTCATCGTGAATGATGCCACCAAGCTCGCGGGGGATTTTATAAAGTGTCGGCAGTTTGTAAAACATATCTTCAGGCAAGAAGTACACGAATGGCAAATAGTTTAGGTTGCTATCCCGAGGGATTTTGAATGCTATACGTTCGGTTGTCATATGAAATTTCACCTCCTTCCCGATGAAAAAATTAAGCCATCTACTTTAATACGTCATTAGTAAATATAATTGTTCCATTGTCGCAAATATATTTTTCGCTTTTAATAACCTGATAAAAACAATCTGAGAATTTTAGTGTTTTAACATCGTAATTGTGTAAATCGGATTGACAATTAGTTGAATTTGGTATATAATAGATGGTGAAAGTAGGTGATGAAAATGAAAGAAGTATTTTCTGAAAGACTCGTAACTTTGCGCAAGGGAATGAAGATGTCGCAAGCGAAACTTGCAAATCTTGTCGGTGCTACTCAGTCTAGCATTAACCGATACGAACGACAGGTTGGACTTCCGCCGCACGAGATTCTTTTGTGGTATGCAGATTATTTTGATGTATCTATGGATTATATCTATGGCAGGACGATACACCCGCAGGGAAAAAATTATGATTGCGTCCCTAAAAAAGTTAAAGACGATAAAGAACTGAAACAATTTGTCGAAATGTGTTTTGACCCAAACTCTCCGCTTAATGAAAAACTGAAGGAGACTTTGCTTCAAATGCTCAGCGAAAGGAGCAAGTAATGAAAGCAGTAATCTATGCAAGATATAGTGACGATACCCAACGTGAAGAATCAATCGAGGGGCAACTACGTGAGTGTCAAGAATTTGCCCAGCGTCATAATATAGTTATCATAAACACATATATCGACCGTGCGATTTCAGCAAAAACCGATAACCGTCCTGAATTTCAGAAAATGATTCGCGACAGTGCAAAAAAGCAATTTGAAATAGTGCTTGTTTGGAAACTTGATAGATTTGCGAGAAATCGGTTTGATTCGGCAACCTATCGGGCAATTCTTAAACGCAACGGTGTAAAAGTTGTGTCGGCTACTGAGAACATATCCGAAGGACCTGAGGGCATTATCCTCGAAGCTATGCTAGAAGGTATGGCTGAATATTACAGCGCAGAACTGAGCGTGAAAGTAAAGCGTGGTCATAAAGAAAACGCTCTCAAAGGAAAGGCAAATGGTGGCTCAGTTCCGTTCGGATACTTCATCAACTCCGAGAGGTATTACGAAATCGACCCAACAACTGCACCTATTATTCTTGAAATTTTCACTCGTTATGCAGACGGTGAAACCGTCAAGGAAATCTGTGATGATATGGATAGCCGTAGAATTTTTACAAACACACGATTCAAGTATACAAATAAAAGCACCATCGGCAAACTGCTAAAAAACCGTAGATACATCGGAGAGTACCGCTATAGCGACATTATTATACCTGACGGTATGCCTGCAATTGTGCCACAAGAAATCTTTGACCGTGTGCAAGTGCGGATAGAAAAGAACAAGCACAAACCCGCCGCCATGAAAGCTGACAACGAGTACATACTCACGACAAAACTGTTTTGTGGCAAATGCGGGGCAATGATGGTCGGTGTCGGTGGCACAAGCAGAACTGGCAAGGTACACCATTACTACAAATGCGGAAACATAATCTACAAAAAATCCTGTGACAAACGAACTGCCAAGAAGGATTTGATTGAACAACAGATAATTTTCCTGACTCAAAAGAATATCCTCAACGATAAATATATTGACCACCTTGCTGATTCCATATTTAAGCTACAAGAAAAAGAAAATGTCACAATACCATTTTTGCATAAACAGCTGGATGATGTCGAAAAGCGTATAGGAAATGTCTTAAAATCTATAGAAGAAGGTATTTCAAACCCATCTGTCAAACTAAGGCTTGACGAACTTGAATCGAAAAAAACAGACATCGAAATTGCAATCGCCAAAGAGGAAATCAAAGATACAAAACTCACGAAGGAGCAGATTGTATACTTTATCAGCAATTTCAAGGATGGTAATATAGATAATCCGGAATATCGTAGGTCAATTGTGGATTTATTTGTAAACGCTATTTTCTTGTATGATGATAAATTAGTAATCACGTTCAACTGGAAAAACGGAACGAAAACAGTATCGCTTAAAGAGCTGGAAGAAACTATAAGCAAATCGGAACGAGGTTTAAATCAATGCTTTTTTGGTTCGCATTTAGATGACTGTGTCCCACCAAATTTTTCGAAGCGCTAGTAATTGCAACGTGTTCCGCAAAAATGAAACCGCAAATGTACGAATTTTGTACGAATAAAACAAAAACCACAGGTTTGACTTGCAAAGGAACAGCTACACTCATAGATGGTGTAGCTGTCGTTTATTTTCAAACATATTCGCACGGCAATTGCCTTGTCAGGTGGAGATGCAGATTTTGCCATGCAAAAATGCCGTTCGCTCTGGCTGTGAGGCAAAATACTATCGGAACTTGACAACGGTAAGTGAGTATAATGGGGCGAAGCGGTTAAGGCACATTTGACCTTAACCGCTTAATTACAATCACGTCAGTTGCACACAAAAATTTTACGTTCAGTTTTCTTAAAAATATCGCAAAAAAAGATAAGATATGTTAAAATAGGACTCAAACAAGAAAGGGCGTGATAATATGTCTGGTCGTGATTATGTGAAAACGCAGATTGACCTGCTTCCCGAGGACGTTGTCGAAAGTATTATACAGTTCATATCGTTTCAAAAATTCAGCATGGGAATGTATGATGATGATACCGAGTATTTATCATCAATGCCCGGAGTGAAAGAGAAAATTATTGCAGGAATGAATACGTCTCTGTCTGAGTGTGTATCACGCTCTGAGGTGTGGGACGATGTATGATGTCCAGTTCACAAAGCAAGCTAAAAAAGATGGTGCAAAAATCAGACAAGCAGGGTTGAAGCCTAAAGCTGATGAGATAATAGACACTGTTGAAAAAGATCCTTATGAGCCATCACAGTCATTTGAAGAACTAAAAGGCGATTTGAAAGGTGCATATTCTCGCAGGCTTAATAAGCAACATCGTTTCGTCTATCAGGTCTTGCCAAATACAGATGGGTTAAAAGACTTGGGTGGTGAACTTTATGAAGGCATTATCAAAGTTTTGAGTATGTGGACGCACTACGAGTAATCTATGGGGAACAAATGAACGAAGAAATACTTATTTACCACTTTACAAAAAGGGAAAGTCTATCATCTATATTAAGCGACGGTTTACTGTGCAGTAACTCAAGTTTTAACACATTAGGGAGCACATTAAGGAAGAACGCTTTATATTCTTGGCTTTCTCCTACTAACGATGCAATGGGATATTCGGAAAATGGAGAATATGTGTGTTTAGAAATTCGTGTAAGAGCAGGCTCCTGTATTGTTGCAAATATGGACATGATTTCAGCCGCCTTTTACAACTATATGATGGAAAAAGAAGGCAGAGAACTATATAGTTTCAAAAAACTGGTAGAATATTATGACAATTCAGCAGTCAACTATTGTGACTATAAGTGTGGAATGTTCAGAACACCGGAGATTATTATTTCGGAGGATATACCTCCTCAGCAAATTCAAGTTTTATCATCATCTTCCGGAAAAAATATATTTTCAGAGAATCGCGATATTTACAATTTAAAAACCGAAAACACATTATTTAATCTTGCTTCATTTTTTATGGTTGCCATGCACGATGATTCTTTCGGTCTGCTTCGCACATACAAACATCGTCAAAACGATACGTTTATCACTTTCGATGAAGAATTATTGAAGAAGGTGTTGTTATTGCACGGGGAACAAGTTGACTTAGTTTTCTGCACAAATGCTCTATGGCATGAAATATATCAAAAATATGTACCTGACGAAATGATGGACACAACTCCGTATCAATATGATTATGACAATTTTGAAAAAGCTTACAATGCAAAGACGTCTGATGTCACGCGACAATATTTCGCCATACTTCACAGAAGTGAAGCCATAGGTTTGATTTACCTAAAGTACCTAAATTTTGATAAGCAGATTACTGAGTTTGGTGTCGCCTTGAATGATGATTCGGTCAAAGGTAGGGGATTTGGGACAGAAGCCATAAAGCTACTAATTGACTATGCTTTTGATACATTAGCTCTTGAAACGATATTTGCAGATACAGTTCATCAGAATACGAGAAGTCAACATGTTTTGAAAAAATGTGGATTTAGGTTTACCCATGAAGATGAGACTTTTAAATATTATAGATTGGATAAATCTCATTAACTGCACTAACTCAACTAGCCCATCACGAGCTATCTCATTTCCTGTAGTAATGATAGGGGAGTTTAATCGTTTGTCGAAATTGTAGGCAAAAAATAATTGTTCCTTGCCTACAATCAAAATATTTGATGTAGCATCCTCAATCCGATTCAAGTGATATAAATAGTACGCAATGGTCTTATCTGTTTTGAGAGGCACTCTCCTAATTGCACATTTACAAAAATTTAACAATGTTCAATTTTAACACTGTAAGTGTAAAACATTCACACCTACGAGACCCTAAGTGTGAATATTTCATACTTTGCAGGCTTTTACGAATTTCTGCAATATTTTGGGCATCTTGACACTTGAAATTAATTGCTGTATTGTGCAGAGAGTAGGCACAAGGGTGGCTACGGTTGTTCCCCCGGATAGGAGAGCAACTATGGATTTTTCAAACGTAATAGAGATAGTTAAACTTATATCATCGGTAGTTAAACTTTTTGCCTACGCCGTGAAAGCGGTTAAGACACTCAAAACGCGCAAGAAAAAACCGCCCTGAGTGAGGACGGCGTTTTCCTTTAGACTACAAATCTTTTTAGGGAACAGCCGCCATTCACAGTGGTAAGCCATCCAACTGCCTACAGAGTAACAAACCTCACCTCAAATGTCAAGCATTATTTCCTCTGCAAATTGCTTAAAATTTCCATAAACAACTGTTCAGATCATTTAATCTTGCTTCACTTCAGAATCCGCCATTCGCCACCGTAAACATAGCAGATTGAGTTTTAAATTCAATCTGCTATATTCTTGCTAAAATCGCCAACTTTATGTTATACTGGCAACATTCTGTGTTACCACCGCTTTATTTGAAAAATACATGATTTTGAGGGTATATCATGATTACACAAGAACCTTTAATTTACCTGATTATTGCGCTATTACTCGCAGTAGTGTGTATCACAATTACCGTTATCAGCCTGCTTAGAATTAAGCTGGATAAACATCCTAATTATACTGCTAATGAATATCAAAATGAGACCCAAAAAAGGCTGAGTGATGCTCTTGCTGAGATAACGAAGTTGCCGGCACTTTCAGACGGTATACTTGAAGAAGCGTCTTCAGTAATAGCGCAAATTGGGTGCAAAGCGATTGATGCACATAGAGTTGGAATATGGAAACTGAGTAAAGACGGTACAGAATTAAAAAGTATCGCCTATTTCAACAGTGCAACAGGGGAGTGCGACGTTCAGGGAAGCTTAGATATCTCGCACTGCACAGACTATATGAGGTTTATTAAGACAGAAAGACTTATAACGATTAACAATGCCCTAAAAGAAAACCCGTTAACTCCGGTTCTTGACAACTATGGGCCTGATATCAGAGCAATGTTAGATGCTCCGATAAGGATTGGCGGAGAGACCGTCGGAGTGGTCTGTATTGAGCAAGATACATGCGAGGAATACTCCTCAGGACGTGACTGGACGGATGGGGAAAAGGCGTTTGCCTCGTCACTTGCCGACTTTATGGCAATTGCAGCCGAAAGTAGTGAAAGACGCACACTCATGAGACATACTCAAACAATGATGAGTAATCTCCCGGGCATGGTTTATCAATGCCTCAACGACCCACCCGATTTTACGTTCACGTTTGTGAGTGATGGGAGCCTTGCGTTACTGGGCTATCGTTCTGATGAGTTGGTGGGGAACAGCACAACAACATTTCTCGACATGGTGCACGAAGATGATGTTGATGAGCTTGAAAGGCAAAACGAAGTTACACTTTCTGTGGGACTGCCTTTGGAAACAACTTTTCGTATCAGAATGAAAGACGGCACTGTAAAGTGGATATGGGAACGCAGTCAAGTCGTTGAGTTTACTCCTGATGGAGAGGCATATATGCTTGAGGGGTTTTACACAGACATAACCGAACAACGCCGCCTTGAAGCGGCAGAACTTGCAAATCACGCAAAAACAGAATTTCTCGCAAATATGAGCCACGAGATAAGAACCCCGATGAATGCTATAATAGGAATGACCTCACTGGCAAAACGCGACCATCCGAAAGATATAGTGCTCGACTATCTCGAAAACATTGCAATCGCAGGAAATCAGCTTCTTTCGATAATCAATGATATTCTCGATTTCTCAAAAGTAGAGGCGGGGGCTATTCAATTGACCCCTGAAAAATATGATATTCATTCTACGATAAATGATATTGTGGCAATGATTCATGTGCGTATAGGCGAAAAACCCATTGAATTTATAATAGATGACGACCCGTCACTTCCGATAGAAATGATTGGTGATGAAACAAGGGTAAAGCAAGTTATCATTAATCTGCTCACAAACTCAGTCAAATTCACTAAAAGCGGGCATATAATTTTAAGAATCTCTGCAGAGAAACTTGAAGCTGACAGGCGGTGTATGATAGAGGTTTCCGTTGAAGATACAGGTATTGGCATTCGCAGTGAGGAGATGCACATACTGTTTGACAGTTTTTCGCAAGTTGACACCAGAAAAAACCGAGGCATTGAGGGAACGGGGCTTGGGCTTGCAATCTCTAAAAAGTTAATTGAGCTGATGGATGGTGAAGTGTATGTAAGAAGTGAGTACGGAGTCGGAAGCTGTTTTTCGTTTCACATTTTGCAAGATGTTTGCGTAAATAAGTCTATTGAATCATTTTCCGGCGATGCAGGACTAAGAATTGCTGTATGGGCAAAAAATGAGAAAAAAGCGGAAATAATTGCACGTAAAATTGCCAAAATGGGCGCAGCGTGTGACATAATTGACTCACCCGAGAACATAGCCGGCTATACCCATGTACTTTTTGATATAACATATATAGATAGCATATCAGCAATCGACTTTCCCGAAACAAAGTTTTTCGCTCTGGCGAACGCCAATTTAGGCGGAAAGACAGATTACCACGGTATAGCAATAATAGAGACACCTCTTACGAGCATGTACCTGTTTAAAATTTTAGGAGGGGTTTCAAGAAGGCGAAGCAGCGGAGATACATATACAAATGATATATTGAAGTTAGTTAATGCAAGATTTTTGGTTGTTGATGACATAGATATAAACTTAATGATAGCAAAAGAATTTTTGCAGTCGTTTGGTATAACGGTTGAGACAGCCACATCGGGAAAAATTGCAATAGAGATGATAAAAGAAAATGACTATGATATGGTGATTATGGATCATATGATGCCTGAGATGGATGGAGTTGACGCCACAAAAATAATACGTTCCATGCCCGAAGAGAAATATCAGAAGCTACCAATTGTGGCGCTTACTGCAAATGTTGTCGGCGATACGCGTCAAATGTTTGTCGAGAGCGGAATGAATGACTTTTTATCAAAGCCGATGGATGTAGAAGAATTGAAAAGAGTTTTAATACAGTGGATTCCCGAAGAAAAGCTAAGGTAAAAATGCGCCTCGCGTTTTGAGGTTCACTGCGTAGCAGAAAATAATGAAAATTGCTTGATGCGATAGGGGAGGGCTTTTGGTGGAAAACAGTCATAGATATTTTAAAAACCATGCTTGTAAGTATTTTCCCTGCCACTCACAACCAAGCGATGGAGAGTTTAACTGCCTGTTTTGCTATTGCCCACTTTACCCGATTGGTGAGTGCGGCGGCAATTTTACGCATACTGCAAAGGGCATAAAAATGTGCATGGACTGCCATTTGCCGCACATCCCTGATTACTACGACGTTATAATTGAAAAATTGATGAATCAAGCGCCTGTGAAGTAAGTCAACTTACCACCATAAAATCCATTTTAGGGTGCGTAGCACTTCAAAATAGTCTTTGGAACTAAAACTTACAACGTATTCACTTTCCCTTTTAACTCCGGGGTACCACGACACCATTTCGGCCTGCTTATGCTCTTTGTAGCATAACTCAACTTCATAATTATCGGGAAGTTTCACAAGTGCATTCGTTAAATCCTGCTTTAGTGCATTTTCCGACAGTTCCCTAATGTTCTTTAGAGTATCCTCTGTGGAGTAGTTCATTGTCGATGCGCCGACTCCGTCTTTTACGGCGCAGGTGACCAGCTTAGGGTGAAGGTCTTTTGAATCATCACATAACATCTTGTCGCCGCTCAAAAATACTGAAGGCACACCTTCAAGTGCGGCGGCATAGCTGTAAATTGTAAATTCACTTGCGAGCTCCCCATTGATTTTGAGATAGGATAGCTTCAGGGATAAGCTGTGTGATAACGGGTTGCCCATTTTGCTTGCCGCACTGTGGTAGCCTACAAATAGCGCTGCGTCAAATGTCTTATCTATACCAAAAACCATCGCATACGGATGCCCTGACCAATTGCGTATGAGCGTAACGCCTGACGGCATCCTTGTAGGGTCTATGTTTGCGGCAGGGCCATGTGCGTCTTTGACGACAATCTCTGTGGCACCTGCACTTTTTGCACCATGAATACACGCAAGAACTTCATCTGTCATCTGCTTTGCGTGAAGCGGATATGCACTGTGGGAAGGGTTTGTTTCATCCCAAACGGTTGTGGTCGTTACGCCTTCAATATCAGCACTTATAAATATTTTCACCATTACCTCCATGTGTCGAGTTGCAAAGCTACTGAGTACGCTTTTGCAACTTGCATTTTGTTTTATATCGGTGATATTTTACAACATGGCAAGATGCCGTGTCAACAGGGTATTCCTGTAATTTATGCATTTTCGTGGGTATTAATTGAAATAAATTTCCAAAACTGCGTGATGAAAACTGCGGTTGATGTTTTTCGTGACTTCATTAAATTGGCGTGATATAATTGCTCGAAGGAGATGAAAAATGAAATCAGTTATTATCGCAAATATTGAAGTTTTTGTTGATGAAGTTGATAAATTCATCCAAGTAAAAGACATAGCGGATTTTCCTCTCGGCTTTGAGCAGGAGATAATTACTCGCTATCCTGAATATGAGACGTGGTTTCTCTATCATAAAACTTCCGCACCGACAGAAAGGCTCGACAAAATCGCGACACTGCTTGATGATTGTATTGAGATGCGTTTAAAACAGAATGATTTTATAGATTTTGTTACATCAGATGTTTTCAGGGTTTCTAATAAGGAAAACTTTAAAATTTTCGCATCGCTTCATGACAAAAACAGTGAAGATATGTTTTGGACGAGCAGCCTTATTGAGGAACACCTCTCGAAATGGGGAATTTTTTTATCTGAATCACATACTCAAACAATGGGGTATGCAGTAGTACATACTGAACTGGCAGATCTCACCATAGGCGAGATTTTTTATCTGCAATCCGATAGCATCGCACAAAGTAAAGCGTTGCTTGCCTCGGCGGTTAAATATGCTTTTAGTATGGGGAAATCGGAAATAGTTTACATGGCAGATAAGAGTTCTAAGCATATCAGAGCCAACGAACAGGAAGCCGCATTATCAATAGGCTTTCGTGTAGTTGGATTTTATCAGGGGTATAAATTGAACACGGGTGAGCAAGGAAACATGCCATTATAACATTTCTATTCCAACTCAAAATGCCTTGCCAGTATTGAAAGCACTTCTTCGCGAGTATCGTTCTCGTAATCAGTACGAGTATAGGTGAAAAATCCTGAGTTTTCCCACGGAAAATTTTATAGTGAAGTTGAATATGAGGGATACCTTCTCAAAGTAGCGCGTAAGGATTTAGCACGATAGCCCACAGAAATGATTGCATCTAAGTTATAATGCTTTGCTTTATGATGTTATTTGGAACTTTCATAACTCAAAATCGCATCCACAAATCGCTTGCCGTATCGCTCGGCTTTCACTTGCCCAACACCTGACACATTTAAGAATTCTTGTATGGTTGTGGGGCTTTTTTCACACATATCTGTCAAGGTACTGTCGTGGAAAATTACGAAAGCGGGCATATTCTGCTCATCCGCTATAACCCTTCTGACGTCGCGAAGAACCGTAAACAAGCCATTGTCAATCGGTGATTTTGTGGCGTGTTTGTCTGCTTTAGGCGCTTTTTTCTCCTTATCCTCTGAGAACTTCATACTGATTTGATTACCGTTGCGTAATATCTCATTTGCTCGACTGCCTAGCTTTATAACAGGATATTCGTCATCTGTTTTGACCAGATAATCGCTCACGATGAGGTGCTGCATTATTGCACGCAGTTGACGCGTTGACTTCTCGCTGATTCCGTAAGTAGATAGCTTGTCAAGACCCAGGCGAAGAATCTTCTCGTTTTTGCTGCCCCGAAGAGTATCAATTACCATGTTTAATCCAAACCGCTCTCTCATGCGTGTGACACAAGACAGTATTTGTTGCGCATCCGGTGTTATATCTACTGTTTCAAACTTTGTGTGGCAATTACCGCAATTGCCACAATAAACAGGAGGGCTTTCACCGAAATACTTTAGCATATACCCACGCAAACAGTCATTTGTCGAGCAGTAAAATGTCATTTCCCGTAACTTTGCACGCTCGCGCTCCAGTATTCGCTCTTTATGCTCATCATCTTCCGCCTCTTCTGACTCACGTGCATTTTCAATCAGCCATAAATTAGTCCGGACATCCTGACCACTGTACAGCAAAATACACTCTGCCCTCTCGCCATCGCGCCCCGCTCGTCCCGCTTCCTGATAATAACTCTCTACGTCTTTGGGCATATTGTAATGGACAACAAACTCCAAATTTGATTTGTCGATACCCATTCCAAATGCGTTTGTAGCAACCATAATAGAAATGCGGTCAAAAATAAAATCGTCTTGATTTTTATGACGCTCAGCATCAGTGAGCCCGGCGTGATATCGCGAGGTGCTGTAGCCCTTACTGATAAGGTCGCTGCACACTTCTTCAACAGTTGCTCGAGTTGAGCAGTACACAATGCCGCTACTTTCCTTCTTACCCTCCAAAAAATCAAGCAACGCATGGAATTTGCTCTTTGGCTTTTGCACCTCAAAATATAGATTCGGTCTGTCAAAGCCTGTCGCAAGCACTGTTGGGTTATTAAGCTGCAGTGAGTTTACAATGTCTTCACGCACCTTTGGTGTAGCCGTTGCTGTGAAAGCTGAAACAATCGGGCGGTGCTGTAGATTGCTGATAAACTCATAAATCTTTGTGTAGCTTGGGCGAAAATCGTGCCCCCACTGCGAAATGCAGTGAGCTTCATCAATCGTAACCATTGAAATATGTACAGACTTTGCAAAGCTCATAAAGCTATCGGTCAAAAGTCTCTCCGGTGCAACATAAATCAGCTTGTAGACATTATTGCGAGCATTCTGCAGTGCTTTACCTATTTGAGTATCACTGAGTGTAGAATTGATGTATGCTGCTGAAACTCCGGCTTGAACCAGTGCGTTTACTTGGTCTTTCATTAGAGAAATCAAAGGCGAAACAATAAGCGTAACGCCATCCATAATCAGCGCAGGCACCTGAAAGCATACAGATTTGCCTGCACCGGTCGGCATAATACCAACCACGTCTTTGCCCGAAAGGATATCCGAAATAAGTGTTTCCTGCCCTCCGCGAAAAGAATCATGTCCGAAGTACTGCTTAAGCACCGCATGAATAGTTTGTTTGTTTTCTGTTTGTTTTTGCATGAGTTAGTTTACCTCATATATGCAGTTTGCATATACATGCTAATTTTACACCCATTATATCATCAACCTACTAAAAAGCAAGAGTTTTGCAGAGTAGTTTATTGAGGGATTTGAATAGAATAGTTGAAGATATTAGGCATTAACGTTCATGAGCGAGTGCTACAATATGCCTACCCAACTCACTGAAGACGGGACGTGATTTCCTCCTGTTACAATATATTTATTCAGTTCATCGCACTCCGCCTTTTAGATTCGTTGACAGAGCTTTCCAAAATTGCGTGATGTAAAATGCGGCGAGAGATAGTCCATATGCGTAAACCACTATCTCAAATATTGCGTTAAATGCAGTTAACGCTTGTAGAGAGCCTGAATAGAAAAGGAACATAAATCCGTTTAATGCATGAAAAATCAAACCCCCTGCATTTATAAGCCCAAACAACACAGCTAACGTGTCATGCTTTTTCAGCAATGAATACACCAAAAGCCACGATAGCAACGCAAAAGCTGTATTAGGCAATGCAAACGACATAAACCACGGTACATATCCATAAACGACTTCTTCGGGGGGAAGTATCCCCAAAAATCTGACTAAATACAATGTATTTACCGTTGCGTTGAAAATGCTTAGCACAATAAGTAATTTACGATGTAGCATATAAGCCTCCTCTGATTGAGTATTTTCATGGACATTTTATCAACGTTCGTTGCGCTTTCCACTGCCATATATTATAATACACAACGAATTGATTATCAACAAACAATTTGCCGGAAAGCGGACACATCGGCTTGTAACAAATAAAACGGGAGATGCAGATGATTATATATGATGCAGGGGTACAGGCTCTAATTAAAAAGATGTGCGAAGGGAAAAAACACATCAAGCTAACCATCGGGACATACATGGATGGCGAAAATGCAATCCATGTCTTTGATGAAACAGGCGAAATTTCAAATGAAAATTATGTTTACCCAATCGGCTCTGTGACAAAGACATTCGTTGCATCGTTGCTTTCAAAATATGTACACGAAGGAAAAATGTCACTTGATGATTCTATATCAAAATATATAGGCGGCTTGGATGACGGCAGATATTACCCCACCTTAAAACGCCTTGCTGCACACACATCGGGGTACTCTAAGCTGTTAGGTGCAAATTCCATAATGGCGGTTTTTGTGGATGAGGTTAAAGAGGGATTTGGCATAGGTGGCGGTTATAATCCTTACAACCTAACGTTGGAGGAAATGACACGAATAGTCCGTAAAAAATTAGTAGCAGATAAGGACTATAAATGGAATTATTCTAATTTCAATTACGCACTTTTGGGTTACGCAATCGGCGCAGCCTCCGGTCAAGACTATTGGAAAACGATGGATGATTTTTTGCTAAATGACCTTGAAATGTCAAGTAGTTACACAGGAATAAAATCTCAAAACATTTCCGCATATAACTGGAATAATATAAATGTAGGCCATTGGTTTGAAAAAAAAGATTTTGCCGCTCCATGCGGGGATATAAGCGCAACAGCCGAAGATTTATTAACTTATGCCAAAATTAATATGAATGATGAAAAACCTTACTTGGCGCTATGTCATCAAAAATATACCGAATCACGAACTTATGACATGGGGCTTGCATGGCATATGATTAAAGGAAACAACAGCTTGATTTTTCACACCGGGCAAACAAGCACCCCCCTTGCGTGGCTTATGATAAGCAAGGAATACAAATGTGCATATGTTGTATTGTTGAATTATGGCTTGGATAAAGAGTTTGTGCAGTTAGGTAATTTGATGGGTAATGTAATTGCAAAACAGATATAACAAACTCACATATGATTGCATGAAAATAAACATAACGCCGTGGATAGCTAAAAGCAAATGGAACGTAGGTACTCTGCCGAATAGGCATTAGGCAGTGCGAGCGTTCGGCAGTCAGTAGCGAGCAAATTTATATTTTCGGAGGCTAATGATTAATGGAATACAGTATTGTAAGGGTCAACAAAGACAATTATTCCATGTTTGATGATATGGTTTTTTATCGAGGGAACGAGCGTTACAAAAATGAAGAAGAATCGAATGAATATCATGATTTTACCTCATGTTATACGGCATTGGAAATCCAAACTTTTTATGTTTTCGCCGCTAAATCAGAAAACCATTTTGTAGGATATATTTTCATCAACTATCTTCCGAAAGTGGGTTCAACAAATGGGAGAGGTTGGCTGTTTATTGATGATTTATGGGTCAACCCAAATTTTAGGCGCAAAGGCATAGCGGATGCACTTATGAAAAAAGCAGATAGCCTTTCCAAAGAAATGAATACGGTAGGATTAAGGTTATATGTGAATGCTGAAAATCCCGACGGAATTTATTTATATAAAAAGTGCGGATATATCCAGACATTCGGTGAGTCTATGCTAATGCAAAAAGAATGGTGATTGCGTGAAAAATCTAATATGACATACAGTTGACGCATTTACTGTGGTAATATATACGAAAGTCATTTTTGGAGTGAGTTTATGCTTAATTATGAAATGTTCAACAAGGAAAATCAGCCAACAGAAGATGAAATCAAAGACTTTGTTGGAGCAGAGGTTTTTACGCTGTTCATAGGTTTAGACAACCACTTGCGAGAGAGCTATAAAATCACGCCAAAGATGTCCTATTCAAGCTGTGCTATGGACAATAATATTTGGCGTGGCTGGAATATCAAGTATCAAAAAAGCGGCAAATCCTATTGCACAATTTATCCACAGCAAGGCTATTTTATGGCTTTAGTTCCGGGTAAGCCGTTTGAAGTGCGAAATAAGGACATCGTAGGCGAAGTGAAACTGGCGTTAGAGTTTAGGAAAGATGAAATAGCTTCAAAGAAAAAGGGTCAGTGATTGTGTGCAGTATGGTGGGTTTGTGGTGGTTGTTTCAATCGCATAACAACAATAAGCTAATGTTTGGTGGAGTGACCTACATTCCACATCTCCCAACCTCACGAAAACGCAAGGGGCGACGGCTGCCTATTTCCGCCCTCAAACAATAGCCTTTGTGGCCCAATTATAAGTAAGCGTCAAACCAAAAGTCACGCATGAGCCATTAGTGCTTTAGGGACGAAATGTGGAAGCAGCTGCTGTAAAGCGTCGATGTCGTTTTTAATGTCCATGTTTGGAGCATGAGTAAAGATGTAAG
>Ga0209755_10004450_pt1 | contig 16573 bp, 11 predicted proteins | sample TergutCo191P1_FD_187301 | JGI IMG/M metagenome (GOLD analysis project Ga0209755, IMG submission 187301) | Cornitermes sp. P1 segment gut microbial communities from Petit-Saut dam, French Guiana - Co191P1 (SPAdes) (version 2) | ecosystem: Host-associated > Arthropoda: Insects > Digestive system... | reverse complement strand
CTTATGCGGTGCGGTTCCACAAGATATTTTAAACGTCACACTGCCAAAATGTGCGTTAAGTAAATCGAAATCATTATCGATTGGTGAACAAAAGCGCTTAGAAAACGCAGCAAAAAGCTCAGATGATATTGATTATATTGCAGTTATGCTTTGCCTCTATACAAGCCTTAGCGTATGGGGAACTCTGCGGCTTGATGTGGGATGATGTTGATTTCGAGCATCGTCCCATACATGTACGACGCACAATACAACGCATAAAAAATCCCGATTACACCGAAGAAATCACTTGTAGCGCTGCAAAGACAACAGTCATTTGTTCTACACCTAAGAGCGACGCATCACGCCGAAGTATTCCTATGCCCGAATTTTTATATGCTCTGCTAATGTCCGAGTATAGCAACCATTTTCATGACGATGCAGGGTATGTTATATCAAGGGGTGGAACGGCTATTGAGCCGCGCAATATGCAGTATCGCTTTGAGAAGCTGCTGGCTGCTGCTAATATCATGAAAGCGAATTTTCATATAACCCGACATACCTTTGCGACAAGAGCCTTGGAAACAGGATTTGATATAAAACCCTTGAGTGAAATATTGGGGCATTCATCAGCGTCAATAACACTCAAATTCTACGCGCATGCCATGAATGCGCACAAGCACAAATGTATGGAATCGCTGGAAAGTGTTTTTCGATTGGCAGCGTGAATCTGGTCAAAATTCTGGTCAGCAAAAGGTGAATCGCAGTAACCATGAGGGTTTGCACGGGTTTTTCGCAAATGACAACCATTTGCGATATTTTTGTTTTTTGTGATGCTTTCAATTTTTTCAGTGTTCGCGAGGCGAATCTGTCTAAATGCAGGCCGGGTTCGCTTTCTCTGATGTATCATGCTAAGTGGTCTTGGGGTGTCACTTTTCCATCATGCAGAGTGTGCAGGATAACAGTCGTCAGTCAAATATGCGAGAGGCCTGGACTACTATTCTGGCGTCGTCGCGAGCGTCACTGACGCAGGTTGCCAGTGTCAGGATTTGGGTTGCTCTGAGGGGTGCGCCGATTCTGTTTGCAAAGCGAGGGAATGAGTGCGAATATCGGAAGTTTAGGAAAAACGCGGGGTCATTTATGTCTGTACGCCTTGCGGAAAAAATCTCAAACTCCACGGTTTCACCGTCTATTTCAAGAGTTATAATGTTATTTTCTTCCATAAACTGAGCATTGAGAAGCTTTCGCAGATCGGTGAACATGCCGCCTTGCTGCAAATTGTGACCATAAATAATAATGTGCGGTAAAGACGGTGAACTCATGGTATGCTCCAATAAATCGCCGATATTGCGGTAATCCATAAAAATAGCACCCGCGATATTTTCCTCACCGCTAAAAGACGTATTTATATATTTCTCATTATCGCGCCCACGCACCACCGGATAATCGATATCCGTCCCTTCAATGCGTATCCAGCCGACAAAATCGGGATTTATTTGCCGCATTTCCTCGCATAGCGCCCTGTGCTGCACTGTGCCAAACTCTCCGAGCTCCGCTTGAATGTCGCCGACAAGTTCCCTCAACTGATCATACTCAGCGCGGGAAGCCCTTATGCTGCTTGTATGCATTATGACAGCTACTGTTGTGACAATAGCTATTACGCCTAATGTGATTATTGATATTTTTAATGCCGCTTTCACAGATAGCCCGCGAAAGGACTTCTTACTTTTACTTGCCATGTCTGTTACTTGTTCTCCATGCGTTTACGCTCTGCTTTTACATGCAAATAGTAGCAAATGCTCAAAGCGACTGTCAGCAGAATCGAAATCAGCATCGCAACGAATGTTCCCGTGATGCTTGCAACGCCGGTTTGCGGTACTGTTCCGAAATCCTCGGGGTTTTGGTCAATGCCATTGCCGCCACCCTGTGTGCCGCCGGTGCCCGGACTTGCTGTTGGAGCCGGACTTGGGCCGGGACTCGGACTTGGGCTTGGGCTTGGGCTTGGGCCGGGGCTCGGGCTTGGGCCGGGGCTCGGGCTTGGGCCGGGACTTGGACTCGGACCGGGACTCGGGCTTGGGCCGGGGCTTGGACTTGGATCGGGGCTCGGGTTTGGGCTGGGACTTGGACTCGGGCTTGGGCTCGGGTCTGTGCCGTTTTCCGCAGGAGAAATAATTACGCCGCCTTGGACAAGCTGCGGATTTGGCAGAAGTTCGCTGGTCACACTGCCGTCTAACAAAGTGGCAAGTCTTGCAGGCGTGCCTCTCGGAGCTGTTGTAAAGCTTATATTTACAGAACTGCTGCCAAGCGGAGCCGTCGGTATAACTCTAAAAACCAGGTTTGCAACAACGCCGTTTCCCATCCAGTTTTCTGTTCTGATGAGATTTACTAAAGATATCCTCTGATAGCCCTGCTCAAGGCTGGGCGTCCAGTTGTCCAGCGGTAGTTGCGCAACAGGGGAAATTACTTCCAAAAGCTCCAGATGAGCACGGTTGAATGTAATTTCCAAACCCACCGCCGCTATCCCCGCCGTGTTGTTGCTGACGGTAATCGGAACTGTGACTGTGCCGCCAAGCGCGGCATTCACACTTTGACCGACTGTGAATGTAGGCGCTGTATTTGCCGATACAGGCAGCGGCAGCGCTACACCTATTATAAACACTATGAGAAATACCGCTGTGATAACCTTTTTCATTATACTAAGCTCCGTTATTATTTTGCCGTTACGGGCGCAGGGTTGCTCTTGGGTCTGCAAAAAACATTGCAAGAATATCCAAATCACCCGTATCTACAAAACCATTGTTGTTTAAATCAGCAGCAACCATGTCAATTACAACATCTCTGCTTCTGATGTACCTTGCAAGCAAAACAAGATCAGAGAGATCAACCGCTCCATCGCTGTTGACATCACCGGGCATAACGACGGGAGCCGGATTTACTGTGATGGAAAAGCGTCTGTCTATCCTCATTGTGCCCGGAAGTGTCAAGCCTATGGTAAATTCATATGTGCCCGCCGCTTCGGGGGTGCCGGTTATGCCTGTTACTCTACCGGCGGTGTTGTCGTCTATATCAAGACCCGGAGGCCGCTCTGCGGGATTTACAAAATCCCATCTCAACTGACCGGAACCTGCACCCGTGTCCTGGGAGGCCACAGAAAGTGAGCCGCCGTATGGAACTCCCACCGTTCCCGGAGTGAATGCCCCCGTGATTTGCGGGTCACGTGCGTGAATGGCGTTAATATTTACATTTGCGTCAGGCATCTCAATAAATACGTAGGCATATATTCCGCGATGCCCATAATTTTCAGGTCCGCCGATGCGCTCAACTCCGCTTGTGCTCAAAGCTCCGCTTACTTCCCATCGCACGAATCCCTGATTATGCGACATCACGCGTATAACTCCACTTGTGCCCGGCATTATGGCACGTCTGCTTTCAAAGAGCGCGGCATCTTCATCCGAGAGCGTTTCCCACTCATTCCACTCCGCCCATACATCATCGGCAGACGCTCTGAAAACATGTCCGGTCATTGCATTAACAGAAATATTCAGGTAGCGCCGCTCCCATATTTTTATATCAAAAGTGCCCGACCTCATTCTCTCACCGTCAATATTGGGATTTGCAGAGTCCGCGGCGACCAGAGTCACATCAAATGTGAAGTCCCCCGCTGCTTGCGGCGTACCCCGTATAACAACCCTGTCATAAATATCCGTCAGCGTCAGAGGTGTTAATCCATTCGGCAAATCACCCGTATCAACATCAAAACTCCATGTTGTGGTGCTATTATCCGGAAATCCTGTTGCAAATATCGTAGTTCTGTATTCCGGCTCCTCCGGTTCGGCAGCCGGCGATGAAGGCCCGACCATGCCCTGCGGCAAGTCCCCGCGCCTTGTTATAAAGGTTGGTTGCGGCCATATTCTAATGTTTAACGGCTCGGATTGCACTATCGCACCGTCAATATTGGGATTGCCTGTGTTTGATGCTGTCAAGCTCACGGTAAATGCGGAATCGAGGTATGAAAGACCGGCTGCCAAATCCGCGGGAGTACCTATAATTTCTGCTCTAACTACATTTGGCGGATCCGTCGGTACGGATTTACTTTCGATACGCAAACCGTTCGGCAAGCCCGTATCTGCCCACACCCATGTATCAATCGGCGCCCCGGACGGAAGTGTCACCGCAATCTCATTGTCATATCGATACATGATACCCGACATGCCGTCGGTAAATTCTCCATACTCTGTGAACTCGGGCGGCGCAAATATTGTTATGCTAAATGTTTCTTCTATGCTTTGAACGTTCATATTCGCTGCGTTGGTAGTCAATCTCACGGTAAAAGACTGCGTCCGGGCGGCTGTCGGAACGCCTGAAACGCTGCCGTTACTGATACTGCCGCCGCTGGGGCTAAACGCAAGCCCCTGTGGCAAAGCGGTATTGCCGATAAGGTCAATCCTCCACACCGTACCGGCCGGAATGCCTGTTGCCCCAATCACGGTATTATACGGCACGCCAACCATGCCGTCGGACAAAGCTTCCGCTGTAATTTCCGGTTGCTCCCATATCCTGATTGTATAGGGAATGATTACATTGGCGATATCGGGATTATCATTTGTAAGCGTTATGTTAAATGTGTATTCCGCCGGATTTGCCGAAGTTCCCGACGGAGCCGCGGGAGTCCCGCGTATGACTCCTGCCGAAGTCATAGTCAATCCGGGCGGTAATTGGCTTGCATCAACATCAAGCGCCCAATTTGGGTTGTCAGGATCAATATCACTTGTGTCGATTATTGTATTGTAAAGCGCCCCAACCATACCGTCCGGCAAAAGTGCCAGGTTCATAGGCATAACTGCGGGCAGTTGCATAAAACTTTCATTGCTTGAAACAAACGAATCATCATACAAGGCACGGATCACAGTTTTTTCTTCAGGCAGTATAAATGACACATGCACGAATCTATCATCGGCGGACTTGTTGAATAAATCCACATCGGCAAAGTTCGGATCAGTTTCCCAGCCTGCAAAACCTTGTGTAAACGCACTTAAAACAACCGTGTCACCCGGCTCTGCGCTATCGGGTATGACGGGATAGAAATGCCAAAATTCAGACCCCTCCGGCTTTACCAAGCTGTGAAGCCACTGCATGTCAGCTCCCGGCACTTCCTCTGCCTCCATGGTATGTGCCGGTGCATCACTCTCATCTTGAAGCTCGCTTTGTTCAATATAGCTTTGCCGCTGTGCACCATTACCGCCGGCAAAATAGTCGTTTTCGCCGCTTTCTCTTAAATGTGCAAAAACAACCACTGCCACTATGGTGCAAAGTGTCAGTAAGAATGCAAGCAAAAACGCTCTTAGAATCTTCATCCCTTTTCCCATATCAATGATTATCCTTTTATATCTCAGTTATAACATGCTACCCTATATATTATCGGAATAAACGCCGAACGACTTGAGTGTTACTTCTCAAGTTGAGTTATCGGCGAAATGTATGCCGGCTTTCCGTCTCCGGCTTCGCTTTTATTTAGTTGAACATAGCAAGAATGTTTTCTATTGTGTCGTATCCGTCATTATATGTTATGACGATTATTCTCGCGGAATTGTTTTGAATGTTTACAAACTGGAATGTTCTGATTAAAAGACCTGACACTTCAAGCTCACTTTCGAGGCAGTACCAGTAATAATTGCCTATCCTCGTCGGCTCCGCCGCGGTATTTACTATTCGCATACCGATTTGCTCCATATATGAAGCCGCGATTTCGATATACTCGGATTCCGATATTGCATGCTCATCAGAGGCAAGCCTTTCATATATAATCTGTACACTCGCTCCGGTACGCGAGTTTTGTGCCATCATGTCGTGTACCGTCGTCAATTCAATGACTTCGCCTATATCATCAGCGAAAATATCTTCGGCCGCATCCATTATTTCCACAATGTCCTCATCAGTAGTAGCGGCCCACTCTTCATTCATAACAAAACTAAATCCAAGATGTTCATTCACATATATGCGGTTATTCCATGTGCCGCTCACCGACCAGCCGGGCTGCGCCGCGGATTGATCACTCATGTCTTGTCCGAGTCTGTCTTCTCCGACTTTGTCTTGCTCCGCTCCGTCTTGCCGTCCCCCCGCATGATGCATTTCGGACGGCACTCTCTCATCTTGAGTCCGTGTCGTATTATATTCTGAAATCTGTTCTTGCTCTTGCGAGTGCCACTGCTGTGCCGGTATATACTCAAGGGGATTGCCGACGTGGCATCCGACAAGAACGGCAGAACAGGCAACTACGAATGCAAATAATAAAATAAAATATGTCTTTTTCATTGTAATGACCATTCCTCAAAAAAACTTACACAACAGTTGCAGCTTGCACTGTATGCTTTTCCACTATATCGGCTTTTTGCTTTTTCTTCTTCTCATACATTGCGACATCGGCACGCTTGAACACATCGCGCATGGTTTTGTCCATTCCCTTGATATACGTTGCTGTTCCAAAAGCGCAGTTGAAAGGTTGCTTTTTTATCACATAACGCTTCTCTTCATCAAGCGCGTCCAAAACCTTTTGAATCTCTTTTTCTCTTTTTCCGACTATCAGAGCCGCAAACTCATCTCCGCCGATGCGGAAAAATGAACCCAGACCCCTAAGATTGTCAAATATGTAATCGGCGGTTCTTTTCAGATAGGCATCTCCGGCTTTGTGCCCCTGCGTGTCATTTATCAGTTTCAAATCATTTATGTCAAAGACAATCAGAGTGACTGACTTTCCGCGAAGTGCCAGTTCATCGCATTCACGCAGGCGATGCTCGAATGCCATGCGGTTCTCGTAGTCGGTAAGTATGTCTTTGTACGCAAGCTTCTTATACAACGGTTCGGTGACACTGCTCATCGACAAGTAGGCCAGTATGGAGAAAACAACTATAATGACTCCCGATAATGAAAGGCTGAAAAACATAGCCTGGCGGTGTGATTCAAATATGATGTCCGCATTGAACTCCATACCAACAGTTCCGACAGATACGCCATTTCCGTTAAGTATAGGCCAGAACATCGTGTACACATTGCCGTCGTCTGTGTTATATACCGAGTTTCCTATGATAGCCTCGCCCCGCGCCAAGCTTTGGCGTAAATCCGCTTCAATCCTTCCGGTTGGTATATAATTTATCTCTCCGCTGCGCGTCGTATTCATCGTAAGAACGAGGTCGCCCGCTTCATCTAAAACAGCGATATAAAGTCTCTCAAAGTTACCTATGCCCCGCAATCCGTTCAAAATCCTTTGAATATGCGCACTTGCGTATACGCTTCTTTCGTTTTGGGCGCTGACATCCAGTATATACGAGCTGTCAATGTTTTGGATGAAATAATCCTTCACTCCTATGGCCCGCTGGCGAATATCACGCAATATCGCGTCTTGCGACATAAAATAGACCATGGTATACACACTTGCGGTAACTACCAGAACGGTGATTATTAGTATTATAAACATTCGCAGTATCAGCTTATTTTTCATAATTACACCTATTAAACAACAGAACGTTGAAACTCTGTATGCGTTATAATAACACATAGTCACGATTACTGCAAGATAAAAATTAAAATAAATTATTGTGTGACTGTTAAATATTTTACGGTTCATACGGCACCCGAAGCGCCATGAGTGGTATATATTTCCAAATGCCGCTTTACCAAAGCGCTCACCACTTATTTGTGGTGAGCGCTTTGATACTTTTTGTTATACTATGTCGTTATGTCCGCAGTGCCTTTTGCATCAATCATTTGCGCTCGGCGGAAAACGCCAAAGACGCCGCTTGCGTCGGATACTTACCTCCGATATAAATATTCCCGATTTTCTCTGCCTGTAACGCCGAAACTGTCGTATCCGCATGGTTTGGCGCCGCCGCGCTTATAGTTTTTTCAAAAACTTCTTTAAAGATTGGGTTTTCTGCTTCCGCGCTCTGTGTTTGCCTGTATTGAGAGGTATTTGCATAATAGTCTACTGAGATATTGTTTTGGTAAATACTTTCTGCATACATGTATGAATCTTCCTATTCTCTGCATCCATGACATATTTAGTCCTCATTCGGTATGTCGGAAGATTAAAGACAAACTTTAGCTTTTTTGTAAAATTTTTGTTAATTTAGTAGTTTGCCCCGGGCGGCATTAGTATAGCAACTTACAACTGATTGCGCTTAATCTTGCCGCTGATTGTCTTAGGCAGGCTATCGCGGAATACGACGATCCTCGGGTATTTATACGGAGCTGTGTGTTTTTTGACGTATTCTTGGATTTCACGTTTAAGCTCATCGGAGGGCGTTGCGTCCTTCGTCAAAACTATGCTCGCTTTGACGACTTGCCCGCGAATCTCATCCGGTTCGGGGGATACCGCGCATTCGAGAACATATGGAAGCTCCATTATGACGCTCTCAATTTCAAACGGACCTATGCGGTAGCCTGAGGATTTGATAAGGTCGTCGACGCGACCTACGAAGTAAAGATAACCCTCTTCGTCTTGCCAAGCCGTGTCGCCCGTATGATAAGCGCCGTCATACCAAGCCGCTGCGGTTTGTTCATCACCGCGGTAGTAGCCGTTAAATAGCCCGCAAGGGGTGCTATTGTCTGTGAGAATCGTTATCTCGCCCACTTCCCCGGGGCCTACTTTGTTGCCGTCGCTGTCCATAAGCGCTATGTTATAGAGCGGACTGGGCTTGCCCATAGAGCCTGTTTTTGGAGTCATGCCTGTGAGATTTGCTATCATCAGAGTGGTTTCGGTCTGCCCGAAGCCCTCCATTATTGATAAGCCCGTCGCTTTTTTCAGCAAGTTGAACACCTCGGGATTGAGCGCCTCGCCCGCCGTGGTGAGGTACTTTATCGTGGTCAAATCGTATTTTGAAAGGTCTTCACGCACAAGGAATCTGTACATCGTCGGCGGAGCGCAAAATGTGGTTATCCCATGCCGCGAAAACATCGGGAGTATTTCAAGCGGGTCAAACTTGTCAAAATCATACTCGAAAATTCCTGCCTCGCACAGCCACTGTCCATAGAGCTTGCCCCATACGAATTTGCCCCAGCCGGAATCTGATATAGTAAAATGCAGGCCATCCGGCTCGACGTTATGCCAGTACTTTGCCGTAATCAAGTGACCCAGTGCATAAGTATATGTATGGGCGGCTATTTTAGGATGACCCGTCGTTCCGGACGTGAAGTACATTAGCATGAGATCCTCACCGCAGGGAGAGTCCTCTGTTCGCAGATAAGAACTGCGGAATCTCTCGTGCTCCCTATCATAATCAAGCCAGCCGCTCCGCTCTCCGTTTACCATGATTTTAGTTGCGACACTCGGGTTGTTTTCAATTGCCTTATCCGCTTCATCCGATACTGTGCTTTGCCCCGTGCAGACGATAGCCGTAATGCCCGCCGCTTCAAAGCGATACTCGAAGTCCTTTTGCAGCAATTGGTCTGTGGCGGGAATGGCTATTGCTCCGATTTTGTGCAGCGCCACGATTATAGGCCAAAATTGCCAGTTGCGCTTGAGCACCAACATAACCCTGTCGCCGCGTTTTATGCCGAGGCTGGTAAAATAATTTGCGGCTCTGGAGGACTGCTTTGATATATCGGCAAAGGTGAAGCGTCTTGCGGCCTGCTCACGGTCAATATGAAGCATAGCAAGCTTATCGGGTGATTTTTCAGCTATGGCATCGACCACATCGAAAGCAAAGTTGAATTCATCTTGATCCTTGAAAGATATGGATTGCAACATGCCTTGCTCATTCTCCACCGGGAAGCAGAAGGATTCATATACATACGGCGCTATAGTTTCAGGCACGGTCACATCTGAAGTGATTGCGGAGATATGCACAGGCGGCTGCGCGGCCGATGCAAACTGCTCCGCTGATTTGCCTGTGTCCGGAATTACAATGGCACAAAAAACACAGTCCTCACCTCCCACGGCTATCATGCCGTGCGGCGTAGTGCTCCTGTAAAAAATGCTGTCGCCTTCGGATAGCACTTCGGTATGTTCTCCGATTTGCACTTTAAGTTGCCCGCTGTAGATTACATTAAACTCCTGTCCGCTATGCGAAACAAGCTGTATGGGCTTATTTTGCTGCTCATGTGAGTATGTGTACGTGACCCAGTAAGGCTCTGCCGATTTCCCGCGAAAGCGCGGGGCAAGGTCACGCACTTCGATATTTTGTTCTTTTGATGTTATGCGGCCTTCTCCGCGACGGGTTACGGCATATGACGTCAGGTTGGCGCTCACGCCTTCAAGAAGCTCTGTAAGTTCAACACCGAACAGCAAAGCGCAATTGTGAATAAAGGAAAAAGGGAGATCCTCAATGCCCGACTCATAATTGGCATAAGCATCTACGGTAATGCCAAGCTTCTCCGCCATTAGCTCACGCGTATAGCCGCTGACCTCACGCAGCTCCCAAATTCTTAAAGCCACGTCCTTTACTGCTGTTGTTGTTTGCTGTGGTGCCGACATTTGTTTGCCCTCCTTGATTTTATTGTATTTTAGTTAGTTAATTGCTTATTCTACAGGAAGAAAGACTATTATGTCAATTCAAAAAAAGCTCAAGTTAAGCGACAATGCAGTGACATTTAGCCGGTATACAGTGACACTTAGCCGGTAAAATGGCTCAAAACAGCGACATTTGGCTGGAGTCCGGAAGCTCGCGCAGTGCGCCCAAAGCTTTAAGGCTGTCAAGATTGCTTTTGTTTACACTTGGGCAGGCCGAAGATATATCGTCGATGGAGATAAAGCTGCGGCTCTGCCTTTGCAGGGCGAGGTCTTGCGCCGCAGTCTCGCCCAGTCCGCTGATGGCGATAAACGGCGGACGCAGCTTGTTATCGTCCGTTATAAGAAACATCTCGGCGTCTGAGTAATAAAGGTCAACGCCCGCAAAATCAAAGCCCCGCAGATAAAATTCATAGCATGATTCCAGCGTCGTGAGAAGCCCTTCTTCCTTTCCGGTTTTCGGGTCGGTATTACTTTGGAGTTCTCTTATCTTATTGCGCACAATATCTATTCCGCGTGTCATCAGCTCTACATCAAAACTCTTTCTGCGGCGGTAAAAATGAGCGCTGTAAAATACGAGCGGCTTGTGGACTTTAAACCAAGCGATACGAAAAGCCATGATGACATAGGCAACCGCATGTGCTTTCGGGAAGAGGTATTTTATTTTTTTGCATGAATCGATAAACCATTTCGGCACATTTTGTCTGAGCATTTCATCTTCGGAGCCGTCGGGGATGCCTTTGCCTTTGCGTACACTTTCGGAAATTTTAAACGCATATCTGTCATTCATGCCCTTAGAAATCAAAAAGAGCATGATATCATCCCGGCTGCTGATGGTCTCGTTGATGGTAGCCTTACCTGCCGAAATAAGTTCCTTTGCATTGCCGGCCCAGACGCTTTCACCATGTGAGAAGCCGGAAAGCCGCACCAGAGTATCAAAATCTTTGGGCCGTGTGTCGCAGAGCATTTGTCGTGTAAAGACTGTGCCAAATTCCGGTATGCCGATTGAGCCTGTTTCACCGATGATTTTGTCGTCTTCAGGCAGTCCGAGTGCGGCGGGAGACGAGAATATTGACATTGTTTCAGGGTCGTCAAGGTGAATGTCGTCTGCGTCAACTCCTGTCATATTTTCGAGCATTCTTAGCATTGTCGGATTGTCATGCCCGAGTATATCAAGTTTTATAAGGTTATCCTCGATATATTTATATTCAAAGTGGAGTGTTATAACGCTCTGTTCCTTGTCATCGGCAGGATATTGTGCCGGACAAAAATCCGTTATTTCCATATCCTGCGGTATTACAATAAGACCGCCGGGGTGCTGGCCCGTAGTCTGCTTTACACCAAGACAGCCGTGCGCAAGGCGGTTTTCTTCGGCTCGCGTCGCGCTCCTGCCGATTGCATCAAGGTATTTTTTCATGAACTTATAGGCGTTTGCGTCCTTGACTGTTCCTATCGTGCCGGCACGAAAGACATAATCAGAGCCAAACATATTAGATGTGAATTTATGGGCCTGTGCAAGATGCTCGCTTGAAATATTCAAATCGATATCCGGCACTTTTTCTCCATCGAATCCCATGAACGTTTCAAAAGGTATATTGAACCCATCTTTTGTGTGCATTGCGCCGCAAGCCGTACACAGCTTATCAGGCATATCAGCCCCGCATGCATAAGGCAGAAAAGAGGGTAAAGAGTCGTCCCCTGCCACTTGTGTATTGTCCGCATGAAATTCTGTGTGCTTACACTCGGGACATCTGTAATGCGCCGGAAGAGGACATACTTCGGTTATTCCGGCAAGATATGCCACCAGTGACGAACCAATGCTGCCGCGTGATCCGACCCGGCTTTTTTGCGTCTTTAAATATGAAACCAGTTTTTGTGCCGCCATGTAAATAACATCATAGTTAAGCCTTAAAATATCATGCAGCTCATAATCTATGCGCTTTGTTACGATGCTCGGCGGCGGCGTTCCGTAAAGCTCTGCGGCCCTGCTTTGCACAAGGCACTTTAAATCTATTGCGCTGCCTTCAAGCTTTGGAGGGTAAAGTTTGCCGCCGGTCGGCAGAGGACTGACATTTTCACACATCTCCGCTATAAGCTGCGGATTATTTATAACGACGTCCCGGGCTGTCCCTTCTCCCAGATAGCTAAACTCCCTTAGCATTTCGTCCGTTGATTTATAATACAGCGGCAGTTCATCTGATATATCGCTAAAACCCCTGGATGTTTGCAAAATCTTTCTGTATACCTCATGCTCGGGGTCAAGAAAATGAACATCGCCGGTAGCGACAACAGGCTTACCCAGAGTTCGGCCAAGCTCTACGATTTTCTCATTAAACCCCCTAAGCTCCTCTTCGCTTTTTGCCTTTGGAGGATTGCTGTACAGCATAAAATAATTATTACATACAGGCATTATTTCCAAGTAGTCATAAAAGCTTGCAATCTTCTCAAGCTCCGCGGATTGCGCGTTATTGAGTATCGCCCTGAACACTTCGCCCGCCTCGCAGGCAGAGCCGATAATCAACCCTTCCCTATGGCTTTCCAGTTGGCTTTTATATATGATTGGCCTTCCGTCGTAGTTTTCCAGATGGCTGGATGTAATCAGCTTGTAAAGGTTTTTTAGTCCCACTTGGTTTTTGACAAGAAGAATTATGTGGTTGCTTCGCCTTCGTCTTTCTTTTTTTTCTTTTTTGTCAATATCATTACGGAAATAGCCTTCAAGACCATAGATGACTTTGATTTTATTTTTATACTTCGATGCCGCGCGGGCCGCGGAGGGAAATGAGTGCGCAACGCCGTGGTCGGTTATGGCGATGGCAGGATGCCCCCATAAAACCGCTCTGTCTATTGCTTCCCCGATATCCGTAAGCGCGTCCATTGCCGACATTTTTGTGTGCAAATGCAGCTCGATACGCTTTTTCTCGGCATTGTCAGCCCTGGGCTCGTTTTCATAAGGGAAAATGTTTTGCGGGTCTAGGGTAAGTTCATTGTCATATTTATTTATGCCCAGCGATCCCGAAACGACAAGGTGCATGCCCGCTTTTATTGCTTTTGCTACATTGCCGGCTTTTTCATCGCGCATGAATTTTGTAACATTTATAGAGCCTGTGTAGTCGGTAACGTCGAAATTGATAAGCCATGAGTTGCTCTTTTCAATAAAGCGGCTGCGATTTGCAAATACCTTGCCTTTGATTGTCACCTTGCCGTGGTCTATTGTCACTTCGCCCATAGGAACAGGTTTCGTTTTTGTGACGCGTCCCATAATTGCAACCGCGGAAGCAGGGCGGACTTTTGAAGATGTGCTCGCTTTTGAAGCCGTCTTGCCCGAAAAGCTGTTTTCCTGTTTTTGCGTGTTGCTCACAGGAGGACGAGATGATGCGGCAATGACTGTGACGCTTTTTATCCCGTATTCACCTGATATCATGTCCTCGATTATGCTTATCTCATATGGCGGTGCAGGCTCACTCACTGTTAAAGCTATTTCCATGACGGTTTTTGGCTGATTTATGTACACAGAAACGACAAATGCTCCGGCATAATCGGCGCTGAGTCTGTTTTTCTCCTTGATAAATGGGAACATATCATAAAATGGTATTGGGTTTTGAGTATTCAATTTGACTCTCCAGTGATTAGTAATATATCTGTCCGGCAGCCGATGCTAGTGTAGCGTATACGAAATAACTGGCTATAGATTGCGCTGGATTTTTTCGGCTGGCCAGGAAGAAAGCCGAAGGAATATCAGTGCTATTTCGAGGTTTTCTGACGATGACAGCCGGAAAAAGATAGTGCAAGATATAGCCAGTTATTTCGTATACGCTATACTAGTGTAGCGGAAGCGGTAATAACTTTAAATAGTTCATCAACGAGCCTGTCCATGGTTGTCTTTTTGATAATCTCGCCTTTTGCAAAGATGACGCCCTCACCGGGCGCAAAGCTGCCGGAACCGCCGCTTCTTTCCGCAATGCCGGCAATACCGAAGTCAGCCTGCTTTGCTTCACCCGGGCCGTTTACCGCGCAGCCCATAACAGCGACGGTAAGGGCGGCAGACGGACGCTCCTCCATCCGCGCCAGCCGCGCTTCGACTTCGTGTGCAATGCCAATCACATCAATGCTGCATCTGCCACAGGTGGGGCAGGAGATTATATCTATGCCGGAACGTAGTCTCAAAGCCTCCAAGATGGCGCGGGCGGCCTCAATTTCTTTTTCGGGTTCTGCCGTCAGGGATACGCGAATGGTGTCGCCGATGCCGTCAAGCAGCAGTGCCCCAATGCCTATGGAGCTTTTGATTATACCGTTATACTCCGTTCCGGCTTCGGTTATACCCAGATGCAGCGGGTAATCTGTCTGTTCATGCAAAAGCCTGTAAGTCTTGACGGTGAGCGGAACACTTGATGCTTTTGCGGAGAGCCATATATTGTCAAAGTCATATCTGTTGAGAAGTCTGACATGACCCATGACACTCTCAACCATTGCCTCGGAAGTCACCCCGCCATGCTTTTTGAGAAGCTCTTTTTCGAGGCTTCCGCCGTTTACGCCTATGCGGATTGGGATATTTCTTTGATTACAAGCGCTCGCAACAGCTTTGACATTATCGTTGCCTCCGATGTTTCCCGGATTTATGCGTATTTTATCCGCACCGGCTTCGATTGAACGAAGTGCAAGCCTGTGATCAAAATGTATATCCGCCACCAGCGGGATTGTAATACGCTCCTTGATTTTACCAATAGCATCAGCCGATTCAATGTCGGCAACAGCAACACGAATTATATCGCAGCCCATTTTTGCAAGACTGTTGATTTGCATAACAGTTGCCTCAACATCGGCTGTCTTTGTAGTCGTCATCGACTGGATTGTTATACCTTGTCGCGGTATGCGCCGAACATCGCTGACTTTGCTCATGCCAGCAGCCTCGTGACGTCATTGTACAGCACAAGCACCATTAGGCCGATTAGCAGGAAAAACGCCCCTGTGTTGATATACCCTTCGTATTTCGGATTTAGCGGTTTGCGGGTGATTTTTTCGACAGCAAACGTAATAAAAATGAAAAGAATCCTCCCTCCGTCCATTGCGGGAATCGGGAGCATATTTATCACAGCCACATTTACTCCGATAAATGCGGTAAAAAACACGATACTGCCCAGTGCGGCGATAATTGTGGGGGCTTCTTGCGCAACAGTGTTCATTGCGTCAACGATTCCCACAGGACCCGATATATCTCGCACACTGGCGGCTCCGCTTATCATCATCGCTATACTCAGGCGAATCATCCGCACGAAATTATGGGTCTGATAAGCAGAATACTTAATAGATTCCCAAAAATTATTTTCAATTATGTTAAATTCAAGAGAGTATCGGAAATGCTCTTGTCCATCGATTATTACCGGCTGACGCCTGTATTCCAACAAATCACCATCGCGTTCAATAATGAGATTGATGGGCTTGCCTTCATTTAGGTGCATGAATAGAGAAAAATCATTGCGGTAAAACAGCCTTTCGCCGTTTATTGAAACAATTCTGTCCCCCGCAATCAGCTCGCTCGGACCGATTTCCGGAAATGCATCGCCGACACGAGTAAGCGTCGTTCCCTCAAAACCGGCTGAAGTTGCTGAAATTACGAATACAATCAAAAATGCGGCAATGAGGTTTGCGCCGCTCCCGGACGCAAGAATGAAGATGCGCCGCCACCGCTTTTGGCTCAGAAATGAGCGCGGGTCAGGCTCCTCGCCTTCTTCATGTTCTCCTTCCAGAGAACAAAATCCGCCAAACGGAAGCGCACGCAGGGAATATAGTGTTTCTTTGCCTTGTTTCTTTAAAAGCTTCGGACCCATGCCGATAGCGAATTCATTTACTTTGACCCCCATCGCTTTGGCCGCAAAGTAATGACCGAGTTCATGTATTGCTATAATCACTCCGAAAGCTAATACTGCTACAATATAAAACATGACTTTCCTCTTTCTTTAGTGCGTAATAATTCGGTACATATCGCTTTATAGCTGCGTGTTCAACGCGTTTTCTATAAATTTGGGAATATCGTTAAAACCAATTTTCTTGTTAAGGAAAAGGTCTACGGCTTCTTCATTCGCCCCATTGAGAACAGCC
>Ga0209755_10004449_pt1 | contig 16590 bp, 6 predicted proteins | sample TergutCo191P1_FD_187301 | JGI IMG/M metagenome (GOLD analysis project Ga0209755, IMG submission 187301) | Cornitermes sp. P1 segment gut microbial communities from Petit-Saut dam, French Guiana - Co191P1 (SPAdes) (version 2) | ecosystem: Host-associated > Arthropoda: Insects > Digestive system >... | reverse complement strand
ACTTTAGACGAAATGGCGTTGCTGGTTAACGTGCCGCCGGAAGATATGGAGAAATTCATGGAATAAAAGCACACGGGTAACCGTCACAACAAGGTGGCGGTTTTTTTAATACGCTAGGAAACTGAACCCGGCTTCGTGAGAATGCTTACGCTTGACGACGTGTCCTCGGTTTTCGATGCGGGCTGTGCCCGTTTTTTTATTGTGCAAGGAGGAGGGATGAGTGCATGGGCGCAAAAACATTTGAGCAAATGCAAAAAGGTGGTAGAAATCCGCCGATGACAGGCGGCTTGTGTTCGGCTGGGCAAACGTGGCAGTGCGTGTCACGGGCGAAGTTATCGAAGATGGCGGGTTCATGATGATATGAGTAAAATTGCGCTTTACTTTGCCGTCTCGTATTTCCGTTGCAAAATCGAGAAAATTTACACCCGTTATGAACGTGTACGGTTTTCCATGGAGCTGCTTTTCCATTTCGGGATTTTTAACCGCTTGATTTCATAATCTTTTTCTTGTTCCGGCAGTTTGAAGCCGTTGGGCTGTCTGCCCGGACGGCGCGGAAGAACTCCTGCTTCTTTCTTCCTCTCGCTTCGATTGTAGCGACTTATCCAATTTTTTACCTGCTCCTTGCTGAGTCCGAATTGCTCTGCGATTTCGCTCTTTGTTTTTCCCTCCTCCTTTAGTTTCACCATCTCTTCTTCCATCATTTTGATGTGGGTGTATTTTCGTGCCATACAAAAACCTCCTATCGTTTTTTTATTTTACGATAGGAGGTTTTTTAGCTTGCTGCTTAGTTTATTGCGAGATGCCGATAGTCATACAGCCTGTCGTGTATGCGGTGACCTACAAGCCACTGTGCAAAGAGAATTACGTCTTGCGCACACACTTCGCCGTCTCCGTTGATGTCTGCTGCGAAGAAGCGGTTACGGCTTGCGGCTACATTTTGAGGATTGGCAACGCCATTGGTGTAGCCCATCAAGTTTGGAGGACTACCATTGTCCGGATGTCCGGGCGGGTTATTGTCTGCGTCATACCATCCACCAAGCCACGGGGATTCGTTGGGGTTAAGGCGGTCTGCCTGTGCGTTTACCAACCAACGTGCAATTTGCGTTACCTCGGCAGAGGTACGTCTTCCGTTTCCGTTTGTGGCACCCAAGAGGAAGCCTTCGCCAACATATACCCAGCGGGCAGTGATTGTCATTTCGCTTGCCGTTGGGACAAAGTTGTACCTAACTCTTTCGTGTGTGGCAGTATACCAGCCTGCAAAACGCCAGCCGGGCGGTATATTTGCCATATCCACCATACGGGGCAGGGGCAACTCGCCTAAATCGCCACCAATTTGTCCGCCTGTTGGTACGTCACGTGTGGCGTCGGTCGGGTCAACAAAGGTTGCGGCTGTGCCACCGAGTACCGGAATACCGGGGTTAAGGGTTATTACATGACCGTCAACATTATTCCAATGTCCCGTAAGAACAACGGAATGGTTTGGCATTTCAAATATTGTTTGCAAGTTCGTTGCACCTGGTGGAAGATACGCAACGCCGTCCCAGGTTGCTGTAGCAAATGGTTCGACTACATCCATAGCACCAGGTGTTGTTGTTGCAAATGCGCTTGCCACAATGTCGATAGCCGCCGGGGTTGAAACGGAGAATCCTGCAAGGTCTTCCGGAGCAACTACTCCCGTCCAGTTCAAGAATTCCATTCCTGCACGGGTACCGGCTGTAACGGTTACAAGTTCGCCGGGTACCGGTGAGGCGGGTTGGCCAGGCCAGGTGATGGTGTACCCTTCGCCGCCTGTTGGGGCAAGTACTTCCACAGTGAGTTCACGAACCGAAAGGTTTACTTCCACCCTAAAGCTGGCGGTGTATCCTTCACGTGTCACGTATACATAGAAGTATCCTGCAACATCGCTACCGGATGTTGGGCGGGTTGCGGTAAGCATTAAGGTGGTTCCGGTTGCGGAGTACTCAATTGTGACGGGAAGAGTAGTGTCGTAGGTTACGGTCATGGGTTGCGCAGTGTTGCCGCCTGCGGGGCCACTTACAGTTACACCCACTTCAAGGTTGGCATCATCGAGTGTAACTTCGGGCGGGCTAAAGGTGATTGGCGGGATTACGCCTGTTAATTCACCGGTGATAAATACATCGTTAATGGAGGTGTTACCGCCTACGCCAGTTGCCCTTTGAACCGGGGCAGTGTCTCCTGCACGTTGTGTTTGCTGACTACCATCCATGAACACTCTGAGGTATACAACAGGTTGGTCATCCAATGTTGCCGGAAGCAGGAAGTTGTAGTACGTTTGCGAATCAAACCAGTTGAAGTCCGCATACGTGTCGGTGCGATAAAGACCGACACTTGCCATATTGTTTCCTCTATCCGGATTTTGTGCGGCCGGAGCCATTGAGCTATCTATGCGTACCCAGTCTCCGGTGCTACCTATTCTGTAGGCAAGGGAGAATGTTGCGGGACCGCCTCCGGTTGAGCGTTGACGTGCGGTGAAACGGATGTTTTCGTGGGCTAAGGTGTTGAAAGCAAACTGGAATGCAGTTGCTTCGCCTGCGGTGGCAACGCTTTGAGTAGCTGTGCCATGTCCTACAGAAAGCCAAAGCGGGTTATCGGTTACAGTGCCACGGCCCTCCATTACAATTGGGGCTCTGTTATCAACACCTGGCAGGGTGTTGGGACCATATTGCGCACCTATCGGGCGTTGGGTTGCTCCGTTCCATGCGGTAAGTCTTGCAACACCTACTTGCAATCCACCTGTGGCAACAAAATGGTTGTCATCGGCTGCGTAGTTATTGCCTTCTGCAAGGGCGCGAGATTCTGTGCGTGTAAACTCTGCAAGAACCGTGTCGCCTTCTTCCCACACAGCGGTGAGGTATACATGAGCTTCTGGCATTGTGAATGTTGCTTCGGTGCGTGATGTTGCGTTGGTTATTGCCGCAGTTGTAATACCGGCTGTTGCTGTCCAGTACAGGAATACATAACCGGGGCGTATTCCGGCGTTAAGCTCGATTTCTGTGCCAACTTCGCCCATAATCGGACCTGCGCCCATGGCATTGCCTGCCGGGTAGTTGGTGATGGTTATTGCCCAATAGGGAGGCCATCTGCCCTCTGTACGGGAGCGAGGACGGTAGTACTCTTGGTACTCGTCGGAGTTGGAAATCCTGTTACCTGTCCAGTTTACGCTGTTGAAGTCTGAACGGTTGTGCATGGTGTTTTGTACAACAACACCCGTCCAGTTTCTGCGTAAAGAGCGGGTTCTGGAAATTCCGTTATCGTCGGAATGTTCTCCACGATACCTTACAAAATAGTTGTGAACTCTGTCACGAGGTTGGCCATCGTTTCCGCCGCCTACCAAGTCTGCAAGGGTTGCAGGTGGTAGGTCTGATACGTTTGTTGCCGGCGGTGCAGCTGTACCTCGGATAAGGGCAACACTCATATTGCGGTTGCTTAATTCGAGGGTTGTAACCGCATCGTGACGAGTAGTCGGAATTGTATGCACCAAATTGGTTCCGGAGGTTGTAATGGTTGCGGTGCTTACAATAAGGAACGAATGGCGAGGCGGAAGAATCGGGTCGGAGTTGCCTGATGCGCCGCCAACCAGCGGTACTGGTATCCATGCCGGTGCAATTGCCGCACCATCCGGATTACGGAAGTCGGCATGGTTTGGATTCCAGTGGTCTACGTTGTTGCCGCGCGCTCTGCCGTCATATGGGTTCATTTGTACCCACAGGCGGTAGTCGTTCAGGTTTATCGTCTCTTCGGAACTGTTGTACAGCTCGATGAATCCGTGAGAAATTGCATTGTTGCCTGGGTCGCCGGAACCGTAGATGTGGTGAATAATTAGTCCCGGTGGTGGCATTTCAACAAAGTGTGCGACTAGCTCAACGGGTGCGGCTGCCATGTGGAAACGTGGTGTACGACCTCTGTCATTGTCGAGACGGACGTTGCCTGTTACAACTTCCCATCTGTCGAAACGAGTATCGGCGGGTGCGTTTCCTGCGTTAAGGTTAACAATTTGAAGCGTGGACGCAATACCGTCTTCGGCATCGGTTCGTGCATTGATTGCCGAAAGCTGAACCATATCGGTAACTTCAATGCCGTTTATCATAACACGCATGGTTATTTGATGCGGTGCAATGGCAGGCTCGGGCATGAAGTTAACAGTGGGGCTTCCTGTGGTACGAGGACGGAAAGCATCCCACAAAGTATCGTGCATAGAGTCAACAAAACGCATGGGGTTAAAGTCACGCCTGTTGTTCCAGTTGTTGGCGTGCGAAACATTGGTTTCGAAGCACATTCTGCGACCACCTTGGTTGCGTGAAAGGTTGCCGGTTGTGTCGTACAGATAGTTTGGTGCAAGGTCACGGTCATCTTCACGTGAGTTTTCTGCGCCAACCAAATCCACGATGCGCAAGAGTCCATTCCATGCGCCTGTACCCGGGGTTGGGCCTACTCTGTCGGTGGCGGGGTCTGGTCTCACAAAGGGGTGTACCAATTGTACGGGCAGTCTTTCTTGGTCTGCCACAATTGCCATGGAAATACCACGGTTTGAGAAGAGATAATCCACAGTCCAGTCTGCATGGTCAATTACACGGGCATCCGCCATGGTGCTTATGCCGTAGTCGCTTCTTACAAGGAACGACTGACCAGGGGTAAGATAACCAAACAGCGGGATAACTTCCCAGCGTACAGTATCAGCTATTTCGCCCTCGCCGGGGTCGATTGGGCTTTGGATTTGCAGAGAGTAACCGTGAAGTTGAACGGTTGCAGTGGTGCTGGTATTACGGATTTCCACAAAGCTGTGGGAAACAGCATTTAGACCATCGTTGCCACCGGCAAAGTACTGGTTAATCAGCAAGTGACCGATATTTGGAGACGATGCTACAGGTCCGAATATTGCGGTGATGGTTACAGCTTCTTGGAAGAACTGCTCATACGTGAGGGTTGACGGCATTGTAAAGTAGGCGTGCCTACCGGAGCGGTAGTTTTCAACGGTAATGCTGTGAGATGCTTCCCAGCGTACAAATCTGTATCCATCCGGAGCCGGGTTCGCAAAGAGGTGAATTTCCTCACCGGCTGTAGCACGGAACGGGTTTGCTCTACCGGCACGAGGTGTTGGGCTACCGGCGGGTTGCCCTGTGCCACCACCGACTATAAGAATATCGTGGAATTGTGGCCGTCCGCCACTGCGAACTACTTGCACTGCAACACGGGCTGTGCCGCCAACGGGAGACTGGATGGAATCACCGCCCGGGAAAGATAGAGGAGGAGAGTGAAGTCCGGAGCTTGCGTCTGCTATCCATCTCCAGCTATAACCTGGGGGAAGAGGAGGTGCGAAAGTTACGTTGGGTAAGCGATATGCCGTGTGCGCTTCGTGAGCATCGGCTGGCGGGTTGGTGATTCCGCCTGCTACCGGCGCAAAGGAATATGCGTGGGTTCTAAACATACCACCGGCAAAGAACGGTGTAATGCTGTCATCGGAGAATCCGTCGATAGGAGCGGATGCACCGGTTGCGCCAGCGGGCAAGCGGTAAATGCGGATGGATGTGATGGTCATTGTGTTGACACCGGCGTTTCCTCCGGCGGCGTTGGTTATAAGGCGCAATATTTCAACAGGGGAAGAGGGTACTACTCCGGAATAGGAGAATGTGCCGCCCGCCCCAAGCAGTGTATCCCGCTGCCCACCGGCATCACCACCGGTGGAATTCCTGTTTTGGATTCTGAACGCAGCACCGCCACTGACGGGACCTGTGATAGACCCTTCAATATAAATCCGGTAGGTTGCGGTTGCACGGTTCATGCCGGGAACATTCGCAAGTGAGAAGTTTACACCATCAGAACCGGCGTTTCTGCCGCTTCTGGTTAGTATTCCACCTGCATATGAGGTAGAACCGGTTCCACCTTGCTGGCTAAAGAACGCCGCAGGAACTGCACCCGAACCAATAGCGGGATGTGTTGCCGGCATTGCCCAAACAAATGTGGGGGCGGCTGCAGGGGTAACGGTTATGCTTATAGTACCTGTAACCCCGGTGGCCACGGTAGACCTTGCCGTAATGGTTACAGTGCCTGCGGCAACTGCGGTTACAACACCTGTGCTGGAAACTGTTGCAAATGCGGGGTTACTGGTTTCCCAAGTAACGGTTTGCGGCGCACCCACAGGCATAACAGTTGCACCAAGTTGAAGCGTACCGCCCGCCATTACAGTGGTTGTGCCACCGGGGGCTTGTGATACAACGCTTATGCTTGTTGGGGTAGCGGCGGCACCAACGGTTACTGTAGCTGTGCCGGTTGCACCACCCGCAGTTGCGGTAATGGTTGCCGTACCTGTACCAACTGCTGTTACAACACCGCCGCCTGAAACAGTAGCAACAGAAGCATCGCTTGTTGACCATGTTGGGGCAACTTGTGCGGCGTGTACAGGCAAAACACGACCTGTAATAGGAGCTGTTTGACCAACTACCATATCGATGGTAGAGGGAGTAACGGCTACGCCGGTTGCAACCGGACGGTCGCCGGTTACACGGAATATTTGGATATTGCTGATGTTGATAATCTGTCCGATACCGGGCAAGTTTGTGGCAAGGCGCAAATGGCGGTCTGCGGCATTGCCTATCCATTCACCGGGAGCGGCGGGTATAACAAACCTGGTGGTGAAATTACCGGCGGCATCGGCAAAGGTATCGGGAGTTATGGTGGCTACGTTCGGGTTGCGTCCGTCAACACGGAACGCAAGGTCTCCCGGCGTTATCTGATTGGGGAAATTACCCGTGATGATAACTTCGTAACGCTGTGTTTCCGACGGATTCAATACTACAGGCGCACCGCCACGTTGCAAGCTGTTTAGCCAGAACAGGAATCCGGTAGAATTCGGTTCGTTGCCTCTTGTCAAAGTCAAATTATTAACCGATTCAAGACTCGCAGTTGCTGTACCCGATGTTGAGAAAACCCGTCCTGCTGCGGTACCACCACCTGCGGGTCCGGCACTGCTAAAGGTTATGGTGGATTGCAAAGTAGCATCGGACAATTCCCAAATAGCTTCCGGAGGAGCTGTAAACACAATAGCATCGGATGGGGCAGAGGTGTACTCAATGCTTGGTACATCCCAGTGCGCTACAAGCACTACCGGTTGACCCAAAGTTTCGCCGGGCAAAGCGGGAGGCATCACAAAATGGGTTGTGCGCAAGTCACGTTCAAACCCACCGGCTGCCCACACGGAATCGAGTACCAAACCTTGTGGCTCTTGAACAGACCAGCCCAAGAATGCAAGTTCTTCACCAATGCCCGGGAAACCGGCACTAATGTTAACACGTGTACCAGGTGCGATACCCATAGAGGGAGTTGCGCCGGCACCAAAAACTCCACCATTTAGAATGGTAACTGTACCCGGCAAACGTCCGTCTACACGACCTTCAACATGGTCACGGAGATGGGTGTCGCCGCTCCAGCGAGGACGTACCTGTGCAAGGCGTTCGTTGGTGATACCACGGTTGTGCTGCATATTTTCGTCTACTGACGCTACAGCTGTGTGGCGGCGGCCTTCATAGCCTATGGGGTATCTGAAGTCGATACGCTCGAAGTCTGCAAAGTTTGCGCCTGTGTTTTGCGCCGAACCACGTCTGCGAACAGACCGGCTACGGTTAATGCCCTCTGCGGGCTGTGTGCCAAGGAAGTTGCTGTTTGCGTTACTGTCCGGGTCGTTAACTGCACCAACCAGGTCAAGTACACGAGGCCAATCGGCAAGGGCTACATGAGGTGCGGTTAACGGCGTGGTGTTGTTTACAATGGCCACACTCATGGAGTTGTTGCTGAAACGTAAATTCCAGCGCATATCCCAGTTTTGGATGATATAGCGTGGTACATGACGATAGGTTGGGTCGTCGTTTGTGTTGTACCATTCACGGCTTACAACAAGGAAAGATGAACCCGGCATCATAATATGGTTGGGCAGTTCAAGAACGTGCCACGGGCCGGAGTTGTCATTTCTAAGCTGTAGAGATTTGCCACGCAAGTTGATATTTCTGTCCGAGCTGTTGAAAAGCTCTATGAAGCCGTGAGAAACAGCGTTTACGGCTTCGCCTTGTTGCGGGCCGCCCTGACCATGGAATTGGTTGATAATAATTTCGGGTTCGGCCATACCAATATTTTGGAATACTGCGGTAATTGGCGGAACGCTTGCAGGCAGTGTTGCCGGCATTACAAAGTATGCGTCAACGGCACTGCTGGGGTTTTGGATAGAGCCGGGAAGTCCGCCCGTCCATTCAACAAAAACGAAACCGTGAGGAACTGTAACCGCTTGAATACCCACAACTTGATTTGCACGGGCATAAGCAGGCCATGCTTGCAATCCTGCACCGGGTGTTGCAGATGTTAATGTGATGGCACGGGTGTTGGCGGCCGAGGGTACGGGGTCGGTGATATTTGACCAACCTGCATCGCCGGAATAACGAGGACGGAAATAATCCACCAAGCCCATATTTTTGCTACCAAATTGGATTTCCATAAAGTCGTGGTAGTTGACAATGGTGTTGATTGTGGTGCTTGCAAAACGAGGAGTTGTTGCAAGAGTATTTCCTGCAAGCGGGAAAACAGGGGTTGCAATGGGAGTACCGGCGGCATTTACATAAGTGTGCCTACGGCGTGTTGCCGAGCCTGCGCCCAAACGAGGTGCAGGGTGCGGCCCCCATACATTGTAGGTGCGGTGTTCAACGGTATCATTGATTGTACCTACAAGGTCTTGCAAGCGAGGTAAGCCAGCGAAAGGAATATCCCTGGGCAATGGGTCGAGGTAGGGTGTGCCGGATGGACACCAACCTACAAGAGCAACACTCATGTTGTAGGGGCTAAATGCGATGTCCGTAGAGATGTCGTAGCTTGTAATTGTCAAACGTGGTGTGGGGTGGAAAGGCAAGTGTGCGTTTGCAGTGCTTCTTACAAGGAACGAGCCGCCTGCGGGAATGCTACCGCTTAACGGAATTACTTGCCATTCGGGTACAGGACGAGGATTGCCAGCAGCATCCAAACCATCAGAGATTTGAATTTGCAGTGAACGACCGTAAAGGTCAATGGCCGCAGTGTGGGGGTTAAAAAGTTCGATAAAGCTGTGAGAAACGGCGTTATCCAAAGTGGCGGAACGACCGTAGATTTGATGAATTTCGGGGTGCGGTGGTGCATCGCCAAAAACTGCGCCTACATAAGCGTATCCGCCTACAAGACCCGGTGTAACTCTGATGGTTTGTGCGGTAAGGGTTCCGGCAGGTGCAGGAATCCAAGCAGTGCCGGTAGCGTCACGCACTTCGGCGGTAGCACGGAGAGCCGGGTTCATGAACCAGCTATAGAATTGGTAGCCGTGGTTGGGGTTTGCGGTAACGGTTATGGGCATATTGCGAACATATCTTGCGGAGAAATTACCGATTTGGAAACCGGGGGCAAGATACGGGCTTGTAGCACCTGCGTGCGTTACCAAAACATTGGGGTTGTTGTAAGCGGCAAGGTCGCCCCATTCAAACAACTCACGGCGGATGTGTGCGCCGCCAACATCAAGCCATCCGGCATTATTGTTTGTTACTCCGGAGTGTTGTATTTGCCAGTTAATATTGATTGTGTCTGTACCAGTTGCAACGCCCAGGTTTTCACGGCCGAATGCTGTTCCAGGAGGTGGGAATGCTTGTGTAGCAGGTGACCCAATAGTACCAATTGCAGGAACAGGACCTCTGTCATTGGGGGTTCTTGCAAAGTACATACGCATATGGTCGATTGAGTTTTGCGCACTACCCAAGTGGCGGTGTCTTTCTGAACTGCCGGGGGCGGTTGTGGAGTGGGTTTCAAATGCTGCCCACTCGGGAGCCGCACGAAGCATCAAAATAGCGGATTGGCTTCTAAGGCGTGTACCTGCCGGGAAACCAAAACGAACAGGTGTATGAGGGGGAGTTGTTTCGGAGTTTGTGCCAAGGTATGGCGGCGGGTCATCGCTCCATGCAAATAGTGTATGCGGTGCCCAACGTGCGTTACGTCCGTCACCCCATTCGGCATCTTCACCAAGGATATCGCCGGGGACTCTGCCAACCCAGTTGGCGGCACGAGCCGGCCCGTAAATACCTTGGGGTCCAAGCCACGGTGCCATAAGACCACCAAAACCTTGACCAACACCAAAGCCCCAGTCCCAGTCGATTGTGCCACCGCCGGGTGCCGGTTGACCATTGGTAAGGGTAACGCCTGTGCTAAACATTGGGCGGGATGCGCCGCCAAGACCCCAGCGGAACAAGTGATGCCCCATTGTTTCTTCACGGCCTACAACTTCATTTAGTATGCGCTGAGTTCTCGCAGGGTGGAACACTGTACCTGTATAGGTAGAGTAACGTGCGGCAAAACGGTTTCTAAATTCGGGGTTTTGCAAAAGAACACGGAAGAAACGTGATGCGTCTTCATCTCTTCTCCAAGAGCCACTGTCTACAAGAATATCAAAGGGCAAGCCAACGCCAATTGGTTCTCCTTGGCAGTCATGACCCATAGGACGTGGGTCGTCGGGGGGAAGCACCATACAGTCAGGGCAATCGTGTCCGCGGTGAGCAGGGCTTCCCATGGCGGTAAAGTATTCGAGGAAATTGTTTACGCCGTGGAAAATAGCGTTGTCAAAGTCTTGTACAATAAAACGCCATCTGCCGTCTGCATAGTAGTTACCGGGGATAACATGGCTTGTGCGCCACATTTCAATATTGTTGGAAATCCAGTCCCAGTTTTCGAAGTGCATACCAATGATGAAATAGTCGATTAAATCGTCCATGTCAAAGATGGTATCCAGGTAATCAAACCATTCTTCGGTAAGGTGATTCATGCCAGCTACAGCCTGGCCGTAACGGAGATGCCCCGGCGGGAAAGCAAAGCCTACCGGTATTGTTCTAGCATAGCCATCCGGACCTAAAGCCTGGCGACGAGCTCCGGCGAATTGGTCCAGTGGAGCTATTCTGTTATCTGTACGGATACCACGGCCTACATTGCGCAAATCATCGCAACCGGTGGCGTTAAGGTCTCGGCAAGTTGCAAAAGACCTGCCGTGAGTATAGCAACGCAAACTACCTGTGGGATAGAAAATGTGCGCACCACCCAAGGCCATAAAGGTTTCTTGGTTGTGCAGTTCTACAAGCCCTGCGGGAACGTCAAACACTTCCGATACAAGGCGTTCATGTCTGTGGGTGTGCAAGTTATACATACCCCAAAATTCGCCGTTAACAAATACGGCACTGTAAACCGTGTTTTGAATTAGCGGACGAAGCGGATGGGTTATCATTTGCACAAGGGGGTCACGCAAGTCCGTTCCCTCAACGTCCGATGTGCGGGCGTTAATGTGACGGAAAGTGTCTATCTGCTCGTTTGGTGCTTGGAAATGCCGACGGGTGCCGGGAATCAAGTTTGCATTTACAACTTCTCCATCGCCTTGGTGGAAGTTAATCCGCAAAGAACGCATGGGGAAGAAGCGTGACCAGTTACCAAAAACCCAGCCCCGTGCCATTTGGTTTACAACAAGGGCACCGCTTTCGTCAAACATTTCAACATTCATCATTTGACGGGGACCGTCTTGTTCTTGCACGGTGAAAGCACGGCCAGAGGTGCATATACCGTAAGTGCCAACTTGCGTTGCTCCTGCGGGAGTGCGGCATTCACAGCTAGAGGTTCCGGTATGACGGCGAACATAGATAAAGTATCTTGGGTTTTCGTCAACAAGTTGACTTATCTCGGGAATTCTTACAGGAGGTGCATTATTTTGGATGCTACCAACCAAGGCTGTACCCCAGCCCTCTAAATTTGGCGGGGCAATACTTCTGTCTGCCAAGTGGGCAGGAATTTGACCGGCGGTTAACGCACCGGTAGCGGTTGTTGTTGTGAAAGCGGTTACAGGGTTTCCGTACCAGTCACGTCCGTCCCAAAGACCGGCACGTATTTGCGATTCCCAGTTGTAAAGGTTGCGTGCAACCCAGTGGCGTGGTGTTCTGTCATTAAATCCACGGTCCCAGTTACGATAAATTCCCGTGATGGGGTCTATAAAGTGCAGTGGGTCCATGGTAATGGAAAGGATTCTTACACCTTGCCAGTTCATATCCTGATACCAAGCCGCACCGCCAACACGGTTTACGAAATAGGAATGAGTTTGTACACGACCTCGTCTGCCGTTAGCATCAAAAAGTGCGGCACGTACTACCATGCCGTTGTAAATTGAATTGGGCAAGAAATATCCGCCGGACGGCAACGAACCTGCCCCTGTATGCTGATAGTTACGGGGGCGAGTATCCGGGCGGCCTGTAATATGAAGTCCGCCGTTAAAGCCGGGAGGCATCGGCTGAGTCCCCCCCAACGGACCCGTAATTACACGCCCGGGGGCGGCTGTCCAGTTAGCCAACGGGTTAAGGGGCGAAGTATATCCGCTGTCCTCAGCATTCATTGGGTCCGGACCTGATGCAATTTGGTCCGGCGCACGGAAAGTATCAATGCGAGTTTGGTCTGGACCATAACCCCAACGCAATCCCCAGGGCACGTTCCACGGGCCGGGGTTTGCACGGCCAACGCCGTGAGATGTCATTGGGCTGTAGTGGTCGCCGCTACCGGGAGGTACGTAGTTTATGGGTATGGTCATACCCTCGGGCAGTATACGTGCGCAACCGCAATCAAGTCTGCCGCCGTTGTATCTAAGCTGGCCTAAAGTGCCATCCCAGTACATCCAAGAACCATACACGCCACCATGCTCTACGCTATTAACATCCGCACAAACAGACGGCTCACTGCCGTCTATGGTTATACGTACGTGCGTTTCCACAGGGATAGGATTAGTAATGGTTAAGGTTTGTGGTGTTGCATGAACCCCACCGGGAACCGAAAATATCGGCGGCGGCAAGAAATCCGCCATAGGGGTTATTTCCCCATCCTCCGAAACCGTCGCACCATCCCAGACGAAATCGTCATCAACGGCATCTCTGTCTCCTGTGCGACCGTAAATCCCGGGAGGGAGCGGCGGTGCAGGAAGCCATGCCTCACTTGCAAGCTCACTTGCCGATTCATCAGAAAAACTTTCTTCCGCAAAATTCGGCATTTCCAGGAGAATTTCTTCACCCGCATCGGCTTCTTCACCGAAAACGGCTACCGGAGGCATAGCAGAAAGCGTCATAACAAACGCAATCACGTACGCCAAGCAACGTCCTAGTTGCTTCTTCATTCAAATACCACCCTTCATAATTTTCTTCCCTCGGCGATTAAAGTTCGCCGAAACTATGGTTATCTATAAATCGGCAATTTGTGACTCAACCCACGCAATTGCTTCCTTTGACATAGAAGCCTTGGTTCTTGCAATGGTTTCATCAAGCCGTTTATTTTTGTTGCCGCTGTTGTCTTTCTTTATCATCAACAAATCATACAGTTTTTCGGCGGATTCCTTGTTAATTTCCACTATAGAATCCATTCTTACACCCTTTCTAATTTCTCCCTACTTCTTCTTCCACAAGCTCTTTTACGTACGCATGGTTACTACAAAGCAACAACCCCCACAACTTTCTCGCACCATGCTACGTCTTCCTTGCTCATAGGAGCCACCGCACTTATTATTTCATCAGTTAGCGTGCGCTCAAGCTCTGCCGAGATTACACCCAATTTCTTTATTTTCAGCAAGGATGTTAGGTGCATCTTTTGCCGCTCGGATATTTCCACGGCTATTGCCATGCACATTCCTCCTCTCGCATTTACGGTTTTGCTACCTGCCCTCGCAGTTTCTCAATAATATCGTCAAGAAGCGGTGCATCACACGATATTTCTTTCCGGGCAGTTTCCAAAAGCATTAGTGTGTCCGCCAAGTGCTTGTTAAACTGATTGTCCGTCATACCATGTACCATAGACGCATCCCCTACCCTTTATCTTGAGACGTTGGCGGCGTTTTTCCAGGCTCAAAACTATGGAATTTGTACAAATTTTTGCACAATGTCCCCATGATTTTTGTTATTATTCATATATTACATTTAAGTTACAGATTACGCAATAGTTTTGTGAAAAAAATTTTGTGGATTTTTTGTTTTTATTTTCAAGCGGGCACAGCCCGCATCGGAAACCGAGGACACATCTTCGTACGTGCGCATTCTCCCGAAGCCGGGTTCAGTTTCCTGGCAAATAAAAAAGTGCGCCCGGCGCACAGCGAAAACCGATGACACATTTTCGAGCGTTCGCATTCTCTCGAAGCCGGGTTCAGTTTCCTGGCACATAAAAAAATCCCGCTCAGTTACCCGAGCGAGATTTTTAAGAAATACAGCGAAATTTTAACTAGTCAAACTTTTCTCCGGCAAGCGCAGCTTGCGCTGCGGCCAAGCGTGCAATTGGCACACGGAACGGTGAGCAGGAAACGTAGTTGAGTCCCACCTTGTGGCAGAAACCGATGCTGGAGGGTTCGCCGCCATGTTCGCCGCAGATACCAATTTTCATGCCCGGGCGAGCCTTGCGGCCTTTTTCGATAGCGATTTTCATAAGAGAACCTACGCCGGTTTGGTCAAGGCGTGCTGTTGGGTCGCCCTCATAGATGTTGTTGTCGATATAATCTTTGAGGATACGGCCTGCATCGTCACGAGACAAACCATAGGTCATTTGCGTAAGGTCGTTTGTTCCAAATGAGAAGAACTCCGCTTCAGATGCAATGTCATCCGCAATTAAGCACGCACGTGGAATTTCCATCATCGTACCAATTTGGTACGAAAGTTCCACACCGGCGGCGGCAACAAGCTCTTTCGCTTTCTTCTCTATGATTTCTTTCACATAGCGGGTTTCTTTAATGTCGCCCACCAAGGGAATCATAATTTCCGGCTTGATGTCATAGCCTTTCGACTTTTTAACTTCAAGTGCGGATTCGATGATGGCTTGGGTTTGCATTTCCGCAATTTCCGGATAAGACACTGCCAAGCGGCAACCACGGTGTCCCATCATCGGGTTAAGCTCGTGCAACGCTTCCGCACGGGCTTTAACTTCATCGGCGGATTTGCCCATGGCTTTACCAAGAGAAGCAAAATCTTCCTCTTTTGTAGGCATAAACTCATGAAGCGGCGGGTCTAGCAAGCGAATGGTAACAGGGAAATCTTTCATCACTTCGTAAATGCCAATGAAATCCGCTTTTTGGAACGGAAGCAACTCTGCCAAAGCGGCACGACGGTCGGCTTCGGTGTCGGCAAGAATCATTTTGCGCATTTTAGGAATTCTGTCCGCTTCAAAGAACATATGCTCTGTGCGGCAAAGACCGATGCCTGTTGCGCCAAATTCAAGAGCTTTTGAGGCATCTTTGGGAGAGTCGGCATTTGCACGAACTGCCATTCTGCCTTTAATTTGCTCTACCCAGCTCATGAAAGTGCCAAAGTTTCCTGCGATTTCTGCGGGAACTGTAGCAATATCACCTGCATAAATTTTACCGGTAGAACCGTCAAGGGAGATGAAATCGCCCTCTTTGAAACTTTCGCCACCAAGGGAGAAAGATTTTCCGTCTGCGCCAAATTTGATATCTTCGCAACCGGAAACACAGCAGGTTCCCATTCCGCGTGCAACAACAGCGGCGTGAGATGTGTTTCCGCCACGTGCAGTAAGAATTCCTTGAGACACTTCCATGCCAAGGATATCATCGGGCGAAGTTTCAAGGCGTACAAGAATTACTCGCTCACCACGTTCTTTTGCGGCAACTGCGTCTTTCGCTTCGAAGTAAACTTTTCCTGCCGCAGCACCGGGGGAAGCAGGCAGAGCTGTTCCAATAACTTTACCGGCTTTAAGTGCGTCCGCATCAAACATCGGGTGAAGAAGCTGGTCCAGCGAGCGTGGGTCTACCTGCTGAATTGCTTTCTCTTTTGTCACGATGCCTTCTTTTTCAAGGTCAATTGCGAACTGAAGTGCGGCTTGTGCAGTACATTTTCCGTTACGTGTTTGCAAAATGTACAGTTTGCCGTTTTCAATTGTGAATTCCATGTCTTGCACGTATTGATAGTGTTTTTCAAGTTGTGCGGCAATTTTGAGGAATTCATCGTGGCACGCCTTGGAGTCGTTGGCAAGTTCGGGGAAAGGCTTGGGAGTGCGAACACCGGCAACAACGTCTTCGCCTTGTGCGTTCATAAGATATTCGCCGTAAATTTTGTTTTCGCCGGAAGCGGGGTTGCGTGTGAAAACAACGCCTGTGCCGGAGGTATCGCCCATGTTTCCGAAAACCATTTCCTGCACGTTAACGGCGGTGCCCCAGTCGTAGGGGATGTCGTTCATGCGGCGATATGCAAACGCACGCTCGTTGTCCCAAGATTGGAACACGGCGGTGATTGCGCCGTAAAGTTGCTCTTTTGCATCGGCTGTGAAATCTTTGCCTTGGTCGTCACGGTAGATTTTTTTGAAAATGTCCACTATGGCTTTCCAGTCATCGCCGGACATATCCGCATCAGATTTGTAGCCTTTATCGTCTTTGTACTTATCAAGAGCGTGTTCGAAATCATGCTTGGAAACGCCGATTACAGCATCTGCAAACATCATGATAAAGCGGCGATATGAGTCGTATGCGAAAACGTCACCGGCGGCTTTATCATGATGTTTGCAGATGTTGTAATC
>Ga0209755_10004448_pt1 | contig 16593 bp, 15 predicted proteins | sample TergutCo191P1_FD_187301 | JGI IMG/M metagenome (GOLD analysis project Ga0209755, IMG submission 187301) | Cornitermes sp. P1 segment gut microbial communities from Petit-Saut dam, French Guiana - Co191P1 (SPAdes) (version 2) | ecosystem: Host-associated > Arthropoda: Insects > Digestive system... | reverse complement strand
TTTTATGCGGTTACATAATTTTTCCAAATCATCCTCGCGCTGTGAGCCGCCGATAATTTCACCTAACCGTGGAACCAGAACATCCATTGCGCGGACTGTTTTGTTGTCGTCGTTTAATTTCATATAAAACGCTTTAATTTCTTTAGGATAATCCGTAACAATTACAGGACCGCCCGCTGTTTTTTCCGTTAAATATTTTTCATGTTCGCTTTGAAGATCGCATCCCCATTTCGGATCAAATTCAAATTTTGTTTTTCCAGAGGCGATTGCCTTTTGAAGTTCACTAACGGCGTCAGTATATGTGATATGCGCGAATTTCGCGCCTGCTACAGTTTTTAAATTATCGATTATACCCTTCTCAATATGCGCGTCAAAAAACGAAAGTTCGTCGGCGCATTCTTCAAGCGCGTAATTAAAAACATATTTTAAAAAATCTTCGGCTAACGCCATATCATCTTCAAGCTGAGCGAACGCAATCTCAGGCTCTACCATCCAGAATTCAGCAAGATGACGGGCAGTATTGGAATTTTCAGCTCTGAAAGTCGGACCGAAAGTATAAACGCGCGAAAGCGCTGTCGCGTAAGTTTCCGCTTCAAGCTGACCTGAAACCGTTAAAAAAGTCTGCTTCCCGAAGAAATCTTTTGTCCAGTCAATATTTATCGCGTCTGTCTTTTTATTCTCAAAATCCAGAGTCGTTACGCGAAACATCGCGCCCGCTCCTTCGCAATCCCCCGATGTGATAATCGGTGTATGAAGGTAATGGAAATCATTCTCCTGAAAGTAGCGGTGAATCGCGAACGCTACGCGGCTGCGAAGACGGGCAACAGCGCCAAAAGTGTTTGTCCGCGGACGCAGATGAGCAATTTCGCGCAAAAATTCAAGAGAGTGTCTTTTTTTCTGAAGCGGATAGCTTTCTATTCCGTTTATCGTTTCAGCCGGAGAATCGCCAAGTATCAAAATTGAATTGCCGGCAATTTCAACTTTTTGTCCCGATGAAGGAGACGCGATAAGCTTGCCGCATATTTTTACAGAGGTTCCTGTTGAAAGAGAAGCAAGAACGTCTTCGGTATTTGAATCAATTCCTTCTCCCCGATCAAAAGCGCATTGAATACCGGCAAAGCAAGAACCGTCATTAACCTCAATAAAGACAAGTGTTTTCATATCTCTTTTTGTTCTGACCCAGCCGTAGATTTCAATATCCTGAGAGTTAGGCGTTTCTTTCAGTATGCTTTTAATTAATTTCGGTAACATCTATGCCTATTGTATTGATATTTATTACACTAGTCAATAATTGTATTTGTGTGCTATCATTATTTTAAATAAATTACAAGGAGAAAAGGTGTTATGAAGAAGATTATTTATCTTTTATTGACAACGGTTTTGCTGGCAGGAATGTTATTTTTGACATCGTGCGCCGGCAAAGAAAGTAAGCTCATATGCGGAGTAACGGAATATGAGCCTATGAATTTCAGGGATGCGGCGGGAAAATGGACAGGTTTTGATACTGAATTCGCCATGCTCGTAGGAGAAAAACTTGGTTTAAAAGTTGAGTTTCAGCTAATTAACTGGGGAAATAAATTCATTGAACTTGAAGCAAAAAATATTGACGCAATTTGGAACGGCTTCACGGCAAACACCGATGAATCTGACGGAACGCCCAGAATGGAATTGTGCGACATGAGTTACAGCTACATGACAAACACGCAAAGCGTTGTTATAAAAGCCGAACGGGCGGATGAATTTAAAACATTGGAAAATCTTGCCGGAAAAACAATCGCGGTCGAAGCAGGTTCAGCGGGTGAAGCCGCGGTTAAAAATTTTATTTCGGACAACGGAAAAATTATCGGCGCGACAGCTCAAATTGACACATTCATGGAAGTAAAATCAGGCGCTTCTGACGGCGCTGTCATAGACATTATTTTAGCTAAGCAAATTACAGGTTCAGGCGATTTTTCCGATCTTATAATCGCAGACCTTTCTCTTCCTTCGGAAGTGTACGCAATCGGTTTCAGAAAAGGCGATACGTTACGCGACGATGTAAATCAGGCAATATTGGAATTGTATGCTGACGGAGTTCTTCAGGAATTAGCGGTAAAATACGGTCTGGAAGATAAATTTACAATTGATACTCACTTCGGATGCAATGAAGATCATGATCATTGATTAAGGAAGTAAATTGAATTTTTGGAATGTCACAGCTGTTTTATTAAACGGATTTCAGACAACGCTTCTGTTGTTTTCATTGACTTTGGCGTTTTCACTTCCGCTTGGACTTATAATATCATTCGGATCGATGTCTAAGTTTACACCGCTGCGATCGTTTGTAAAAATTATTGTATGGATAGTCCGCGGCACTCCTCTAATGCTTCTGATTCTTATTATTTTCTATGTGCCGGGGATTCTCTTCGGCACTCCTATTTCTACCAGATTTAACGCGGCTATTATCGCGTTCTCAATTAATTACTCTTGTTATTTCAGCGAAATATTCCGCGGCGGAATTGAAAGCATTTCTCACAGTCAGTATGAAGCCGGGCAGGTTTTAGGAATGACAAGAACGCAAATTTTCTTCCGCGTTGTGCTTATTCAGGTTATAAAGCGCATAACAGCCCCGATGTCAAATGAGATTATCACTCTGGTAAAAGATACGGCTCTTGCCCGCGTAGTAATGGTAATTGAAATTATCAGAGAAGCCGAATTTATGGCGGCGAGAGGTTATTTCTGGCCTCTGTTTTATACAGGCGTTTTCTATCTGCTGTTTGTCGGCATACTCACGCTTATGTTCGGGTATATAGAAAAAAAATTAAGTTTTTTCAAAGCTTGATTTTATATTTTATTTGGAGCGGTAATGTCTATTCTGACAGTAAGTAATTTGTCAAAGCGTTTCGGTTCTGCCGAAGTTCTAAATAATATAAATTTCACCCTTAATGAAGGCGAAGTTCTTGCTATTATCGGCTCTTCGGGCAGCGGTAAAACTACTCTCCTTCGCTGTTTGAACTTTTTGGAAAAAATTGACACAGGTAAAATTGTTGTGCGCGGCGAAACTCTGATAGACAGCGATGATCATACAGGCTATAAATATAATGTTATACGCCATAAACGCCTTCATTTCGGGCTTGTTTTCCAGTCATTTAATTTATTTCCGCAATATACAGCGTTAAAAAATGTAACGCTTGCCAGCGAACTTGCGGCTGCTAAACTTCCTGATTACAAGAAGAATAAAAAAGCGATTATAGAAAATATTAACGCCGAAGGCATGGAATTGCTCGAAAAAATCGGATTATCCGCAAAAAGAGATTCCTATCCGCATCAGTTATCAGGCGGTCAGCAGCAGCGCGTTGCCATCGCAAGAGCTCTTGCTTTACAACCGGACATCCTTTGTTTTGACGAGCCAACATCCGCTCTCGATCCCGAATTGACAGGCGAAGTATTAAAAGTTATACGCAATCTCGCTGATAACAACACAACAATGATAATTGTAACACATGAAATGCAGTTCGCGCGTCAGATCGCTGACACAATTCTTTTTATTGACGAAGGTTTAATTGTCGAGTACGGAGCGCCCGAATTATTAGATAATCCCTCAAGTGACAGAATGAAAAAGTTTTTGGAACGTTACTCGCAAACAGGATGAGCCGAAAGCCCGCGCAGAGACGCGGATATCGCAGACGGGAAATTCTTCTATCTTAGTCTTTCTATTCGGTATTCCAATATGTTTCCGTTTTTAGGATCAGGAAAAAATAGCGCATGAGCCCGAAGCGCCAGTATACTTTCAGGCGCAGGACGCTCTTCACCGGCTGAATATAACGGATCGTTTTTTATAGGACAGCCAATCCACCGGAGATGACACCTAATCTGGTGGCGAAAACCGCGCTTTATTCTTACAGTCAATATATCATTTTCCGCATTGATAACTTCAGTCCGGTAAAATCCGCCCTTATCTCTCGCTATTTCTTTGTGTTTTTTACCGTCTTCTGTCACAGGACGAACAAGTTTCCTGCCTTGACCGTAAGGGCGAAAATAAGATTCTATAATAAAGGGAATTTTAAATTCACTCTCGCATAGACGCAAAGACGCAGAGGATACTTCAGGAAATCCTGTAAACTGTCCATTTAAATTAATATTTCTATTTTTTTTTATGTTATCATTCTCATTCCTGATAATACAGGCTGAATATTCCTTAATAAATTCTCCGTTATCCTGCGCTAATTTAAAAAACAAATAACTTTTTTCATTTTTCGCGAATAACACCAAACCGTGAGTTTCATAATCTAAACGATGCATTAATCTGATCATTTTATTATATCCACTTTGTGATTTAAACCAATCATTAAGTGTTGTACCAATATTAAATTCCTCTGCGCTCTCTGCGTCTGCGAGAAGCACAGGTTCTAGTTCGACGCGCATCCGCGTGAGATCTTTTGGCAATCCCTCACTGTGCGTTTTCGGCGGTTTAAACACTACCGCATAATCTCCGGTTTCTTCAAGAATATACGGACTATCCACTTATTTCCTCTATCCTGTTTAATTTTTCAATCACTTGAAGAAAGCGTTCGGGCAGGTTTGATGAAAAAACACTTTCTTCCGTATCATTCGGCAATGTGATCGCAAGACGTTTTGAATGAAGCATCAAAGCCGCTTTTGGAAATTGTTTGTCATCACAGCCATAAATGGGATCTCCTAAAACAGGACAGCCGATATAGCGCAGTTGAACGCGCAGCTGATGAGTGCGCCCTGTTTTAGGACAGAGAAGAAGGAGCGAATGTTTACGCCATTTTTTTATTACTTTATAAAAAGTAACAGCGTGTTTTCCGTTAGGTGAAACTGTAAAACGTTTCCTGTTTTTCGGATCTCTTGCGATAAATGTATCAATACATCCTTTTATTTCTTTAGGAGAACCGCACACAATCGCGGCATAATTCTTTTTAACTTTTCTTGATTTAAACTGATCAGACAGAAAAGCGTGCGCTTCTTCATCCCACGCCGCTATTATAATGCCGGACGTATCTTTATCAAGCCTGTGAACAATTCCCGGACGCATACTTCCTTGTTGAGAAAATAGTTCATTATTAAACGTAAGTTGTTCTTTTTTCTGAAGTTCTCTGAAATATAGCGCGTTTACAAGAGTGCCGCTTCTGTTTCCCGCAGCCGGATGAACGACCATTCCTTGCGCTTTATTTACAACGATACATCTATCGTTTTCAAAAATAATTTCAAGAGAAATATCTTCAGGGATTAAATCTACAGGAGGAGAATCATCCCAAAACAATTCAAGATTATCTCCCTGTTTAACCTGACATGAAAGTTTTATTTCTTTTCCGTTTACTTTTGCTTTTACATTTCTTGCTTTAATTTGAGAGCGCGTCATAAGGCGTAAATTTTCCGATACATAACGATCCAGCCTTATCGTTGGAAAAAATTTTTCTTTGACATCATGCGTTAGATTTGGCATTATTCCTTGCCGGCAGTTCCTGATTCATCATTTTCAGAAACATTTTCTTTATTTTCCTGCGGATCATGGACAGATCTTTTTTCAATTGTATACGTACCGGAAGTTCTATCTTCAAGTCTTTTACGTTCAACGCTTCGTTTAATTTGCACAATAGCGAAATCAATAAGAGCGATTGCCGCCGATACGCTAATACCAATTAAAACAGTTCTCAGATATTCCTCGCTTGTCATCGCCACAGCGTCTTTTGATTTCATAGGCCACGGCGCATATCTATTATCAGAGAAATCAGTTTCTGACCAGCGGATCATATCCGCGGCGAAAGTAACAAAAAACATTGAAAAAGGAAATACGCCGAACGTTATTATATCCCAGCGGCGAAGATCTCTTACCCATTGCGGCAGTTTAGGAGCTTCTTCTTCATTAGTTATCTGACTTTGAGCGTACAAATTCGGCATAGGAAGAGCGAGCGAAATAATTAGTAAAACAACAATTATCTTTTTCATTTATTCACCGTTAAAAATCGCGCCTCCTATTCTCAGGAGAGTTGATCCTTCTTCAACCGCAATTTCAAAATCATTTGACATTCCCATGCTAAGACACGCCCAGTTTTCTTCATGCGAAAAACGTTTAACAATTTCTCTCTGCGCTTTTACAAGCCGCCTGAAAGACTCGCGTATTAAATTCGTATCAGCCGTAAAGGGCGCCATCGTCATAAGCCCCGCCGGTTTAAGCGTTTCGCTTTTCAAAACAAGCTCTGCGGCTTTTAAAAGCGAATCCAAATCCGTAAAACCGTTTTTTGTCTCTTCGCCGGTATGCAGTTCCAATAAAACATCAAGCCGTCTTTCGCGCGGCTCATTATTAAATTCTCCGCGATTGACAGAATGTTTCTCAAGTTCTAAAACCAGCTCTTCTCTGTCAATTGATTGAATACAGTCAAAAAAAAGCGCCGCTTGTTTTGCTTTGTTTCGCTGAAGGCTGCCGATAAAATGTATCCGCGCGTCAGAATGATTATCCCTAAAATTGCTAAGTTTTTCGACCGCTTCTTTGACTCTGCTTTCGCCAAAACAGCGAATACCCGCGTCAAAAGCCTGTTCAATCAAGCCGGAAGGAACAAATTTTGACACCCCCATCAGGGTTATTTCATCCCGCTTTCTGCCCGCGCGATCAAGGGATCGAATCAAACGCTCTTCAATTTTCGCTATATTACCGGCAATTGACATCGCCTCTTAATAATCGCATATTTTCAATGGTTTTTGCAAGAGAGATAAAAACATCGATATGAAGGTTTTCGGCGCGTTCATTTACGTTAATCGCGTTCTCACTTAAAATTGATGAGCAGGCATCCTGTATATTAAGATTTTGACCGCCCAAACATGACGATAAAAAAGTTAAAAGATTATTTTTTACGGTTTTACGCCTTGAAGCAAAAAGCGATCTGACAAGCGAATAAAAAAAATGAGGATATTCGCAATTTATTTCGTTCTTTTTTTCAAGAAGCACGCCCATACTATCTACATTAGGCTGGGGAAAAAACGAAGAGGAACGAATTAACATTAAAGGTTTTACATTATAGACAGAAGCGCATAACACCGAAAATGACGAATAATCTTTTGTGCCGGCATTTGCCGTCATTCTTTGAGCTACTTCCTTTTGAACAGTTACCACCATACGCGAAAAAATCTGCCCCTTTTCAATAAAATCCGCTAACAGAGCCGCCGCGATATTGTAAGGAAGATTTCCAAGAAGAAACGGCGCTGCCTGAGACGAATTCTCCGCCGCGGAAAACCGCGGTTTTTCACACGGGATTATTTGTGTCTGCCATGTCTTGAGCGCATCGCCTTCTACAAGAATGAATTTTTTATATTCAGAAAATATTTCTTTTAAAACCCGGATAAAACCCAGATCAATTTCAAACGCTTTTACATACAATCCTTTTTCTAGCATTAACACTGTCATTGCGCCAAGCCCGGGACCTATCTCCCACACTTCATCTCCGCTGTTCGCTCCAAGAGCATTAACAAGATTTTCTCTTATTTTAGGATTGATTAAAAAATTCTGTCCGAATTTTTTTTGCATTCCGAGTTTTTCTTTCTCAAGAAAATAACGCAATTCGGCTGCGGAGTTGTAATTAAGCATAATAGATATTATAAACTAAAAGGTTCTATTTGCAACATAGCTTTTTTACGTCTGAAATCCATTATCGCGATTAACACTATCAATCCTATAGAAAAAATCAGTATTATTGCGAGATTAGTTTTAATACCGGGGACGTATCCCGCAAGCGAGGAAATTATTTCCATCAGGCGGTATATCAGCGACAAAGGCAGGCTTAAAATAAACGAAACCGAAAAAATGTCGAGTAACAGCCACAGTATCGAGCCAATCATGAAAACGGTTGTCAAAGGCACAATTGCGAGTCCCGCGATAATCCCAATCGGAGCGATTGTTCCGAAAGAAAAAGCGCAAATACCAGCGGTAGCGAGAAACGCGCCGCATGAAAGAGCGAGCGGCTGTAAAACAATTTCGGGAATAAAGCCTCCTAAAAGCGAAGATATTTGGCGGCTTGTAATTAAAATTCCAAGAAGCGCAAGATACGACAAAATAAATGAAAGTGAATTTCCCGCTGCGGGAGTTATAATAATTTGTATTAAAAACGAAAGATACAAAACAGAAATTGATTTTTTCGGTACGGCTGCGATAATTGTAAACACTCCCAGTAAATACATAATAGCCGAACGATTGAGGCTGGGCATCGGACCTACAAGCAGGCAATAAAGACTGATAACAACAGCTCCTGTAACGGAAGCCGCTTTTAAACCAAGCGGTTTTTTTAACAGAAAAGATATTAAAGCCGTGATGACGGCAAGATGCATTCCTGAAAGAGCGAGAATGTAAGAAAGCCCCGCGTCCCTGTATACGGTTGTAAGATTTACATCAAGATTGTCGCGAATTCCGACAAGAAGCGCGAGAGCGAGACCTCCCCATGATTTACCGTCAAAGCGATTTATTAAGTTTATTCGTATATTTGTGCGTATTCTTTCGGCAGCGGGGGCGCGGTTTGTTATGTGCAATGACGACGCGGTGAATGTAATTCCTCTTTCGTTAGATCGTATTTTTCCTTCCGCAAAAATTACCGTTCCCCTTCCGGCATTACGTAAATTTTTCGCGAAGAGAGCGTCATCACTTTCCTGCGAAAAGAAAACCGTAATAACGCCTGAGCCGCTGACGGCCCCTGTATTACCCGCGCCGAATACGGCTGTGCTTTTACGAAGCGAAAGAGACGCCATTACTGTTCCGTTTGCTAAAATTCTCGGATCTTCCAAAAGAACGCCTTCAATCGCCGTTATTTTATCTTCGGGGAGACCAAATTTTATTTCGTTTTTTCCAGCGCTTGCGGCACACAAACCAAGAACAAGCCCAATTGAAAAAACCGCCGCGCAAAAAGAAATTATCCGTAACATTCGTAAAAAATCTTCGCAATCCCGCGTTATTCGATCTTTACAAATCTCAGACGTTATGTGAATATTTGCCGCAAGAACGCGAAAAAAACATAACGCGAAAAGAGAAATTGATATTACTGTAATAATCACGGCATGATGCGCGTAAAATAAACAATAAAAACCTATACAGGAAGAAATCGCGGCGCAGAAAAGAGGCGTAATTAAATTATTTACAGGAATTTTATTTATCAGACGATCTACCATTTAAGGCGGGTAATCGCCTCCTTTGCCGCGGCAATAATATTATCGGTGTAAGGTAAATTAACAACAGATAACAAATGATCAAATGCGGCATTATCACCGATAAAGCCGAGAGACTGTACAATCACAAAGGTAATTTCTTCATCATAATTTCCGGTACTTTCCGTTCTTATATTTATAAGACCTAATTGTAAACAAAGCAACAAAGCCGCATCGGAATTTCCAACAGCTCCGAGACATACAATCGCTTCAAGCAATCTTTCTTTCGGAACTAAATCCTGAATATAATCAGCCTGAACGCGGTAATAATGCCTTATCGCAAGAGCGTTCGCCCGTGTCCAGCGCAAATTGGAAAGCACAGAAATCGACGCGTAACGCATAGCGTTAATATCCACATTTTCCCCGGATGAAAGAAAACTTTGAGAGAGAGCCGCTTCCGCCAACTGCCCGCGCTCAGGAATTGTAAGTCTTTCGCTGTTCATAACAGATCTGAAAGCGAGAAACTTTTCTTCAGGCGGATTTTGTTCTATTACATTTTGCAAAAAACGGGACAGGTTACCCGGTATTACTTCCAGCGCACCGTAAGCTTCCATTGTTATTACTTCGGGATAACCTGAACAAATTACGGAAAATAAAACCGGATAAGAAGAACTATCGCCTAATTCCATAATCGCGGAAATACACGCCGATACAATTAAATAATCAACCGTTTCTCCCTTTCTCAGCTGTGTGTTTTTTTCCATTAGGAAATTATTAAGATTATTTATTAAAACGCGGTTTCCTTTCCCGATCTTCGCGACTGCAAGAACAATCTCGGCGCAGGTATTTGAATTGGGATATTCGAGAAAAAGTTTCCATAAAAGATTCTGTATATTATGCAAATTTGATATATTGATATTTCCCGCTTTATTTTCCTGAACCAAACCGTTAAGAGATACGCGTATAATTAAATTAATATCGCGAAGATCGTCAATTTGTGCGTAATTATCCCATACAAATTGAAGAGCGTATTCATAAAGAGGCGACGCGCCGCCCAACTGCGTTTTAAAATAATTATTAGACGATACATCGTAAAGTAACTCGATCTTTCCCATTAGATCGGCTTTAATAAAATTTTGAAGATAAATATGCATGTTTTCGGAAAAAACGTTAGACGACATTAAAATAAAAAATAAAATACAGAAGACGCGTTTATTCATCATCAGCTCCCTGATGTAAATCAAACGCCGAATAGTTCGGTATTTTACTGTTGACGTCAATACCCGCCTTGTCAGCTTCTTCTTCAAGAACACGGAACGGCAGTTCATCTTCATCATCTTCCGGAAGCATTTTAAATACTTCGCATAATATGTGATTTCGCGTAACAACAGGAAGAGGGTCAGCTTCCATGTGAACAAGAGAAACATTTGTCTCATGGAAATAATCAACGGAACGAACAGTAGCCGGTATGCAAATCGGAGCTCTGTCAATTGAAAATTGCACTTTTAGACGCATACCAACCTCAGCCTGCCCGTTAATTCTGAATGCGCAGCCTGTGTCCGAAATATCATCCAGCATACAGCGAAGACCCGCGCTTGTTTCAAGCCTGTGAGGATTATCAGCGTCATTAACAAGATAGAGAAACGCCGCTTTTTGAAATTTAATGCGAAGAGACTTTCTTCTCTGCGTCCTGAACAGCGAATCGTTATGATCAACTTTTAAAGAAGAAATTCCTTTTGAAAAAACTTCATCAACAACCTGCGTATCAAAAACATAGCCGGCATCATCTTCACGCCAGAAATAAACCGATATTTTCAAATCATTCCAGCGCATTGAAGCCGAAACCTTACTATTAACAGGACGCGATATTGTAAGACTATTTGCCGTATTCTTAATCACTTCGGATTTAAAAACCCCTGTACCGGCGACAAGAATTCTCAATGTCTGCCCTTCGCTGATCTGACGGGAATTGGTAATCTTTACTTTGGTATCGGTCGCTTCCATTTCAATTTTTTTAAAATAATCAAAAAGTTTAGAAAGAAAAATCTGGGTAAGCGGCTCGTTGATATCTCCTGAAAGACGGGCTGTATTTACCATCGAACGGACAACGATTTCAAACTGTTTTTTTGATTTAAAGATCGATACCGGATCTTTGATATTACAGCCTGAAACCAGCCGCCTTATTTGTTCCATATCCTTGATAGTAAAACCGGCTTCCTTTCCTTTCGCGAAAAATTGAATCCAATTGCCGGATGTCTCCTTTTTGGCTCGCGTCAAAAAGTAGACAAGAACGAGAAAAATTATTGCCAGCAGTAATAAAGGAATCAATTATCACCTCATTTCCAAAGTAATACTTATAAATTATAATATAGAAATGATGAAAAACTCAAGGAATCAAAATGTAAGTTTATACATTGAGACGCTTATTCTCTATTTAGTCCTGTTTTTTTCTCAAACCGGATATACCCTGCAGCCGGGAACAGCCGCCGGTGTCGTAAATTCATCAATTTCCGCGGGAATTATCAGAATTATACTCAATTATATCCCTTCTCTTGCCCTAATTTGGTTCATAATCATCAAAAATTGGAAGATTGAATACTGGATAATAAAGCCGGGAAGAAAAGATATGATTTCTGGGCTTTTAACATTGCCCGCGCTTTTGATTATCGGCTTTTCAATCGCCTTTGCCTGCTCTTTTTCGGGTAGCGCTAAAACGCAGACAAGCGACCCGATAAACGCGGCGTTATGGATAGTGATTTGCGTGTCCTGCTTTTTCAGCGCTTACCTTGAGGAAAGTTTTTTTCGTTTTTACATTCTGACGAAAAGAGAGGAACTAAACCTGTCCGCTCCCTCGGCGCTTGTTTTTTCCGCGATTTTATTTTCTCTCTGCCATATCAGCGCAGGTCCATGGGGCTTTCTTAACGCGGCTCTTTCAGGTCTGTTTTTGGGTTTTATGTTTTTGCGTTATAATTCATTGCACGGAATCGCAATCGCTCACGGCGTTTACAATATCACAGCTTTTATAATTAATTCTTTTAACTGATGTCAGTCTCTAAAAATCTTTAACAGGCGGCTCAATGCCGAGAATTTCCCGAACCTCATCAAGAGTTTGAGGTCCTTTCATCTCTCCGATAAAATTAACGACCGCGAATATACGAACAGGTTTTGCTTTTTCTTTCATTGTAACCGAAGGCATCTCTTCGCAGATGAATCTGTCGCCGATCAATTTCCACGTATCTTCCGAAATAAGAATATCGGTTCCTAACGGTTTAGTCAGAGCTTCGATGCGTGAAGCAAGATTAACAGTATCTCCTATAACCGTATATTCCATGCGCATATCACTTCCAAACTGACCTGCCGTTACGATACCGGAATTAATTCCGCAGCCAATCCTGATTAACGGATTCGCGGGATCTCCCGCTCTGCGGGATTTGTTTAAACAGAAAAGCGCTTTACGCATCATAAGAGCCGATTTAACGCAGTTAAACGCGTCTTTGCGCGGACTTCCCGCCGTATACGCCGTTCCCCAATGCGCCATTACGGTGTCTCCGATAAATTTGTCAACAACGCCGTTAGTTTTTTCCACGCAGTCTATCATTTCAGAAAAATAATTGTTCAGCCAGTAAACAATTTTATCGGACGCTTCAGCGCCGAAATATTTGGAAAAACCTTCTAACTTCGCGGTAAATTCGCGGATATCGGAAAAGAAAACCGTGCTGTGTTTCGCTAAACCGCCCTGTCTTATTTCGCCGCGCATTGCTTTTACCGCGATATCTCTGTTTGTAAATCTTCCGAAAACATGCAGCGCGGAACACATCTTTTCAAAACCGGAAGTTAAAACGCCTATTTCATCATTATTTCCGGCGGGAAATTTCAAATCGAATTTGCCGCCCTCGATCAATTTCGCGGCTTCCGCGAGAGTTTTTAACGGCATCGAAATTGTTTTTGAGAAAAACCATATAAATATAATTGATATGCATAAAACAGATATTGTTAAGTAGATATTCCTCCGCGTTGTCTCGTTTATTCCTTCAAAGACTTTATCGTATTCGATACTGGTAATAACAATAGAACCCGCTGTATTTAATTTTGTAAAAGCGAGGAATTTACGATCAATATTATTTTTAATTTCCGACTTTTGATTTAATATTAACTTTATTTTTTCACCTAACGGCTTAATTATTTTTTTTATATTTTCCCAAAAGTGAGAAAAAACGCCGGCAGCGGCTCTGTTTGACGTTGAATGTAAAACGCCGAAATCAGCGGCAAGGAACTGCTGCCTGTTTTTATCATTACTGTTAATAATAGTTTTAAAAAAATCAAGATTGATGATATTCGTTCCGTCTTTAACAAGCTGAAAATCGGGATGAGAAAGAATATCGCCTTCGCTATTAACTAACCATGATTGATTTGTTCCGAAGCCGAAATTATCATTGAGAGTTTCCGAGGAAAAGAGCGCGGCTCCAACTCCTCCGCCATGCCAGGGAAAAAATAAAGCAAGAAGAGCCTGAGAAAAATGAGGCGCGGCGTTTTGAAGCAATGTTTCGCCCCGAACTGCTCTGCCTAACTCGTCTTTCCGCGCCGGGAAATAGGAAGAAACCAGCGTCTCATCTATCATACCGGAAGAAAAAAATTGCCTGTTAAGAAGAAGTCTTTCATTCCTGCCGGGAACTACAAAATAAACCGCCGCGATTTGCGGATATTCGGTATAAAAGAAATCCGCCGATTGACGCGCAGCCGCGGACAGAGACGACGTGTTAGGCGAAAGCGCCTCCAGTGAAAGCGCCTCAATAGTTTGAATAAGTATCCGCGAGCCGGATCGTACGTTAATCAACATAGTTTCAGCTTCTATTGAAGACTGCCGGTTCATCTCAAAATTATGATCTTCGGCGGAAACCTGCAAATCCGACTGCACCAGCCACGAAACAAGAGCGGTAATCGACCCGAGTGAAATGACAATAATTATCGAAATAATCGTTATTAATTTAGCGCCGATAGAGAACCGTATCCTTGCCGAATCGCGCCTATCGTTTATAGAGCTCATATTATATTATCGAAGGATTTTTATGGGTTATTGAGAGCTTAATTATGGTAGATTTCTACCTGCCGACAGCCCAACCAACAACTCCGCTAATAATCGCTGTAATCGGAAGCGCTATTATCGTAAAATTCCGCCAGAACTTTGATCTTCGCGCGTATTTCGCCGATAAGGCTGACTGCATCCTGTAAGTTTCTGACATTTCGCTCAACTGATTCTGTAACTCCTTTAGTAAGTTCTCCTGCCCTTGTATTATACTCTCGTAACCGGCGATTAATGTCCCGCTCTCGTTCAAGTTCTCCCTCAAGCTGTCCAATAATGTCTGCTGCTCTTGCGTTTTGGTTATTGTATCTGATATCAAGTTTTCCAATTGCTGAAGGTCTCTGTCCAAAGATGAAAAATCCTGAGAAAAGACATCCTGCGACAAAAGCAAGCAGCAGCATAAAAAGAACGCGAATACCAGGCTTGATCTTCCTGAAAATGTCATGCAAAAGTTTTCTCCTTTTTAATTGAGGCTACTATCTAAGATATGAATTTATTTGAGAGGAGGCAAGGAGAAGAAATATCTTCTCACATTGCAAAACAGGAATCTGTCTGCTATAATGAGGCAGTATGACTATTTATCACGGAAGCGATATTGCCGTAAAGGAATTTATCTCGCATAGGTGACTGTCGCCTTTTTTGTCATTCTAAGCTAAAATTTTTCACGGAATCACCAGCACATCGCCGATTTCGATATAATCGGGATTTTTAATTTTGTTAGGCTCTATAAGCGCATCCCACAATAAAGCGTTGCCGTAAAAACGTCTTGCTATTCTGCCGAGAGTGTCGCCGCCCTGAACTGTGTAGTAACGTTTGGGAGGATCTGGCAGCACGATCATGGGTATGCTTGTGTCTGTGGTTTGCTCAATTTTAAATGATCCTATTGATGATATTCCGGCGCTTCCGGTATACGCGGATGAAAAAACAGGCTGAACGCGCCAATACCATGTTCCCTCTTTTAATTCGGATTGAATAAATGAAGCGGATGAAGATTGCGTTATAATTTTCGGATTTGAAAAACTATCATCGCCGCAAATTTCAATTGTATAATGAGACGCGCCAGGACTCTGCGACCACTGAAAACGAATTTGAGGAGGATCATTTCTAAAACGAAATACGCTGTTTACCGCGGGACTTAATAACTTCGTCGCGGAACCGTCAACTACAAAAAGCTCTCCGGCGCTTAAAACAGAATCGTCATGCAGCAGCCGCCAATACCAATCGCCGGTGTTAAAAAATATTTGCGCATAACTATTTAGGCTGCTGAAAGAACGGAAGCCGCGCGTAAATTCCTGATCCTGCGCAACCTCCATGCGCAGCGTATCACTCTCTTCCAAATTAATCCTGTTCCATTCAAAATTAACCGCAACCGGCATCATGCTATTTTTAATATATCTTGCGTTAGACTGCGGAGAGATCACAACCGCGGCTTTAATTTTAACTTCCATTCCGCTTGAATCCTGCGCGAATAACATTCCTTTAAGAAGCTCCACTCCCGCCTGTATCTCATCAAGAAAAACAGCGCTGCCTTCGCTTACGCTGACAATCATTCCTTCATCACCAAGTTCCGCGTTTAAAACAGATCCTTCCGCCGCGTGAATCTCGCGCCCCGCGACGTTTAGAACAATTCCGCTGCCGGATTCTCCCGTCGCGACGCTGATATTTCCTTCATGAAGATCGATATTAAATGTTCCTCTGCCGTCATTTGAATGTAGAATTCGAATTAAAGTATTTTGATTTATGTTGAGCTGATTCTCGTCAATATGAATCGATGCCGCCGACAAATCCGCGGCTCGAATTAAATCTCCTGAATAAACAGGCGAATCCACAAATAACCTTTCCCATAAAACTCTGTCCTGATATCGGCGCTGAACGACATTATTTTTAATTATAATTAATCCTACCGGATCTTCATCGCGGCTTTCTATTGTTTTCATAAGATCCGCTCTGAAAAGAAAAACGCTGAAAGCGGCAGTAGTTAAAAAAACAACGATCACAATAATATCAACAAACCGGAAATATTTTGTTTTTGATTCATCAGTTTCTTTTTCTTTCATTGTACAATCAGCCTGTTCCGATAATACTGAATTTTTCTTCTTTTGTTTTTACGTTTTTAAAGTCAGAAGATTTAACGCCAAGAAGACGGCGTACCTTTTCAAGAGTTTTGGGTCCGGTTTTCCTGTGCGCGAAATTAATTACAGCGAATATCAGTATCGCTTTTTCTTTTCCTTTTACTTTTACGGACGGCATTTCTTCCGTAATAAATCTTTTTCTTACTAAACGCCACGTGCCTTCCGTAATAAGAATATCGGTGCCGAAAGATTTATTTAAAGCTTCCACCCTTGACGCCAGGTTAACAGGATCTCCTATAACCGTGTATTCCA
>Ga0209755_10004447_pt1 | contig 16601 bp, 12 predicted proteins | sample TergutCo191P1_FD_187301 | JGI IMG/M metagenome (GOLD analysis project Ga0209755, IMG submission 187301) | Cornitermes sp. P1 segment gut microbial communities from Petit-Saut dam, French Guiana - Co191P1 (SPAdes) (version 2) | ecosystem: Host-associated > Arthropoda: Insects > Digestive system... | reverse complement strand
CAAGCTCACCAGCCACACCAGAAACTCGCCGACGAGGCGGAGGCGGTGGAGGTGGTGCTGGTGGGGGCAATGGCGGGAATGGTAATTCTCATGGCGCTAATGCTGCTTTTGGCTCTTCTTCCGGCGGCATTCATCCTCACAGAGTTGGCCCTAACTCAGACTCTTCTGTCTCTTGGTCTGTCGTTAGGTTCCAAGCTCACACTCTTACCCCCTCAGCTCTTCAATCAAGGACTCTAGTTCGCGGACAACAATCAGCTGCTGGCGCTGGGGCTCAAAACTCTGCTGGCTCCTTTGCTGCCTCGCAACTAGCTTCCGCTAATCTTGGCGGCGCTGTCCACTTCGTTAATCAAAACACTATCTTCGCAGGCCCATCAGGTACCGCTACTGCTGCTTTTAGATCAGTGCTACTTGTTTTTTTAAATTGTTGTTGAATAGTGAAAGTAAGAATAATGCCTTTGATAAAATAATGGCAAACTAGTTATGGGGTCAAAACACTCTATCCCCCTTTATCTTTTTTAAAAGGTAAGCAAAAACCCAATTTAAAAGGTAAGCAAAAACCCAATTTAAAAGGTAAGCAAAAACTCAAATAAGAAATAATAGCTTTTTTCAAAAACAAAAAAGTGCCTTAATTGGCACTTTTTTGTTGGTTTTATTCTTCTTCTTCAATGATTTCTTCTTCGGGTTCGGCTACTGCTACGCAAACTACTTCTCCTGCTCCTTTGAGGCGCATCATTCGGACACCTTGGGTGTCACGCGAGATTTTTGAGACATCTTTTGCTCGCATTCTGATTATTGTTCCGTTGTCGGCAATAATCATGATATCATCTTCTGGGTTGATTAGTTTGAGATTGACAAGATTTCCTGTTTTTTCGGTGAATCTTCCCGCTTTGATACCTTTTCCTCCGCGGAATTGGAGACGATAATCTTCGAGGTCACTTCGTTTTCCATAGCCATTTTGAGAGACAGTGAGGACTTCAAAGCCGTCTTTAACAACCGTCATGTCGACAACATAGTCTTTTTCGTTTAAGCGCATGCTTCGGACGCCTTGTGTTCCGCGACCCATTTTTCTGACATCGTCTTCAGCAAAGCGAATGACTTTTCCTTCATGAGATGCAATCAAAATTTCGTCTCTCCCAGTCGTCAATTGAACGCTCATTAATTCATCGCCTTCATTGAGGGCAATTGCAATTTTTCCAACTTTTCTGATACTCTTGAATTCGACTAGGTCAGTCTTTTTGACGAGTCCTTTTCTTGTTGCCATCATGAGGTTGCCTTGAGTGTCATCTTTGAGAGGAATGATAGCTTCCACTTTTTCACCTTCTTGGAGTTGCAATAGGTTGACGATTGCTCTTCCTCTTGCCGTTCTTTCGAACTCTGGAACTTCATAGGCTTTGATTGCATAAACTTTTCCAAAGTTTGTGAAGAACAACAAGTTATCATGGGTGTTTGTGACGAACATTCTTGTGACAAAATCTTCTTCTTTCGGGCGATGAGCAGTGACGCCTTTCCCTCCACGACGTTGCGCACGATATTCATTTTTTGGAAGGCGTTTGACATAGCCAAAGTGAGTCATCGAAACAACGACATCTTCTTTGTCAATGAGGTCGCCAATGTCAATTTCGTCATAGTCGATTTGAATTTCAGTTTGTCTATCCCTTCCGTGTTTTTCAACGATTTCTCCCATCTCTTCTTTGAGGATATCAAGAACGCGTTGAGGAGTGTTAAGGATATTTTTGAGGTCAGCGATTACTTCTTTGATTTGAGCAAGCTCATTTTTGAGGTGTTCAACTTCCAGACTAGTCAAGCGAGACAGACGCATCTCAAGGATTGCGTTCGCTTGTTTGTCGGAAAGAATGAATTTCGCCATCAACTGCTCTGCGGCTTCAACTTTGTCGCGCGATTTTTTGATAATTGCAATAACATCGTCAATGTTTGCAAGAGCTTTGACAAGTCCTTCAAGAATGTGCTCTCTTTCTTCCGCTTTTTCAAGGTCATATTTTGTTCTGCGGACAACGATTTCTTTTTGATGCTCAAGGTAATAATAGAGCATCTCTTTAAGGTTCAAGATTTTCGGTTCGCCATTGACAAGGGAAAGGAACGTGATACCATTTGAAATTTGGAGATTAGTGTGTTTATAAAGCAAGTTCAAAACAACGTTTGCTTGAGCGTCACGCTTGATATCAATGACAACTCTTAGTCCAGTTCTGTCACTTTGTTCATGAATTGCACTGATTCCCTCAATTTTCTTTTCTTTGACAAGGTCAGCAATATGCGCGATGAGTTCTGCTTTGTTAACTTGATAAGGCAGTTCCGTGACAACGATTCTTTCACGCTTTGCTTCTCCGCCTTCACGTGCTGAATATTCTTGAATTTCACATTTAGATCGAATAACAACACCACCACGACCCGTTTTATAGGCTCTGCGAAGATTAGCTCTTCCCATTATAACGCCACCCGTTGGATAGTCAGGCGCAGGAATGAAAGTGCAAAGATCATCGATTGAGATTTCCGGGTTGTCAATCAAAGCGATAACTGCGTTGACAGTTTCTCTTAAATTGTGAGGGGGGATGTTCGTTGCCATACCGACCGCAATACCATCTGAGCCGTTAACAAGAAGGTTTGGAAAGCGTGACGGCAAAACTTGAGGTTGCTCGAGTGAGTCGTCAAAGTTTGGATACCAGTCAACTGTTTCCTTGTCAATATCTCGAAGCATTTCTGCTGCGATTTTGCTGAGTTTTGCTTCAGTGTAACGTTGTGCGGCTGCTGGGTCGCCATCGACTGACCCGAAGTTTCCATGTCCATCAACCAGTGGATGTAGAATAGAAAACGGCTGAGCAAGACGAACAAGCGCGTTATAGACCGCGCTGTCACCGTGAGGATGATATTTACCCAAAACGTCACCGACGATTCTTGCGCATTTGCGGTATGGCTTGTCTGGGTAGAGGTTGAGTTCGCCCATCGCATACAAAATTCTGCGGTGAACAGGTTTTAATCCATCTCGAACATCTGGAATGGCACGAGAGACGTTAACCGCCATCGCATAAGAAATGAATGATTTCTCCATTTCTTCTTTGATTTGACGCTTGACAATCTTTGTGTTATCGACAATTTTTTTCAACTCTTCGTTGTTGTTATCTTTCTTTTTCATAGTTAAATTTCCTCTAAATCTAAAAGTAATGCGGAATGAAGAACTGACATCAAATTTACCTTAATTACTATTCAATACTCCTCATTCCTCATTGAAAAATTTTTTAAATATCCAACTCTTTAACAAGCTTAGCGTTGTCTTCAATGAACTTTCTTCTTAGTTCTGGGAGATCTCCCATGAGGATGTTGAAGGTTTGATCAGCTTCAAATGCGTCGTCCATTGTCACTTGAATTAAAGTTCGATGTTCTGGGTTCATTGTTGTTTCCCAAAGTTGGTTTGCATTCATTTCCCCAAGACCTTTATAGCGTTGAACATCACAACCTTTTCTTCCAAGTGAATTTAGTTTGTCGTTGAGTTCTTTGTCGTTATAGCAATAGTGTTCTTGTCGAGACTTTGTCACTTTGTAGAGTGGCGGTTGAGCGATATAAACATTACCGTTTTCAATGAGTGGTCTCATATAGCGGAAAAGGAATGTCAAAATTAGTATTCTGATGTGAGATCCATCAACGTCCGCGTCCGTCATACAAATTATGCGACTATAACGAAGTTTTGACGCATCAAAGTCATCTCCTATTCCACAACCAAATGCGGTTATCATTGCTTTTATTTCGGCATTTTCCAAAACTTTTGCAAGGCGCGATTTTTCGACATTTAGGATTTTTCCGCGAAGTGGAAGGATTGCTTGAAAACGTCTGTCTCTTCCTTGCTTTGCTGTTCCCCCTGCACTGTCACCCTCGACAATATAAATCTCACAATTTGCTGGGTCTTTGTCGGTGCAATCCGCGAGTTTTCCCGGCAGAGTTGTTGACTCCAAAATTCCTTTGCGAATTGTCAATTCTCTTGCTTTTCTCGCAGCGTCTCTTGCACGCTGTGCTGTCAAGCACTTCAAAATAAGTTCTTTTGCTTGACTTGGATTTTCTTCCAAAAATGTTCCGAGTCCTTCAAGGAGTGCTTTTTCAACATAGGCACGCATTTCGGAGTTTCCAAGTTTTGTTTTTGTTTGCCCTTCAAATTGTGGGTTTGTTAGTTTTACACTGATGACTGCTGTTAGCCCTTCGCGGACATCTTCTCCAGAGAGTTTGTCGTCTGCTTTGATGATGTTTTGACGATGGGCAAAATCGTTGATTATTTTTGTGAGCGCGTTTCTAAAACCTGTTAAGTGAGTTCCACCCTCTTCAGTGTTGATATTGTTTGCATAGGTGTAGACAATTTCACTGAACGAATCATTATATTGCAACGCAATTTCGACAGTTGAATCTTTATATTCTTGTTCAGTGTAGATTGCTGTTGGAAAAAGAGTCACTTTGTTGCGATTAAGATATTCAACGAAATCCAAAATACCGCCATCAAACTTGAAAGTCTCTTCTTTTTCGCGTCCCACGCGTCTGTCGGCAAGAGTGAGCTTCAACCCTTTGTTGAGATAAGCGGCTTCGCGAATACGCGTTCTCAAATAGTCATATTGAAAATCAAGTGTTTCAAAAATTTCGCTGTCTGGGAAGAATGTTACTTTTGTCCCACGTTTTGAACTTTTTCCAACTTCCGCAAGGGCACGCATTGGAATTCCACGCATATATTTTTGGCGATATACTTTTCCATCGCGATAAACTTCGACTTCAAGCCATTCCGAAAGAGCATTAACGACGGAGAGTCCAACTCCATGGAGTCCGCCAGAAACTTTGTATCCGCCGTCGCCGAATTTTCCGCCCGCATGAAGTTTTGTCAAAACGACTTCAACGGTTGAAATTTTTTCTTTTGGGTGAATTTCAACAGGAATACCACGACCATTGTCCGTGACCGAACAAGAACCATCTCTTTGAATTTCAATCAAAATGTCCGTGCAATGCCCTGCAAGCGCTTCGTCAACAGAATTGTCGACAATCTCGGTAACAAGATGATGAAGACCCCTCTCATCTGTTGAGCCGATATACATCCCCGGTCTTTTTCTTACCGGATCAAGTCCTTCAAGGATTTGAATCTTACTGCTGTCATAATTCTCGTTTACTTTTGCCATATTTTTTACTCCTGTTCAGTGATTGGATTTTCAACCAACATCGGGCACGCAATACACACACAATCTTGGTCATTTTGCAAAAGCGTGCATTGCGCGCCCAAGCGAATGTTTTTCAACAATAGCTATTGTTGAATTCTTGTTTTTTAGTTAATTTTATTATAGCACAAACAAAAAAAAAGCGCAAATGAATTGAACTCATTTGCGTATTAAATTTTGATTAATTTTCGACATTTTGCTTCTAATGGCGTTATTTGGGGCTAGAACTCGCGAAAAAATTTTCTAGGCATTATGCCATATTGCGAATTTTTAATTCACAGCCGATTTTTTCGGCTATTAATTGACATTTTGCTGTTTCTTTTTCGGTCAAATTGTCCATTATGCTAAGAGTTGTTTTAATGTCGTGTTCGACACATTTTTTGGCAAATGCTATTATTTCTCCATGCGCACGCTCGCCAAAAATGCTTTTGCAAATTTCGTTGTAGCGCTCGGGAGTTGGAGCATTCAATGATATTGAAACGATGTCAATTACTTCAGACAGTTCCTTCGTTATGTCACGATTATTGATAAGATTTCCGAGTCCATTCGTGTTAAGACGAACGACTCGTCCGATTGATTTGAGGAATTTTGCAATTTTTATCATCTCATCAAAACGATAAGTTGACTCACCAAAGCCACAAAAAACAATCTGATCATACATAATATTTGTTGTTTCAATTTGCTCAATCACTTCATGAACATCTGGCTCACGAGAAAGCCACAACTCATCGTCTCCAATGCCTTTTGAATAAGATCGAATACAAAAACTGCAATCGTTTGAACAACGATTGGTGAGGTTTATGTAGAGATTGTTTTGATAGTGATAAGTAAAGTTGGTCATGATTTTTTGATATAGAATATCTCAATATTCAATAGCTGATGTTAGTTTTTCAAATTAACTCAACCAACAACGATTTAATATTCAATATTAAATCGTTTAGTTCATTTTTGCAAATAGTGTTAAAGCATTCCTCGTCGTCACTTCTTTCACCTCGTCAACCTCCACCCCCCATGCTTCGGCAATTCTTTGGGCAACATAAACAATATTTCTTGGGTGGTTGATTTTTCCTCGGTGTGGAACTGGCGTCAGATATGGACAGTCAGTTTCAACGAGAATTCTGTCGCGTGGAAGCACTTTTGCAAGGTCTGGAAGATGTGAATTTTTGTAGGAAATTGCGCCAGTGAAAGAGATGTAGTAGCCAAAATCAATGAACTTTTTTGCATAGTTCAAATCACCTGAATAGCAATGCATGACAGCGCTTTTTGTTATTTTGTGTGTGTTCTGCTTAATGATTTCAAACATGTCTTCATAAGCATCTCGAAGATGAAAAATTGCTGGAAGGTTAGCTTTTTCGACTAGATCGAGTTGTGAAATGAACGCGAATTTTTGAGAATCCTTGCAAGTGTCTTCATAATGATAGTCAAGTCCGATTTCACCAATTGCAACACATTTTTTGTCTTTTGACAATTTAAACATTTCATCGATTTGGACAATATCAAATTGTCTTGAATAGGATGGATGGACACCAACGCTAAAAAAAACTTTGTCGCTCAATTTCGAAATTTCAAAATTCTTCCGCGAAGCTTTAATGTCATAGCTCACAGAAACGAGAGAAGCCAGTCCGTCTCTCTCCATATTGTCGATAACCTCGTTTGCGTCGATTAGGTCGTTGCAAAGGTGTGCGTGCGTGTCGATTAATTTTTTCATTTGCATTTGACTGCTATTTGCAATTGCACCGAAAACTTAATAATTTGATATTGGCTCAATTTGCCATTAAGCTGTCGGCTGTGAATTGTCAATTTTAAATGTTTATTTGCTTTCTTTTGGCATAATATCCGAAACAATACCGCTGATTGCTGTTGTTTCAACTCCGCGCTTTTCCCACTCACGGATAATTTTGTTGATTCCGATTGAGTCAGATGAAGTGTGACCTGCGATGATAACATTGCCGATGTTTTGCTCTTTTAACGCTTTTGTGTCGGCTTCTGGAATGTGCATCATGACCAAAGTTCCAACTCCTGCTCTGAAATACTCTTTCAAAACATTAGCTCCGGGACCAGTTAGACCTGCCATTTGAACAACAATTTTTCCAGCAAAGCTGTCTTTCGAGCCGACTCTGATGATTGGTTTTCTTTCTGAATTTTTGTATTCCGGCAATTCTTCTAGTGCTGATGTTATGTCACCCAATGTTACATTTTCATTGCCCTCAAATTTTTTGTCGAGGAATTCTTGAACAGTGTTTTCGCCGATTAAATCAGCTGGATTGTGGAGAGAAATAAACGGCATCCCTAGTAGTTTTGCGGCTGACTCACTTCTTCTTGAGTTTGAAACATGCTCCCAATACGAGAGTTCATTTGCTCTTGCTTGGACAAGTTTTTGTGTTCTGTTTTTTGGAACACCGAGTTTAAAAAGTTTGTTGATATTTGCATTTTCCAAAATTGTCAACATTTTCGTGTTCGTCACTCTTGGGTGATGAGAGACAACACAATCATAGCCAAGTTCACGAGCAAGCAAAAGCTCTGGGGTGTCCATGTCTACTCCGAATAAAACTTTTTTGATATTGTTTCCCTCAACAATTACTCCAGAATCTGGAGGACATTCGTCAACACCAGCGAGATCCAATGCGATGTCGAGAAGTTCTTTTGTTGATAGCCCTTTTTCAGTTTTTGTTGTTTTTGTGTTTGTTGTTTTTGACATGATGGGTTTTATTCTCCTTTATTTGGTTGGGACACATTGTGTTCCCTGTTTTTTTTGTTAAGAGTTTTTTAGCTTTTGCACGCAATATCGTGTGAATAAACACGCCTAGATTATTTGTTTTTCTGCTAACTTCATTTTATTAGATGTTGTTTATGAACAATACCTTTTTCTAGGTTTTGTGTTGTTCATTTTTAAATTCAGTGGCACTTGGTATTGCTTTGCAACCTCGCAATGCTCACTTCCCGCACAATACTGGGTTGTCGGTCATATTGCAAAAGTGAACATTGTGAGTCCACGTGAGTAATAGTCGATAATTAAATATTTATTAGACTTTTCCTCTATTATTCCGCCAAACTCGCCAGTTCTTCTAGTTCCTTTTTTATGTCGAGGCGCGGGAATAGCATGACTGCTTCATTAGTTCCAACATTATATGACCCTTTGGGATTATGGAGAGCCTTTTTAAAATCTGTTGGCTCTTTTATTTTGATGGCTTCGAATATTCGAGATGGGGTTTTTGTCAAAAAAGGTTTGAGTAACGTTGAACTTACTCTGATTGCCTCCAAAAGATTAAACAAAACGCTTGAAAGAAGATCAAATTTTCCCTCTTTGTTCAATGCCCACGGAGCGGTCAAATCAATATATTTATTCGAATGACTAATCAATGAGAAAATTGTGCTGATTGCTTTTGCAACGTCGTTGTCTTTTATTTTCTCATCAACTTGCCCATTGAGAGCGTTTACTTTTTCAATGAAATCTTTACAATGTTCAGTTTCTTTTCCAATTTTTACTTTTCCTTTGAAATACTGCTTTACCATTGAGAGAGTTCTTTTTGTCAAATTTCCAAGATCATTGACAAGGTCGGAATTAACTTTTGTCAAAAATTGCTCAGATGAATAGTTGGAGTCTTGACCATAGGATAGTTCGCTGAGCAAGAAGTATCTAAGTGCGTCTGCCGAATATCTTTCGCTCAAAATAAATGGGTCGACAACGTTTCCAACTGATTTTGACATTTTACCGCCATCAAAGAGAATCCAGCCGTGTGAATAGATTTGTTTTGGAAGCGAAAGCTCAAGACTCAAAAGAATTGCTGGCCAAATGATTGCATGGAAGCGAGTTATTTCTTTTGCCATCATGTGGAGATCTGCTGGCCAAAATTGAAGAGTGGAAAGTGGAGAGTGGAGAGTTGTGTTGTTATTAGTTTTTTTATCCCTAGGTTCACACATCACGCTACACTCTCCATTCTCTTTACCAAAGTGGCCTAGTGCTGTGATATAGTTGCTAAGTGCATCAATCCAAACATAAATCACGTGTTTTTCATCAAACGGAACTTTCACCCCCCAATCAAAGCTTGTTCGCGTGACCGCGAGGTCTTCAAGTCCTGCTTCTATGAATTTTATCATTTCATTTGCTCGTGCTTTTGGAACAAGGAAGTCGGTTTCGGAAAGATGTTTTTTGATTTGTTCGCCGTATTTAGAAAGGCGGAAGAAATAAGCTTCTTCTTCTGCATCGTTGACTTCTCGATTGCAATCTGGACAATTTCCGTCTTTCAACTGTGTTTCAGTTAGAAAGGTTTCACATGGCGCGCAGTATTTCCCTTTGTAGACAGATTTGTAGATATCTCCTTTTTCATAGAGACGCGTGAAAATGTTTTGAACTGCTTTTTTGTGAAACTCATCAGTCGTTCGAATAAATCCATCATAAGAAATGTCAAGAACGCTCCAAAGTTCTTTGATATTTTCCACCAAAGGGTTGACGAATTCAATTGGGGTTATTCCTTTTTCTGTTGCATTTTTGAGAATTTTTTGACCATGCTCATCTGTTCCCGTCAAGTAGAAAACTTCATAGCCTTGCATACGTTTGAAACGAGCAATAGCATCGCATGCAACAGTTGTGTAGCAATGTCCGATATGCCATGCACCAGACGGATAGTAGATTGGTGTTGTGATATAGTATTTCTTTTTGTTTTTCGTGTTCATGTTAAATTAAGTTTAGCACAATTCCAAAAATATGTAAAGTGTTTTGTGTCAAAAACAAGGTTTTTATGGCAATTAGGTCGCTTCTATCAAAAGTCGCTCTTACGCGGACTTACTCAACAAAAATATCGAATAGACTCATTATTTGTCGAAAGGTTGAATAGACTGAAAGACAAGGCTTATGAAAATAGTTTGGACTCTTATGATGGTGGTGTCGATTGTGACACTTCTGATATTAAATCCGCAGAACACTGTTGTCGCAATGACTCGTGGCGCGAACGATGCAGTTCGGCTGTCAATGACGCTTGTCGCACTCTATGCGTTGTGGCTCGGTTTTTTTCAAATACTTGAAAAAACGGGTATTGCAAATTTTTTGGCAAAAATTTTATCACCCATCGTCAAATTTTTGTTTCCAAAATCAAAGAAAGAAACACGGCAATACATCACTCTCAACATGAGCGCGAACTTGCTAGGTTTGGGGGGAGCTGCGACTCCAATGGCAATTAAAGCGGTTGGAACAATGGACACAGGAAGCACGAGGGCAAGCATCAACATGATAATGCTTCTTGTGATCTCGTCAACATCATTGCAGTTAATGCCGATGACGGTCATCTCATTGAGAGCTTCTCACGGCTCAGCATCACCTGCTGACTTTGTTCCTGCAAGCATTATTGCGACAGTTGTTTCAACCATTTTGGGAATAACGCTTGTCAAAATCTATGGATTATTTTTGAAAAAACGTGAAAAGAAAAAAGAAGAATTGGGCAAAAGCGAGCTGATTATCAAGGAGAAAACAAAGAAGGAATTGCCTTTGAGCGTGTTTAAAAGGCAATAGAACTTGCAATTAAGTTTCAATCGTTGTCATTTCACAAAACACATTCGAATGGCAAGTTGCCCGTCCCTACAAGTTTATTTTTCCATTTTAAAACTATCTGTCAAAAATTGCAGGAGCGACAATCGGTCCCCCAAATAATTCTAATCATTACTATTAATTCTTCACTATTAGCTCTCCACTATTTATGTCATACATCATCCCATTAATTTTTATCACTGTCATATTGCTCTCGGTCATTCGAAAGCAAGACCCTTATTCATTGTTTATTCAAGGGTCGAGTTCGTCATTAAAGTTGATGATGAAAGTTTTCCCATATTTGGTGACAGTAATGATTGCAGTTGAAGTTTTTCGAATTAGTGGTGTTAGCGGAACAGTCGCTGGGTTCATCTCTCCTGCCATGAATTTTGTCGGCATACCTGCGGAATTAACAGAATTAATTTTGATTCGCCCTCTTTCGGGAGCTGGTTCACTTGCAGTCCTTGAAAACATTTTCGCGACATATGGCGCGGACTCAGATATTGGAAGAGCGGCATCAGTTGTTTATGGCTCATCGGAGACAATATTCTACATAAGCGCGGTCTATTTTTCTCAAACCAAAGTCAAGAGGTTGGGTTTTGCAATACCAATAGCGTTGATTTCAACCTTTGCTGGAAGTATTGTCGGGGTATTTTTTGTCGGAATAATTTGATAAACAAACCATGACAATTGTGAATTTGATTTTTACATCAAACAATATCATCCATTCTCTCTTTTCGGAATTGACAAATATAGGTCAATTCCTTTAACGTTGCATTTAAGTGATAGAAGAGTTTTTCTTCTCGCACTTTTTCCTTTTTTTCATTACACTTGAAACTATCATAAGAATCGCTCTCTTTTTTAGGATTTTGTGAATTGAGCAAAAACCATGCCCCAATCTAACAAATGAGGTGGAACGTTTTTTGTAATAGCCAACATAGTATTCACAGCTTTTGCAAATTTCTTTTTTCATCAAAATATATTCTACTATCTCATACAGGGATACGTCTTGCATTATCTCTATATGAGATACAATTTTTATATGAAAAAATAAAAGAACTTAGAGAAGAAAAAAAACTATCTCAAGACAAACTTGCAAAAGAACTTGGAGTTAGTCAAAACACCATAAGTCAATGCGAAACTGGAGAAAGAGAACCAGATATTACCACACTTAAAAGACTCTGTCAATTTTTTGATGTGACTGCTGGCTATATTTTGGACATGAAAGATTAATGTCTTTGATGGATTAAGCACTCCCCGCAACAAGACTGCGAGGTGTCGGACTAGAAGCAACGCGCGAGGAATTAACCCAAAAGGATTAAAAAAGAGGTGTCACTTTTTTGTTGACACCTCTTTTTTCTATTGATTGTTTGGGTTGTTCTTTTTTAGTTCTTCTGCGATTCTGACTCTTTCGTCGAAACGGATTCTTTCTTCTTCACGAATGCGCTCTTCTCTTGCTCTTTCTTCATCTTCAGCAGTTGGCTGGTTTGCACGGGCTTCAAGGTCGCGAAGTTCTTGTTCTGCTTGAAGTTCTTTTGCGCGAATTTGAGCTTGGATTCCCATTCTTGGCTGTTCTGCTGGTTGCTGAGCCACTTGTGCTTCTTTTTCAGCTTTTCTTTGATGGTAGTTTTTATAGCCTGCTTTTTGATTGTCTCCACTGTCCCAACGTCTACCTTTGACAGCAATAACGATGAACAATAGTCCGACTGTCAAAACGACAGCGATGATTGGCCAGATAATTCTGTTTTCCCAGCCCCAAATGTTTGCGAGCGAAACTGCCATGATGACGAACATCCCAATTGCAATAAGCGCACGAAGTTTTTTAAGAGGGACTGGTATTTTGAGAACGAAAACTCCGAGCATTATTACTGCTCCCCAAACGCCACTGATGAGCGCGACTGCATGAGGAAATCCGAACCATGAAAAACTGTCCGCCGTTCCTTCGATAGCACTCAATAACCAAAACACTGCTGCTAAAACGAATGATAGTGCTAATGTTATGTTTGAAAATAATCTGAATCTTTTTACCATAATTTTCTCCTTTGCGTCATTGACGCTTTTGTCGGGCGAGGACGATAATCCTTGCTCCCTTTTTTCAAATGGCTCTATGCCAAATAGTATTCAAGGTTTTTGTGTCATTTCGTGACTTTTGTCGGGATTGCGAACGAGTACTTTTATATTTTTTAATGTGCAGCATTCGGTGAATACCCCTACAGTTTGATTTTTTAGTGAGAAGGTTAGTTGCAATTCAACACTAATTCTGAATTCATAATTCTAAATAATCCATAATTCTTGAATTAAAAACCCTACCACCAACCTGCCAAGAAACCAAATCCAACAAATGCTCCAGCCACCGCGCCGACTATTAAGCCGACAGTGAGGAGTATTTTTGGGACAGATTTTGGATAGCGCCCGACGGTTCTGCCGTTTGCTCCGTTGACGAAGAAATTGTAGTTTTTCTTTTTGTAGTGATAATGCCCGACATAGACAGGGAGCAAAACATACTTGAATTTTATGTTTTCATAGGATGTTTGCGCTTGGAAGAATTCAACGACATCATAGTTATAGCGCGAGAGAATCATTTTTTTCAATCGGCTTTCAATATAGCCCCTTGCTTCGTCCCAGCATTGTCTGCCGTCTTTTTTGTAGTGATTAGCTGCAAAGCCACGGAGGAAGTTCTTTTCATATTGAACTGAATTTCCCGTGTCAAATGGAGCAAGTTTGTTTGAATCTTTTTTCGAGATGTCTTCTGTTGCATGAATCAAAACTTCGTTGAAATTAGCATTGAATCCGCCCGAGATGTTCGTCCATTGAGTTCTTCTTTGAGAAACCATTTTTCCGCCTACTCTGACAGTGACCCAAAAATGCTTTCCAATTCTTGCGCGATAGAACGAGCGAGTGAATGTGTCGAAACTGAATGCTGGAGTGTAGACCCCTTGCAACTCATCATCCGTTAAGCGCATTTTTTTGAATTTGCCCGGAGCATAGAGTTTCTTCTTGCTCCATGTGCAAAGACACTTTAATGCCGCATCTTTGTTGAGGCGAAATGGGATTATTGCATTCGGCTTGATTCCCGGAATTGCTTGGCTATTGACAACCACTGCTTTTCCGCAAAAAGCACAAACTGACGCCATTTCACTTCTGTCAACGACTTCACGAGCCCCGCAACCTTGACATTCAAAAACATGTGCATCGTTTGCCCAATTGTTGTTTGATTGGACATTGAAAAGTGCCATGATGTCGAGTTCTTGGCTTCTTGTCACTTCAACGCGTTTTGTTGCACCACAAAATTGGCAGTTCAAACTCTGCGTCTCGGGGTCAAATTCAACATTCGCACCACATGCGTGACATTGTGCTTGACTTTCATCGCCCTCTGTTCCATTACAAATAAATTCTTCGTGTTGTTGTCTTGCCATAATATTTTAAGTAAAACATGAAAAATAAAAAGTGAAAAATAAACGGATAGATTTATTAAAAACTAGACTTTTCATTTTTCATCTATTTAAAATTTCAATTTTTAAATTATGCCGGTGTTCCGCATTCTCCGCAAAATCTTGCTCCTGCTTTTAAAGGTTTTGAACATTTTGAACACGAAGCGGTTGTTGGTTGACCACATTCATGGCAAAATCTTGAATTCGGTTTCAAAGGTTTATTGCAACCTTTACACATTTCCGCGGTTGGCGAACCACATTCCTTGCAGAATCTTGCAGTCGCCGCGTTTGATGTTTTGCATTTTGGACAATCAATACCCGGTGTCGCCGCCACCACTGGCGCTGTCGCTGGCGCGCCTTGAGCCGCTTGAGGATTCATGTGAGGGTTTTGAGCCATACCACCCATCATTCCACCCATCATATTACCCATGTTCATGCCCATGCCCATGCCCATGCCAGCTCCCATCATTCCACCCATCATTCCACCCGCCGCTTGGTTTCCAGCCGCTGTTTGCATGACATCAAGTTGACGATCAGTGACATGAAGGTCAAAATTTTCACGACGTTTTCCAAGCGCCCTGTTTTGCATCGCCGCTTTTGCGATTGCGTCGAGTTCTTTTTGAAGATGTTCTGGCAATGAGAAATTTTGGAAAATAAAGTTTGTCAGCTTCAAGCCAAGTGCTTCAAAACACTTTTGAACTTCCGCTCTTGTTTCATCTGCAAGCGTTTTTAAATTCGCCGCAAGGTCAAGGAATGGAACTTTTGAAGCACCAATTGCAACAGTAATGCCCTGCAAAAGTTTTGCTCTTAGTTGTTCAGTGATTTCACGAGTTGCGAATGTTGAAGTTTGACCCGAGATTTCAGTCATGAAAACAAAAGGATCATCAACTTTAAATGAATAAGTTCCAAAACCACGAACAGCAACATTCCCAAAGTCCGCACATCGAACATTAATTGGATTTGTTGTTCCCCATTTTTCATTCAAAAATTGTGTCGTGTTGACAAAGAAAATATCAACGCGAACAGGGTTTTGAAAACCAAATTTCCAACTCATCAGTCTTGTCAAAATTGGAATAGAATTGGTGTCAAGCTTGTAGACTCCCGGCAAAAAAACGTCCGCCATTTTTCCTTGATGGCAAAAAATTGCCGCCTGACCTTCACGAACAGTCAAAACAGAGCCACGATTTACTTGGTCATTCTTCACGTCAAAACGGTGAACAATGATTCCTCTCATGTCGCCATTAAAATGAATATTTCTTAAAATTCCCATAGTTACCTCCAGTGTCAATGCACAATTGTCAAATGCACAGCACGATTTATGCCTCAATTATATTACAAATTTTATTCCTTGTCAATAATAAACCCCCAATATTTAAGTTTTTAATTAAAAATTAATGTTTAAAACTTAATCATGAACTAACAAAAGCTGAATGAGAACCAATCAAACCCACCTACCCACCAACTTCTGACAAGAAAGGTGTTGTGGTTTAAAAAATGCACAGGAAATTTCTGGAACAAACAGTGATGGGAACGGTGAACTCTGGAACAAACAATGGTGGGAACGGCACTCACATGAGAGTATATATCGACAGATCTACTGCTTCTGCTAATCTTGCTCTCTCAAGAGCTACTTACTCAGGCGGAATTGGCGCGGGTATTGGCGGCATGGGCATTAGAATTCACGCTCAAGGCTTCAACCTCGTTGCAGGCGGCGGCGGCGGCGCTGGCGCTTCTGCTACTAACACCACTGGCAATGGCTCACAAGGCGCAGGTAATGGTGGCTCAGGCGGAGTCCAAACTGGCTCGCAAGGAAATCCGGGGAGTCCGGGAACTCCGGGAACTATTAGTGGATCCAACGGTAGGCATTGTCTTGACTGTGGCGCTAGTATTGGCTGGGATGGAATCCTAGCATCTAGAAGTAGACCTGTTAGTGGGACTGGTTTTTGGTATAGAGGCAATGGTATATTTTCGGCAGCTCACTGCGAAGGAAAGTGTGGACCATTTGGACATCGGGCTCGTGGCGTTATGGTTGGTGGATCACCAGCCATACCAGCCACACCGGAAACTCGCCGACGAGGCGGAGGCGGTGGAGGTGGTGCTGGCGCTTCTGCTACTAACACCACTGGCAATGGCTCACCCGGCGCAGGTAATGGTGGCATAGGCGGTGTCCAAACTGGTTCTCTTACGTCAAGCACGCATAATCATGGATTTGCAAATTGTTTTATTTGTGGGGCTACAACTGGAGGAGCGACTGGTCCTAGGGCAGATATGCGCTACTTAAGTGGATTTGGCTGGATCATTCCTCATTGCGCTGGCAAATGCGGACCTCATGGACATAGGTTTGGGTCATGGACGACAACTGTTTGCACTCGCCGACGAGGCGGAGGCGGTGGAGGTGGTGCTGGTGGGGGCAATGGCGGGAATGGTAATTCTCATGGCGCTAATGCTGGCTTA